>Ga0172381_10004030_pt1 | contig 15342 bp, 19 predicted proteins | sample Leawel6488metaG_FD_119754 | JGI IMG/M metagenome (GOLD analysis project Ga0172381, IMG submission 119754) | Leachate microbial communities from a municipal landfill in Southern Ontario, Canada - Leachate well 64-88 metaG | ecosystem: Engineered > Solid waste > Landfill > Unclassified | place...
AAGGCATAACGCCCATCTGCGTCAGCCTATAGGCCGTCTGGCCCACCATGTAGTCAAGGCTTTTCTTGCCGCCTAAGAAAGTAATGTACCACTCCGGCAAGTTGAAGTTAAGAACTTCCGCTATATCCCAAGCAAAGTTCTCCCATGATGGAATTTGTTTGCGCTCGACTGGTGAGAGCTGGACAGCTCGCTTTGTGCCGAATCCCCATGCCGCCCAGTCATCCGTTGTTTCAAGTTTGTCTAAATGGATAACGTGGCCTATCTCATGGATACCCTCTCTAGCGCTGATCAGTATCATTTTTATGTCGCTACCGAAAGATTGAACGTGGGTAAACGGTATCTCCACTGTCATCTTCTCGGTGTCGGTTGTTGGGCGTTTATCCTCTGGTGTGGGGTCAACGCCGATGTAGACAGTATAGGGCAAGAGAAAAGGTTCTGGGTAGATACCCAGAACCCTGAAGGGAACTATTATGTATTTAAGAAAATAGGATAGGTAGGTAGAGTCTTTATAAATTTGATTCATGCGTTTAGTTCGATGGCGAGATAGGATTCTATTTTGAAATATCTTCCATCTACTCCGATTAATCCAGTCTGTAGCATTGCGGGAGCATTATATGCATTTGATGCAAAAAATCTGGTAAATCCGGTCGCTGAAAAAATACTGAGTGGGGTTAATATTATACTAGTGCCATCGCTGTCTTTATATCCGGGATTGGAATGGTAATAACCAGTGTATGCCAGCCCGTCATTAACGATTGTTTTATTGCTGGTTGTGATTGCGTGGCTTATGCCATAATAAGTCGCATTGTCAGCCACTCTTTTTAATTCAAAACCATTTACAAAATCAACCCAACTACTCGTATCACTGAAAAGATAAGTGCAAAATCCTTTTTTTGTATTGTAAAAACGCATAGTCACTGTTGCAGATGTATTATATACAGACGGTATGGTAATATATGCGCTAGTTTCTACCAATGCCGCACCGCCGGCATAGTACATGTCGAAAGTTATTCTATAGGCATAAGTTGTAGTATTATATATTCTTAGGTATAAATCATGCCACTTTACCTCAGCATAGTTTGTTGCAGAGCTATCTACTCCCGTATCTGCATATCCCACCAGCGTAAAGCCCGCATGAGAAACCAACATATCCGCTATTGCGTTTGAGATTGCGGACTCTGTCCTCACTATACTTGTATTATAAGTAACGACGGTCGTATAATCACTATAATAAGCCATCATTTACCTCCTTATTCTAATGACGAGGGAACGCCAATTATCAGAGTTGGAAATATAAATTCTATAAAATTGGCAGGCGGTGTATATGTACCTGTTACTTTTCCTGTTGAGATATACGCCGTTTTGCCAGATGCTATATCACCGGCCGCCGCCGTTGCATCCGATGTATCGTATCCGCTAGGCAGTGCATCAATTGCATCTGCCAATTCTGCGAACGTATCGCTGCCACTTGCCGTTCCACCTTTGCCAGTAATGGAGGCAGCAATATCTGTTTTGCCACTACTGACAGACGTAAAAAGCTCTGCTAGTGCACCCTCCACATCCGTAGCTGTGAAGTTTTCGGCGGTATCAGTTATGCTCACATCTGCCGCCGCTGTCGCGCCTGCGCTTGGTAAGTCATAGAAGCCTGCTGTACCGCTCGAATTAGTACCGTAATACTTACTGTTGCCTGCAGCGGCTACTCCGTCAATCGCATCAGCCTTATCCACTGAACCATCATCATCTGTATCATATGTTGATTTTGCCATATCGCCCGTGCCGCCGCCCGTGCCGCCCTTTGTATATACCCACGCCGAACCTACTACCGATAGGAACGCTTGCTCATTTTGTGCAAGTGTGGTTAATGTCGATCCGTCAGATATCGTTACCGTACCGGCACCGATATTGCCTATTTGATACCAGAGCCCTGCGCTTGCTGTCGGTAATGTGACGGTAAAATCCGTTGACTTATTACAGATAATATCACCTAACTCTGCCACGGATAGTGTTGCGGTATCGTCTTTTACCGTTGGGATTCGCTGTATGATCATATATTCACCCTCTTCCAGTTAATTACTCCGCAGGTATTAGCAAAATATATTGTTGTTAAGTCATCCTCGTATACATCAACATTTGATTGTGTCAGATATGAATATTGAGGGTTTGGACCTTCGATTATAAACGCCCAGCTTGTGTATTCAATTTGATCTCCCCACTCACCCCCGATTAGTTCATACCTTTGCACGGAATCCGTACCGCCAGTACTTGTAATGCTTATGCGATTATACGGATATCCCTCACTATATGTCCTTACTATATACAGTGTAGAATCTGAAGATACCAAGTAGGAAGCGGCCAAAATATCAGGAGTGACTTGTATTATAATTATCTGATTTGCCAACGCCAACTCTGGGGATGGAGGATATCCCTCCCACCCGCTTGAAGTACCCTTAGCATACTTTACAGTTCTGTCCCTCATAAATACTGAATCTTTATGCCTGATATTGCGTATTCTCTGCATGGTAGAGTCTTTACGATATATTGCGTTCCCCATTATGCCCTCCAGTTTGTTCCGTCAGTGATAATCTCCACGCTCTCACCTGGATACAGAAGCATATTAACCACGCCGTTTATAGTACCTGCAATGGTAATAATCCCTGTGCCTACGTTATAGATTTTCTTTATTACTCCTTCATTAGTTCCAGCGTGAAGCGTCAAAGTGAATGTGCCAGAGCAGGTTATAACCTCATCGTCATCTTCGTTCAGTGTTGTTTCGCTTGTTATAGCCGTTAAGTCGTAACGCGAATAATCGTCCGTATCTATCCAGACCGCTTTGCCTTTTGCTCCTGCCGGTTCTGCCGCTTGTACATAGATTTCAACCTTATACGCTGTGCCGGAATCGTCGTAGACATAACCTGATTCGCCTTTTTCAGCGAGCTTGGCAAAATAGTCTTTATAATCCTCTGTCCGCTGTGTGGAGAAGTCAGCGGCTTTTCTTCGCGTTGCCGTGATGGTCGATTGGAACAACCCGCCGATGTCCTCGATAACTACCGACTCAATCAGAAAATACATATCGCTTGCTATGCCGTATGATGGCAGGTTGACCTTTAGCTTAGTACCTGCAATCCAGTCATTTGTCATAGATGTAAACCGGATTATATATGGAATTATGCCGTATCTTTTTAGACCGTTGGCCGCTGTTGCCGCCGCGTCTGTAGTGTTCTGGATTTTGTCAACAGAGATAATATCGCCGTACACACCAGAACTGCCCTCGGCCGTCGCTCTTGCGGTAATCTCGGTTGCATCCTCGGCAGATGTATAGATTATTTCTCCGTCGGTATCGCTGCCGCCAACTATCCATTGTTTATTACGATAGTTTTCAAGCGATATTTCTACATCAAGCACCTTAAAATCTGTAAATGTCGCGCCGCTTTCAACGAGATCATGAGCCGCGTCCGTGACTGTATCCTCTGCGACAAAGTACAAGGCCTTGCTGTCGTCGATATACCATTTAAAACCGGATGTTTCGGCCAGTTCGTCAAGTATCGTCTTGCAGGATTTACATACTGCGCTATATTCACTGATTGTCGCTCCGTCGCTTACTGTGCCAGCCGTGATGTTGTCGTCATATCCTGTCAGGTTGAAGATGTTAGTTATAATCTCGCCGACAATATATCCGGCTGTTTTGGCTGTGTAGTATAAGGTTGTCACACGTCTTGCAGCAACATCGTTATATCCGTTACTGGATATGTCTATTTGCAGATGTTTGGTATTTCCTGCACCTGGTTCAATCTGGGTAATACGAACAGTTTTGATTATGCCGCCGAAAATTACTGTAGCCCCGTCTTTGACCTTTAAATCCTGACCTATAATCAATCCGTCTGTACTGCCTAAATCGCTGGCTGTCGCAACTAAAGAGAGCGAACAATAACTTACATTGTCCGCTCCCTTTGATATATTGAGACTGCCTGATTTTAGTATTGAGCTTTTATCTGCACTGTTTATCTCTATTGCGATGGTCATACTCTCACCCCTGCCAGTTTCAGGCGTTTAACCAAGGTGTCACCTAACCTGTCTGCGTCCCTGTCGCCAAGGATTGTATTGCCTGTTACATTTATTAGAGTTGTGGCAGGTTTCGCTCCACTACCGCTTACCCGCGCTGAACTTACTCCTCTTGTGCCACCGCCAGAGGAACCGGATACACCGCCAGATGTTCCTCCGTACTCACTTGTTATTTTCGGAGCACTATAGGTCTTTTGTGAACCTTCTTCTAATACCCCGAATACGCCTAATATTTTTTTCTTTAGGTTGCTGAAAAACTCTGATACCTTATCCCAATTTTTTATGATAAGATAAGCGGCTCCTGCAAACGCTAAAACAGCAAGCATGATCGCCCCACCAGGACTAAGTACTAAACCGAAAGCTTTAAGTATGCCAGCCCCGCCTTGAACAGCTTTAGACATTTTACCTACCGTGCCGACTATGCCGCCGATGCTCGTAGTGAGTTTCCCGACGGTACTTAATACCGGTCCTATAGCTACAGCGATTCCAAGCAATGTCAAAATAAATTTTCGCATTGCTGGAGATAAATCAGAATACCACTTTAACAATGCTGACAGCTTTTCCGATAATCCCTTTATGGCAGGAATAATCGTATTTACTATAATAGGCTCTAGTGATTCCAGCACCGGCAAAAATGCCGCACCCAATTCTGCTGTTGTCGTTTTGACTACTGCCTTTAGTTTTTGCATCATATCGTCAAACTTGCCTAACGCCTTGACTGTATCATCTGACATTACCGCGCCGACATCATGAGCTTCTTTTTGTAGCCTTTCTAACTCTTCTGCTCCTGCGGCTATTAAGGGATTGAGCTCCTGCGCAGAACGTCCAAATATTTCATACGCTACAGCATCGCGTTCCGCCTCATTTGACACTTTGCCTAGTGCGCCGATAGCTTCAATCCAGACTTGCTTTGCATTTCTCAAATTGCCGTTTTGGTCTACTACGGATACATTTAGTTTTTTAAACGCCTCGGCCTGTGCGCCTGTCCCTTTTTTTGCATCGTCCATGCGCTGAGTCATTTTAAACATGGAGTCTGTCATGGTCGATACTTCGACATCGACAAACCGCGCCGCATATTCTAACTCTTGCAATGATTGAGTACTTATGCCGGTTTTATTGGATAGGGTAATGAGTTCATCCGCGCCCTGTCCTGCTTTTATAGCAAGTCCGGTTAGTCCGGCGGCGGCTCCAATGAGTGGAACGGTTAAACCTTTGGTTAAAGATGCGCCTGCACTTGATAAGTCTTTGCCTGTCGATTTTAAGTCTTTGGACAGGTTCTTCATCTTCGTCTGAAATTCTTTAGTGTCCGCTCCGACTTTGACTATTAACGATCTTACAACACTCATTTTAACCCTCCCATCTCATCAATGAGTTTTTGCATAGCGTCTGACATTAAGGCTATAACTTTTTCCTCTGATTCGTCTGCTGCCGGTCTTAGAAAAGGTTTTGGGTCTACATCAGATAATGTCTTTTTGCCAAAATAAAAAAGCCTGTGTCCAAGCTCTAGTGGTACACCATGCGCACCTTTTTTACTAAACCCAACCTTCGCAAATATTTGATACCTCTTTTTGTTTCTGCTTCCCGGTTTCCAGACTTTAATACTATCTGCCAGTTCTCCGCTTACATCATGGATTTTACCCCTTGCTCTTGCGGCCACAATTTCCGCGCCTTGTGTGCTTGGTTCTGATAGTTTATGTATGCTGATTTCTAAGTCATTAAACGCTTTAATTAACTCATTAAGGCCCTTGATTTCAAAACCCGTCTGAATATATTTATTGTGCCTTGGCTTTTCTATCGTTTCATATGTTACCTTGGCTATTTCTTGACCTTTCATACTTCTACCACCTCGCCGCCGAACGCCGCGTTAAGTACCTTTGCCATCGCCAGCATTTCTTCATCCGTCTGCTCGTGCTTTTCGCGTATCAGACTGTCTAGCGACGGCAGTTTTTCCGTCCTTGCAAATGCCTCAGTGTGCCACGCCAGATAAATAAGGTCGTTATACTTCTCTTTCTGCTTACGTTTATATCCTTCTGCTTTGATCATTAGTTCGGCAGGAGTCAGACTCCAAAACTCGTCATTGCTTAACCCTAATTCATTTATGCCTAAATCGTATTCCGCTGAAAAGTCCATCCAATGCGGTTCTACCTCTTCAGCGGCTTGGAGTTTTTTCCCGTGTTGAACGCTCCCTCGATAGCTTTAGTTACTGCTTCTATCACAACATCAAGGCTGTCAGCATAGTTGTCAACCAGCGCACAAACTTGCTCTAACGTCAGTTCTTTATTCTCCTGTCGCATCATCACCCATAGAATTTTGGCGCAAATATCGAACGACATTTCCTCGCCGATCTCCATCAGCTTTAAACCGGTTAGGCTTTCAAATTCGACTATTGCGCCCATGCCGAATCTGAGGTTATATACTTTGTCTAGTTGTAAAGATACAAAAGGTATCATAAGTCCTCCTTAAAAATATAGGCGGGGTTGCCCCCGCCCCTTTTTACGGTGCCAATACCGCACAATGGAAGGTGTAAACTTTGGATGCTTTGCCCGTTGCGCTGATGGTCACGACAATTTCCGTGATGTCGTCAACGTCAAGTGTGCAAGGCGTAGATGCCTCACCAGTTGCTACAACCTGTGACGATCCACCGTCTGTGGTGATAGTAATTACCTCGCCGGAGGTCGAATCTACAGGCGTTACTACCGTAGCAGTCTGACCGTTTTGGATGGTCACAACGTACTCAAATGTGCCGATTGCAAACGACGGCATAATCAATACGTCGTTATCAAAGCTGATTGCGCTCATACCGGTTACAGTAGCCACAGCAAAGGTCGGCTTGCCGGTGATCTTAATCGCCGCACTGAAGGGTATTGCCCCGTCAATTGTTCCATCGCCAATTTTTAGTTTGCTGATATAGCCGGTTCCCGTCCAGGTCGCGCCTGTTGCGGTTGGAAAGGTAATGGTAAACGTCTTTGATTCTCTGGCATTCATATCCGTCAACATGGCATGTTGTCCGGCGGTATCCTGATAATCGAAGTTTCCTTCTAGCGCAATTTCTCCGGTGTCGATTAGTCCAGGAAGATACTCCTTATATCCCCCTGTTGATTGGTGAGTCGTTACGTCTACCATATCAATGGTAGTTTCAATGCCGTTTATGGCGGTTAGTTTAGCAACGACTTCGCCATCCCATGTAAAGGTAGTGCCGAATCCAAGTTTAGACACTATCTCAGCTCCTTTCAAAAGTTACTTGAAATTCTAAATCCTCGGTATATACACGGCTTACTCCGTCCGTTTCGATGCCGCTCATCTCGTTCTGCAGTTCAATCTTCTGCACGACAATTCCCGATAACGTACCGCTATAATCGCATAACGCCGTCTTAAGCTGATTGGTTACAGACCGCGCGACAGCTCTTGACCGTGCGTAAGTCGTGTATTGGAAAACCGGCCTTTCTACAGTTGATTGGCCGGTCAATAGATGGTCTTTTACATCTGATATTTTCTGGTACGTTACCGCCGGAAGCGTGACTCCTGCGGTGTATTCGTCAGGCATAACTCTGTTTACAATGAGCGCAGTCAGTCCTGATTGCGTCAGTAGATATGTCCGCAAGGATTCTTCTATTTCGCTCATGTGCTCACCACCATTGCCACATTGACAGCAGTATCAGCGGTTACTGTTACCGTACCTGTCGCTGTCGTATGGCCTGTTTTAGATGCTGTATATACTTGCGCCCCAATAGGTACGCTGTAAAACACAGCCTGCCCGTTTGCGTCAGTCGTTTTTGATTCTCCGTTATAGGCTAGAGTTGCACCGGCTAACGCCACGCCGCTTACTTTAACAGTAAACGTGACGGTGTAAAGCACTTCGCGGTTTGCGCAGTACAATTCGACTACTCCACCCTTGCGGTAAGCTCTTACAACATCATATTGCGCGGAATTATAGGTTACATAGTGTTGATCATTGTAGTCCTCTGGATGTACCTCAAAGACTTCCTCAACCTTGATTCCACTGGCGTTAGCCTGGTAAAACTCTGACCTTGTTGCGCTCTTGCGGTTGGCAAATACTGTCGTATCGGTATAAGCGTTGGTCGGTTGTCCATAAGTGTCAAGCGTCACAGCGGTGGCGCGTAAGGTTATCGAGTCGCTAAAGTACATGTTATCACCCCGCCGTCAGTGCGACGTTGACAGTTGAGTCGGCAGTCACATCCGTTTCCGAATCTACCAATGCGTAACCTGTCAGCGCTACCGTGTACTCTTGATTTATTCCGGCCGACACATAATAAAATATAGCCTGTCCGCTGGAATTGGTATCCTTGGTTTCGCCGTTAAAGGTGACTTCCGCATCCGCTTTTGCCGTTTCGCCATCTTTGACCGTGAAAGTGATAGTGTAATAGGCATAATCTCTCAGTCGGCGCAGTTCATCCGCTTGCCTTAGATAGTCCTCGCGGTTAGCCGCTGCATCCTCGTTTGACAAGCCAAACTTCCAACGGGCAAAGGAACGGACAGCCCCTAGTACAAGGCTGTCCGATTCCGATGTCGCTTTTGCACTTGTTACGCCTAGCCGCTGGAGGTCAAGGCGGCATTCTTCAACAAGGTCTGTCAGTTCTGCATCGACATCTGCCGATGTGTTGCGCCTGACAGCTCGTCTGATTTTGGTTAAAAAGTCAGCACCTACCGCCATTGTTAACCCTCCTATACATAGTAATAGATACAGACCTCTTTGCCGTTTAGGTCGCTATTGAGGTCTATGAGGTTCTTCTCTAATTCGTCAGCGTCTGCCGTGAGTGCCGGTGCAGTCGTTTCAATCACCCCGTCAAGCGTTGCTTCTACGATAGGTCTGTCTGCCGCCGTTGCCGACAACATGAAGGGTACGCCTATCTTGTCGCCCCAGCCTACGTTGATTGTTTCAGTACCTACCTTTATCGGCAAATTGATATTTGTTACGGTCCTGAATGCTTTAGTGCCCGTTGCAGTATCGGTAGAGGTCAGCGTGATAGTTTCGGTGATTGCAACATCATCAATATTTGTGCCTGTTACAACCATATCCCCCGTTTGCGTTCCCGAACACACCGCTGTTATATTCCTGGCATACGGCATATCATGTTCAAACGTGGTATAATCCGCCGCCGCATCTGGTAATGCCTCTTCCGCCAGCAGTCCGTCAGCATCTAATGCTACCGCTTCTGCGGCACTTAGTGTCTGTCTGCCTATTTTTCCAAGATAAACAGGCTTTGTTACTACGTCTGTATTGTATAGCCCTGCCGGTTTGTAGCTCATATCACTACCCCCTTATGCTACGGGAAGAAGCCAGTATAAACACACTTCTGTCCCGTTCAGGCTACTTGCAAGGTCAACGGTGTTTTTCTCGATCCCGTCAGCATCAACTACTACAGTCGGCGCATTCTCAATTACTCCGTTCAGCGTTGCCCTAATATACGGCTTCTTACTAAACATAAACGGCACTCCAAGCGCATCAGAATAACCTAGCGACACTGTTGCCCCTGTGCCATCATGCGACGGCAAGAATACGCTTGTTATAGTCTTAAATGCTTTACTTCCTGTCTTTGTTGCCGACGTATTGACAACGAATGCTGGCAGAGTTTCGGAGATAACTTCGTCGTTGATGTTCGTGCCGTAAACAATGACAGAAACCGCGCCCGTATCGTTTTGGGTTCCTGCCGCTGTCGCCGTGATGGTTCTTGCACACGGCGGCTGATGGAATAATACGGTTTCGTCCGGTATGATTGTTTCGCCGTCGCCACCTGTGCATTGCACATCCGTCATATCCGTGGTGGTACTTTCGGCTACTGCCGCGGTATCCCAGTTTCCACCGGCGACACAAACCACACCGGATATGTCGATGCCGTTGATTGTTCCTTCTACAGCACCCTCACCGCTTGGGGTTAATCCTTGGATTGCCTCTTGGATAAGCGCGGCCGTGTTACTTGCTGCTGTATCATTGGCTAGTTTGATAGTTATAACGCCTGTAGAATCCACACCGCTGACATCCAGCGCGTTGCTTGAGTTAGCGTCAAGCACAAAGCTAACCTTGCCAACAGGTGTGTCAGTTTGAGTTGCCACGAAATTAATTGTCAGTATATCGGTTTCCGCAGATGCCGCAACAAGAGTGGCATGGCACGGAGCGGTTGCCGCCCGTGCCGCCATTATTGCAGTAGTAGACGCTGCGGCCGCTTCTGCTGCCGTAAAAACCATTCGGGCAACTTGGACTCCTTCCAGCGGGAAATTATATGCATCAGTTTGTATCAAGCCCATTGTTAACCCTCCTTTACGCTATGCTGGTAGCACCTTTGACGATAGCTTCCGGGAGAGCAATCTTACTATCGAAGATGCAAGATCCACGATAATGAATCGCGTTGGATGCGAACCCGGAATGCTCGGAAATTGCGACGTTGATATCCTCAGAGAAGTTGCCGACTACTGCGCGTTTGAAATCACCGAAATACAAGGTGTAGTCAGGCACATAAGACGAGAACAGCACCGGGAAGCCCATCAGACGTTTCAAATCTCCGTCGATGTTGACTACCGGATATTTGCTGTCGTCGCGCAGAGTCATGATCTTAGTCCAGAAGGTCTTATGGTTCATCAGGAATTTTGCTCCGGGAGCATATGACCCTTCAAGATATCCAATCAGTTCCATTAGTTCGGCAGCGGTCGGAGTATTGGACGATCCCCACTGTACCCCGTTGGTATCGTTTGTCCAGGTAGTATAAGCCTGTTCGATACCTGTCGGCTGTGTGGTTCCATTGCCGGCTACCAGATAGTTTTCAATCAACCTGCCGATGTCGCCGCCCAAGGTATTAACAAGGAACTGCTCAAACTCGCTTACGCCCATCTTCTTAACGGACTTAGACACACTTGCCAGTTTCGCGATTTCATACCCGCCTAAAGTAACTACAGTAGTAGTGTCATCTGATGCGGTAATACTCGCATTTTCAGTATGGATTGCCGCGACGTTCCTAGTCCCTTCAACGGCAAGGGAGAAGTTACCCGGCACATGGAAGAGGTTGATTGCATCCAGCAGCGGCGCAGTCTGTTTCATCTTCTCAACGAACAGACCGGATGTGATAGTAGGAATTGCGCCCAATGCAGTTGACTGCGCCCACGCTTCACCGGCACGTTTTTCCGGTTCGGTCAGCGCACTCTGCAAGCCTTTCAGCCAGTAATTTCTATATTCAGGAGAGCTGATTACTTGGTCATGAGTCATATTTTCCATTTTTCTTTCGTCCTTTCTATGTGTGATGATAGTAGGAGTCACGATGCCAGCGGTAATTTTAAAAGCGTCCTGCTTTCGCTGTTCCAAATCTTCCAGCTCGGCCTTGCGCTCCACAAGTTTCCGCTTTTCTTCGGTTGCCGCATCGACATCCTCAGCCTTGGTCATGGCGCGGACTTCCTCATCCAGTGCCGCCAATCTCGCGGTGATTTGTTCGAGATTCATATTTTCCATTAGTTGATACCTCCGTAAAAATATTTTGCTTTCGCCAATTCAAGTGCCGCCCGCGCCTCCGCACGTTCCTTCTCGGCCTCCGCCTCAAAGAATGACCGCGCTTGAATTGAAGTTGTATCATAAGCGGGGATGTCCACGGCCGCTACATCGAATAGTCGCTTAATCCCCGTTATGCGTCTGGTGTGTGTGTCTTTGTTGTAACTTTCCTCGGAAACAGTAAAGGCGAATGACATCTTGTCGATGTATCCGCCCTTGATTTCTTCGTATAATCTTCGCCCTTCTTCTGTGCCTGACAGGTCTGCCGATACTCTTAAACCTACATCGTCCACCAATAGCTCCAATGTGTTATTTTTGGTTCGCGCTACCGGCTTGCCGCCGTGGTTGTAGTTCATTACGACATCCTGCATTATTGCGTTGTTAAAAGCTGATCTGTCTATGACTTCTTTATACTGGATGCCGTCGTATTCATACATTACAGCCTCGCGGTCGAATGTTGCCGCGTATCCGGTTACTTTGTTTTCTCCTTCTGTCCTGATTTCAAACGGCCTATAAAACCTATCCTTCGTTATCATCTTTACCCTCCTTTTGCGTAGTCGGCGCGGTATCCAAGCGACGTATAGGCACATCGCCGCCCTCTATCGGCGCAAGGTTTAACGCTTGCCGCCACTCATTCGGCAACATAGCGCCCCTATCAACCATTGCCACCAGCGCAAGTTTTTCCTGCATGCTCATGTAGCTCATGCGGTTCGATTCAAAGATTATTTCATTCATGTACCCGCGTGCGCGGTCGGTGAATATCTTGTTCGTCAGTTCCAGCGATAACGCCAACAGGAAGGTTTCAATCTTCGCTTCGTAGAATGATTCCCTTTGCTCTGCGCTAGCCTTGCTCATAATGATTTCTTCATTCATGCCGAAATAGCGGTATATGTTATTGCGTAGTTCCTCGACGTTCTTGTAGTTAGCTATTTGAGGTTGCAATGTTAAAGGAGTAAAATCCTGCGTTGAATCTAACGATGCTATCCCTGACGTATTGGTCATGCTCATGTAGTCGCTGACGAATCGGTCTTTATTCTTCTTAACGTCGGCTTCTGACAGCATGGCTTTGGTACTCTTTAAAATACCTCTTAGATTAGCCGTGCTTTTGATAGCGTTAGCCATACCCTGATTAGTTGTGTCGAGCAGGTCAAGGCTTGTTAGTACTGCGCTGTTTGTATCGCCAAAGATGTCAGAGGTGTTATAGTCCTTGCGCAGTACGGCCAGATCTTCCCACGAATGCGTCATTGTATTGCCGTTTTGGAAGATAAACTTGATATACAACCTGCCGTTATACTCTACTGCTTCATATTGTGCGGACGGCATAGGGTATAGTCCGATGCACTTTCCGTAATCGTCGCGCATGATATAAATAAACACTGTATTGTTTATCTCATACAGTGTCCTGACTTTAGCAAGAAACTCTTTGCCGTTCATGTAAAAGTTGGGTCTGTATTGTATCATGCGCTGTAAGTACTTATCACCGGGCAATCCGTCACGCAGTACCTTAACATTAGCTTTAGAGGTATGCTCTGACAGCGTCCTAATGCAAGCCCGTACTACCTCGTTCGCGTATATGTCCGACCCGAAACTGCGAAAGTATGCGGTATAACTTCCCACCTCCTTCCACGCAGAGGTGACAAACTTTTTAATACCGCCAAAAATGGATTGGATTGCGTTCCTAAATTTCATTCAATCACCTCAGATATCTTTCAAAATCTTCTTCGTGCGAGCAGTACCCGACAAAAGCATTTAGTAAGCTAACCATCCCGTCTATCCGTTTTGTACTCGATGATTTAACCGGCTGCTGGCTTTCAATCCCGTCTTTGTTTAGGGATTTAACGCCGGTATTTAATAAGCACCATCTCGTTATAGGATTGTTTTGGTATATAACTTTATGCTCTTCAAATAATCCGTGCAGACGTTTCATAGGATACGTCCACGTTCGGGATCCTTGCGGGATGTTCTCCATTTCAAACCCGTACTCAATCATCTCCGGCACCCAGTATCCAGATAAGGCCCTATCATAGCACACCCATAACGGCCGGATATCGTGTTGTTTGACCTTATCCACAAACCATTCAGTTACAGCGTGATAGTCAACAGTTGCACCCGGGCAGATAGTTAACCAGCCCTGTTCTGCCCATTGTTTATATGGAGCCTCGCGCCTGTTGTTTGTTTCTACATCATCAACCCTCGATTGTGGCAAAAAGTATTGCTGCAGGACGTAATAATTTTCATCATTTGGTTTTTTAATCAGCAAGGTTGCGCATGTTAAGTCAGTAGTAGCTGATAGGTCACATCCGCCGATAGCATAAGACTTTTTCAGATAGTCTATAGATACTACTTTTTCATTTACTGCCTCTTCATAGGTCAACCATGCCGTTGCTGTGTTCTCTGAAATATTAAAGTCTTTTGTCAGCACGGTCGGCAGGAATTTTGGGTCACGTTTCGCCCGTTCCACGCTTTCAGCCAGAGCTGAAACTGACTTTATTTTCCCTAGTCCCGGATTTGGTTTAGGCCAGCACTTAGGGTCTGTCCATTCCTCCCGGCTGTCCAGCTCATAAATAAGCGGTAGCACCCGGTAGTCCTCATAACCTTTTTCCCATAAGGCAACCCGTGAACAGTAGTTATACATATCATCGAAAAACATTTCCCTGACGAATCCGTTTGTCGATATCAACCATGCTAAAGGTTGTTCTCTTGCGCTTTGCGATTGCTTCATCACGTCGTATATCTTAGAATCCCGCGCTTCGTGAAATTCGTCCTGACTAAAGAAGTGCGCATTTAGTCCGTCCATCGTTTTTGTATCTGCCGCTAACGCCTTGATTGCGCTAAATGTAGCAGGGAAGTATATATCACTTTGTCGCTTTTTTGTGATGCTTCGTAATGCCGGGGATTGCGCCCGCATGTTTACGGCAGCATCAAAGATGATTCGCGCCTGATCGAGCTTGTTCGCGGTGCAGTAAACTTTTGAACCGCTTTCACCGTCGGCAATTAGCATATACTGTTCGACTCCTGCGGTTTCTGTTGACTTGCCACATTTGCGCCCTCGGATGTCAACGACTTCGCGGAACCGCCTTAGTCCTGTCTCGCGCTCTTTCCAGCCGAATACTAACTGCAGTTTGGCTTTTTGGAACAATTCTAACAGGACAGGTTTGCCGCCCCATTTGCCTTCATAGTGCTTGCAGAATTGCTCAATGAAATCAATAACCCTTTGCCCGGCTTCTTCGTCAAAATAAAAAGGAAAGTCTGGGTCAGACATCCAACCCACTTCCCTTTCATAGACCGCTTTAATTTTTATCGGCACTACCTCAAGCCCTTTATATATGGCCTTAAGGTACTCTTTAGGCCAGTTCATTTTTTACCCATAGCAAATTTCATAATATCTTCGGCAGGGTCTATAATTGACGATTCCGGCAGGGTCTTATTTATCTGCTCTATTACTTTTGCGTAGGTATTAACCATCTTATCGTATACCTCCACCGCTGCCGCTTTCTTGATCCCGCGCTGGTTGGCGCCGTTTTGATATTCTTCGATGATGCCATCACGCACGATGATTAACCGTGTTTCTTCCAGCGTGACAGCCATAAATGCGGCCTCGGCAAATAAACGGGTTAGCGTCGCCTGTTTGCGCAGATCATTGATATCCTTGATGCTTTTTTCTAGCCGCTTGGTTTCTTGGGCAATTTTCTCTTTTCGCTCTAGCTCGGTATAGATGCCGATAAATTCAACCATGTTGTTTCACCTTCTTTAATCTACACGGTTAATACGCGTATCGGTCAGTTACAGAT
>Ga0172381_10004031_pt1 | contig 15340 bp, 15 predicted proteins | sample Leawel6488metaG_FD_119754 | JGI IMG/M metagenome (GOLD analysis project Ga0172381, IMG submission 119754) | Leachate microbial communities from a municipal landfill in Southern Ontario, Canada - Leachate well 64-88 metaG | ecosystem: Engineered > Solid waste > Landfill > Unclassified | place...
AAAATCGCCAGATGCAAGACGAAATCAATCGGCAAAAAAAAGAAGTGACGCCCAAATAGCCCCTATGGCACCTTTTTTTCCTTTTTCTTCTCCGGCTCTTGAAAGAGCTCATAACCTCTTCTGCTCCTGCATGCTCGCAGGACTTTTTCGGCCTTTTGCATTTCGAATCTGCGCTCGCGTTTCATTTTTCTGTCTCTGGCTTCACTCATAATTTTCACTTCCTTCTCATTAGCGTTGCTCTCTTTCTATCATCGCTTTTTAACTTTTGCCTTGGGCTTTCGGTTTTTGTCAGCCATATCATAATCTACCGCGAACCCAGGATTTCGATATCTCGGGCTGTCCGAGCCGCCCGGTATATGCCACGTGACGCCTTCATTGCCAATCTCCTCCTAGTATATCTATTTTCTCTCAGGTAGCTCTACTTCAAAGCCGTGAGAGGCAAGACGGAAATGACCGTCAAGGAATACAGCTGGACGGCGAGTCAAATGTTCGGCTATCCGATTGATACCTGTTACTAGATAAGATGGCTGCAAGCTTTATCCTGGAAAATTTTCGTCAACTATCGCCCGGACATCATCCAACCAGGCTAATCTCTGTTCATGAGTACTGGTCACTACCACGGAATAAGTTTTGCGGTGAAAGTCTGCGTCGCCGCATAGGCCAAAGATGCAGTTCTTCCAAATTGTCTGCAGAGGATCGCCAAAAGCGTTTTGCTCTCTCTCGGGAAGCGTGTTGGAAGTGTTGAAGACGAGTGCCCGCCTGACCCGAAGCAGTCCGCGAGGCACTCCCTCGCCGCCGTCGCCTTCCTGGAACTCATAGGCAAGGCCGGGCCGCATGACCCTGTCTACCCAGCCTTTGAGGATGGCGGGAGGCATGCCCCACCAGTTGGGATGAATTATTATTATCCCCTCTGCCATTGTAGTTTCCAGGCAGTGAACCCGGATCATGTCGTCAAGCGGCGCATCTTTGGCAATCTCTGCAGAGCAAAGGATGGGATCGAAGGATTCCCGGTAGAGGTCATGAAAAGCGACTTGATGGCCGCTCTGCACAAGCGCTTGCACCGCTGTCTGTGCGATGGCGTGATTGAAGCTTCCCGGACTGGGGTGGGCAAGGATTACTGAGACTCTCATATTGTGGCCTTCCTTTTGCTCTCCTTTTTGAGAGGCGAAGAAATAGATAATTTTGCCTATTCATCAAAAGCCATAGCTCGCTGGCAATGAGAAAATTGACTTTGACTTAAATTGTCTCTGATTCTCTCTAGGAAAAAAGAAAAGATAAAATGGGTGCTAGGACTCTACTCGAAGTCCTCTCCGCCCATGCCGCCGGGCATGCCGCCTGCGCCTCCGGGCATTCCGCCCGGTCCGCCGGACTTGGAGGCGATGACATCATCGATTCTCAGAATCATGATGGCTGCCTCGGCTGCAGAGTTGATGGCCTGAGTCTTGACCCGCAAAGGCTCAACAACTCCCAGTTTCAGCATGTCCACGGGCTTACCGGTGTCCATGTCCAGGCCAGCGCTCTTGACGCCCTTCTCATGCTGGCTTCTTAACGAGACCAGGGAATCGATCTGGTCTAAGCCTGCATTCTCGGCCAGGGTCTTGGGTATGACCTCCATGGCATTGGCAAAGGCCTCAATAGCCAGCTGCTCGCGTCCTCCTACTGTGGAGGCATAAGCTCGAAGCCTCAGAGCCAGCTCTACCTCAGGTGCGCCGCCGCCGGCAACAAGCAGCTTGTCCTGCACAGCCACGCCTACGACGCGCAGAGCGTCCTCCATGGCCCGGTCCAGCTCATCGACCACGTGCTCAGTTCCGCCCCGCAGGATGATGGATACTGACTTGGGGTTCTTGCAATCTTCAACGAAGGTCATCTTCTCATCCGAGACCTTTCTCTCCTCGACCAGGCCAGCTTTGCCCAGGTCTTCCTTAGAGATCTCGTGGATGCTGGTGACAACCCTTCCGCCTGTGGCTCGTGCCAGCTTCTCCATGTCGCTCTTCTTGACACGGCGTACGGTGTAGATACCGGCCTTGGCCAGGAAGTGCTGGGCCAGATCATCGATGCCCTTCTGGACGAACAGTACATTGGCGCCAGTGGCCGCGATCCTATCGACCATGCCCTTCAGCATGTTCTCCTCTTGATCCAGAAAAGCCTGCAGCTGATCCGGAGAGGTGATCTGAATCTTGGCATCAACCTCTGTCTTCTCGATCTCCACGGCAGCGTTCAGGAGAGCGATCCTGGCAGCGGTGACGGACTTGGGCATATTGGGGTGAAGCCGGTCCTTATCAATGACCACTCCGCTCACAAGCATGGAGTCAGTGATTCCGCCCCCTACTTTCTTTTCTACGGTGATGTTGTCGGTATCGACAGTCCCATCCTCGTCCACTACCGACTGGACTGCTTGAACCGCCATGGCAGCCAGCTCATCGCGAGCAGATTGAGAGCCCTTGCCGGTCATGGCAGTGACGGCGATCTTCCTGAGAAGATCTTCATCTTTTGCCGAGACCTTTATGGCCAGCCCCTGGAGAATCTCCATTGACTTGTCTGCCGCAGCTCTGTATCCTGCCGCAATTACAGTAGGGTGAATCTCTTGCTCCAGCAACTCCTCGGCCTGCTTGAGCAATTCTCCGGCCAGCACAACCGCAGTGGTCGTGCCATCCCCGACTTCCTGGTCCTGGGTCTTGGCAATCTCCACCATCATCTTGGCCGCGGGATGCTCGATATCCATCTCTTTAAGAATGGTAACGCCGTCATTGGTGATCACAACGTCGCCCATGGTGTCTACCAGCATTTTGTCCATGCCCTTGGGGCCGAGAGTGGTCCTCACTGCGCCAGCAACGGCCTTAGCTGCCATGATGTTCGATCTCTGTGCATCTCTTCCGGCGGTCCTCTGGCTGCCTTCTCTGAGAATGTATATGGGTGTGCCACTGAATTGTCCAGACATTAATTACCTCAACAAATTCTAATTTAACAGCTATATGTTGTTTGAACTTCTATATAAAGACTGCTTAAACATCATCATTATTTCCACCGCCGCACCATCCTCGATCCCCTACCGTTCCTCGGGCACCAGCACGAAGCCGTCCGATCTGGCCACAAAGCTGTGGATGCCTGCCCCTAAGATCATGATGAGCTCAACCCCCTGTTATTGAGTGCTTCACTCACCAGACTCAAGTAGCCCGGTCGCGAGGGAGCTTTCTCGCCATCCAATCGGAGCCGATTTCGCGAGAATAGACTGGGTGCAAAGTTATCCTAATAGCCCGAAAAAGAATAGTATAAATATTTCAGAGTGATATACTTCTGTACTATGGAAGATGCCTTGGACAAAATTAAAAGTCAAGCCGGACCTTGCGGCATCGTCTGCGGTTCATGCCCCCTGGGAAGCGGCACGGTGGCAGAGACTGCTGCCCGGACAAAAAAGCACATTGTAGACTGCCAGATCCCCATGTGGTCTCCTTTTGTGCCTGGGGGGGAGGTCATCGACTGGACTGCCATGGACAGAGGCCTGGACTGGATGGCAAAGTATGCCTGCTGCGCCGGATGCGAGAACGGTGGAGGCCCTCCCGATTGCACCATTAGGATCTGCGCCCGGGAGAGGGGCTACGAGCTATGCAGCTTCTGCAGCGATCTGGACTCATGCACAAAGTTCGAATGGCTCAAGGAGCACGGATCAGTTCTCAAGGAGAAGCTGAAGGAGAACCGAGGGCTGTTCAAGGTGGAGTATATAAAAAAGATGATGGCCCAAATGCCCTAGGAGCTGGGCGCATGAATTTCGGATTTTTAATCTTTCCGGGGCTGGAAGAGCTGGATCTGGTCGGGCCCTGGGAGATGATATCTTTTTGGAGCAAGCATGCTGCAGGGCCCGAGAACTGCCTCATGGTTGCGCAGAGCCTCGCCGCCGTAGTCTGCGATAAAGGCATGGCCATAAATCCCCATGTCGCCTTCTCGAATTGTCCTCCCCTTGATTTTCTCCTTGTTCCGGGAGGGCAGGGCACGCGCCGGGAGGTAGACAATCCCGCTCTGGTTAAATTCGTGGCCGACCAGGCAAAGCATTGCCGAGCGGTGCTCTCTGTCTGCACCGGCACATTCATCCTTCACCGGGCCGGTCTGCTCACCAACCGGAAAGCCACCACCCACTGGGCATCCCTCGAACGGCTACGGGAATTAGGCGACGTGGTTGTGGTGGAGGATCGAGTGGTGCGGGACGGAAGGGTCTGGACATCAGCCGGCGTTTCCGCCGGAATTGACCTGGCCCTGGCCTTCATAGAGCACATGGCCGGGGAAAAAACCGCAGGCAGGATTCAGTTGGGGGTGGAGTATTATCCCTCCGGCAGATCCTATGGCATGATGCACGAGCTTGCCCAGGCACCGGTGTATGTTAAATCGTGGGGAATGCGGGAGGAGTCCCGGCGTGAGTGAAATTCTCCGCACTATTCAGAAGAATGAGTTGAGCGAGCTTCTGTCTCTTTATCGTGATCATGAGGGTGAATGAACAATGATTCTCGAACCTGAGATCGCCCAGGCCGCCGTTGAGGACGCAGTGAAAATGGCAGAACCAAGGGATAGGCACTCGCCTGCTGATGGAGGCAGAGAAGATGCACCCGGATGCGGCTAGGTTTGAGCTCTTCACCGGATCGCGAAGCCTAAGAAATCTCCGCCTTTATAGCAGATTGGGGGGGCAGAGAATTCTTCCCGCCCGTGATGCAGAGGTCAAGCCTATTATTCAAACAGCATCACCTCCACAGTCTCCCCTGCTTCCAGGCCCTCCTTCTCCTCAGATACGACCACAAAGCCGTCCGCCCTGGCCACAGAGCTGAGGATGCCCGCCCCCGAGATCATGATGGGCTCGGCCTGTCCGTTCTTGAGGGTCACTCTGACCAGACTCAAGTATCCCGGTCGAGAGGGGATCTTTCTCGCCAGCTTTGCCGAGACTATCGGCTGTCGGTCGCAGCGACGGCCCATCTTTTGCAGGGCAGGCCGCACGAATAGATAGAGATCGAAGAGCGCAGCCACCGGATAGCCGGGCAGGCAGACCACTGGCTTGCCGGCCACGACTCCGATAGCGGTAGGCTTTCCCGGCTGCAGACGCACCCCGTGCACGAAGAGCTCGCCATTCTCTTCCAGCACGCGCGGAGCATAGTCCTTCTCACCCACTGAGGTCCCTCCGATTATTATGATCATATCTGCATCGATGTTTGATAAAATGGCCTCGCGAATGAGCCCTTCATCATCCGGGACGATCTCTCTTTTCTCGGCCATCGCACCCCATTTTTCTGCATAGAGCCGGGCTATGAGCCCGTTGATCTCGTATGCTTCCCCGGGGCGTAGCGCGCGCGCGCCGATGGCCACCAGCTCTCCTCCTGTGGGGATGATGACCACCTTCGGCTTTTCATAAACCCGCACCTCGTCAATTCCCAGTGCCGACAGCATTGCCACATCCGGGGGCCGAATGGTGTGGCCCTCGGAAAAGACCGCTTCGCCTTCGCTAATGTCCTCGCCGATGCGGGATACATTCTTGTAAGCGTGCATCTGTGCCGAGATCTCCAAAGTCGCGTTGCGCCTCCTGGCATCCTCCAGCATCACCACGGCATCATAATCTCCAGGAACAGGCATGCCGGTGCGTACGGGCCGGAAATTATCCAGAAAAACGGGAGCGTTAGGCTTTGCTCCCCTTGTGTCGGCGGACCGCACGGCAAAGCCATCCATGGCGGCCCGGTCAAAGTCCGGCAGGTTCACGGGAGAGACGATATCCTGAGACAAAACCCGGCCTGCTGCCTGCACGTTTTGCAGGAATTGTGTCCGCTGCAAAGGTAAGCAGCGATCAAGAAGCATCTCTTTTGCCGCTGCGGCCCCACGAAAACGTCTAAACATGCAAATGTTGTGTCAGTTCTTTCCTTGATATATGCTTTTGTATATATTCTATATATCCTGTGAAAGCTTCATATAATGTAAAGAGGGAGGGGTGGGCAGATACTGAAGATATAATGAAGAACCTGTGACTTGGGATAGATGATTTAATGGATGCTGTTGTATGGCTGGAAGAAGTGGGAAAGAATGATCTTTCCGTAGTGGGCGGCAAGGGTGCAAGCCTGGGTGAGATGATAAATATCGGCGTTCCCGTACCTGGCGGATTCGCGGTCACGGCTCAAGCTTTCCGGGATTTCATCAACCGGGCGGGCATCGCCAAGAAGCTATTCGAGGCCCTTAAAGTCGACGTGAATCAAGAGTCAGAGCTTCACCGGGCAGAGGAGGCAGCCAAGAAGCTCATCATGGAGGCCAAGGTGCCTGAGGACATCGAGAAGGCCATAAAATCCCGCTATGAGGAACTATGCAAGCGCGAGGGCAAGCAGGTATTTGTGGCCGTGCGGTCCAGCGCCACCGCCGAGGATCTTCCCGATGCCAGCTTCGCAGGCCAGCAGGAGACCTTCCTCAACATGCGCGGAGCAGAGGATGTCTTCAATGCAGTTCGCAAGTGCTGGGCTTCTCTTTATGGGGCACGAGCCATCTTCTACCGGGTGGAGCAGGGCTTCGAGCATGATAAGGTCAACCTTTCCGCCATTGTGCAGAAGATGGTGGACTCCGAGAAGTCGGGAGTCATGTTCAGCTCCCAGCCTTCCACTGGCGAGCCCCTGGTGGTCATAGAGGGCGCCTGGGGCCTGGGAGAATCCGTCGTTAGCGGCAGCGTATCACCCGACAACTTCGTCGTGGACAGAAAGACCAGGAATATCGTTAGCAAGTACATCGCCGCCAAGGAGATTATGATCATCAGGGATCCCAAGACCCAGAAGACTGTCACGATAAAGGTCCCGGCGGAGAAGAGAGAGGCTATAGTTCTCACAGACAACGAGGCAATTGAGCTGGCCAAGTATGCCGAGATACTGGAGAAGCACTATGGCATCCCCCAGGACATCGAGTGGGGAGTAGAGAAAAACAAGATATATATCCTCCAGTCTCGCCCCATCACCACTATCAATAACGGCAAAAAGCCGGCGCAAGCAGCAGCCAGCGGCAAGGTTTTGTTCACAGGCCTTGGAGCCGCTCCTGGAGTTGCTACGGGTTTTGTGCGAATAATCGCCAGCGGCAGAGAGCTGGATAAAGTCAAGCCGGGCGACATCATGGTCACAAAGATGACCATGCCGGACATGGTTCCAGGCATGAAGCGCGCCGGGGCTATCGTCACCGACGAGGGCGGCATGGCCTGCCACGCAGCCATTGTAAGTCGCGAGCTGGGCTGTCCCGCAGTTGTGGGAACCAAGAAGGCTACATCTCTCCTCAAAGACGACATGGAGGTTACTGTTGACGGCGGCAAGGGCATCGTCTATGAGGGGCGCGTGGCCCTGGCAGCGCCTGCCAAGACAGCGTCCGCAGCCAGTGGAGGTGGTGTGGTCTTTACTAAACCCATGACGGCCACAGAGATCAAGGTCAATGTCAGCGAGCCGGATAGAGCCGCAGCCGCAGCTGACACAATGGCTGATGGTGTGGGCCTTTTGAGAATCGAGCACATGATCCTGGGCCTGGGCAAGACACCAAACTGGTACATCAAGAACGGCAAGTCCGAGGAGTACATCGGTGAGCTGGTCAAGGGCATCAAAGTCGTAGCCGATGCCTTCTACCCCCGACCTGTGTGGGTGCGCACCCTGGATGCGCCCACGGACGAGTTCCGGGCCATGGAAGGAGGAGAGGGCGAACCTCACGAGCACAATCCCATGCTCGGCTGGCGCGGAATTCGGCGCGACCTGACGGAGACGGATCACTTCCGCCTGGAGATAAGGGCTTTTAAGAAGCTGCATGAGATGGGCCTCACAAACGTTGGCATCATGCTGCCCATGGTGCAACACGTTCGCGAGTTTCAGAAGGCCAAGGCCATCATGGTTGATGAGGACTTGGATCTGGAGAAGATCGATGTAGGCATCATGGTGGAGACGCCCGGCGCCGCGCTCACCATTGAAGATTTCATCGAGGACGGAATCGATTTTGTCTCATTCGGCACCAATGATCTGACCCAGTACACCCTGGCGGTAGACCGCAACAACGAGAACGTGGCCGGGCTGTATTCCGAGCTGCATCCAGCCATACTCAAGCTCATCGAGTACGTGGTGGAGCGCTGCAACGAAGCGGGAGTCAAGACCTCCATCTGCGGCCAGGCCGGATCATACCCGGAGATGGCCAAGAGGCTGGTGGAGATAGGCATCACCAGCATATCGGCCAATATCGATGCCGTGGCCACGGTCAGAGAGACTGTGGCCAGATCTGAGAGGATCCTTATGCTCAATGCCCTGAGAAACAGGAAATAAAGAAATGGGATCAAAATGAGAGACAAGGCCCTTCCCGAAGATGAGGTAATGCGCATCCTGGCGGAAACGAGAGCACGTAACTACAGCTATGACCGCTTCTTATCCACCATGTGCACCCTGCCCCACCCAATTGCGGTAAGGGCTCACAACATGTTCCTGGAGACAAACCTGGGCGACCCGGGATTGTTTCCGGGCGTGGCCGAACTGGAAGAGCGCGTCGTGCAGATGCTGGGCGAGCTGTTGGGCTGCCCGGACGCCTCGGGCTATATTTCCACGGGCGGCACGGAGTCCAACATCCAGGCCATTCGGGCGGCCAGGAATGAGGCAGGCAGAAAAGACGGCAATATCGTCGTTCCTGCCTCGGCCCACTTCTCATTCGACAAGATCGGAGATCTTCTCTGTCTGGAGGTGCGAAAGGCCGAGCTGGATGAGAGCCTTAAGGTTGACTTATCGTCGGTCGAATCTCTGCTGGACGAGAGAACCGTAGCCCTGGTGGGCATAGCCGGGACTACCGAGTTCGGCCAGGTGGACCCCATTGAGCAGTTAGCAAAAATGGCGGTGGAGCGGGGCATTCACCTGCATGTGGACGCTGCCTTCGGCGGCTTTGTCCTGCCCTTTCTGGATAGAAAGTTTGCCTGGGATTTTTCGGTGCCGGGGGTCTCTTCCATCACTATCGACCCGCATAAGATGGGCATGAGCACCATTCCAGCCGGCGGCCTGCTCTTCCGCGGTCAGGAGTGCTTGAGTGCTCTGGAGACGGAGACCTATTATCTCACTAAAGCAAAGCAAGCATCTCTAACCGGCACAAGAAGCGGAGCTGCAGCCGCGGCCACTTACGCCGTGATGATGCATCTGGGCCGGGAAGGCTTCAAAGAGATGGTAGACTATTGTATGGACCTGACGCATCATCTGGTAAAAGGCGCAAGAGAAATCGGCATTCAGCCGGCGATCGAGCCCATCATGAATGTGGTGGCGCTGAAGGTACCCTCCCCTGCAGAGGTGCGCGAGGAGCTGATGAAGAGGGATTGGCATGTCTCCATGACCCGCCTTCCCAACAGAGCCCTGCGACTGATACTGATGAGGCACATGACACGGGAGAATATCGACCTGTTTCTGGAGGATTTGAAGGCCATCTTGGCCGCTTGATTTTTCCCGATGGGAAACGTATGCCTGCCGAAAGGATTCATGAAGATTTACATCGAGAATATTATAAAATTAAACAAATGTTTGGTCGGGTTCGGAGAACCTTCGACCTCATTAGCATGAATCCAGTAAATTCAAATTTTATGACCGATGGCAAAGCGTCTCATTACCTTATCGATCTGGATCTTGACCGCGTCGCCTACCTTGGTATCGGCCACAAAGATCACAAAACCTTCCAATCGGGCAATGCCGTCGCCTTCCCTGGCAATGTCCTCGATATTGACATCGTACTCTTTTCCGACCTCTACCGGGGCAGGAGTGCCCATGGAGGATCGATCTGCATTATAATTTGCCAAAACACATCACCGTCCTTAGAAAAGCAATCAAATTTTATGGCCGATGGCGAAGCGCCTCATTACCTTATCGATCTGGATCTTGACTGCGTCGCCCACCTTTGTATCAGCTACGAAGATCACAAAACCCTCTACTCGGGCAATGCCGTCGCCTTCCCTGGCAATGTCCTCAATATTGACCTCGTACTCTTTTCCAACATCTACTGGTGCAGTTGGATCGGACCCTCCCATAGAAGATCCTTCCTGGCCTCTGAACAAATCTTCACCGTCCTTTGCGAAAACAACAAATACTTTTCGCGATCAGCTTCCTCGTTTCCCGACTATTAAATCCTTTTGCTCCAAGATAATCCATATGTTCACGCAAGGCCAATTTATTTCTGCTAGGATGCCTTTTTCCGTACATGGACTACCTGGATAGATACAGGGAAATCGTGCCGGATTATGTTGCCTTCCAGGCCATTCAATGCCTGCCTCTCTACAACTCCGCACGCATCAATACTCTGAAGATAAAGAGGGAAAAGCTCCTGGAAAGGTTGGCGGAAGAGGGCGTTCTCTTTCAGAGCTTCGCCTGGTATCCTCTGGGCCTGAAGCTGGACATAGAGAGCCCAGGCAAGCTGCTGGAAAACCTCCTGGGCTACATTCACATCCAAGAGGAGCTGTCCATGGTGCCCCCCCTGGTGCTTGATCCACAGCCTGGAGAAAGCATCCTGGACCTGTGTGCCTCTCCCGGCAGCAAGACCACTCAGATCTCGCAGATGATGGAAAATCGGGGTCTGGTAATCGCTAATGAGCCCTCTTTAGCACGAGTCGCCCCTCTTCGCTCGAACTGCGAGCGGCTGGGCGTTTTGAATGTGGCAGTTACCCGCTATGACGGGCGCAATTTTCCCCGTGGCCCCTTCGACAGGGTCCTGGTGGACGCCCCCTGCTCCAGCGAGGGCCGGGAGAGAAGAGGGCCGGGGGTCATATCCAGATGCAGCCGGGAAAGATCCCTGGATTTGGGGGTACTGCAGATCGGCCTTCTCAAAAACGCCCTGCGTCTGACCAAGCCGGGTGGAGTCGTGGTCTACTCCACCTGCACCTACGCCCCGGAAGAAAACGAGCTGGTGGTGCAGGAGGCACTGGGGGAAGCGGAGGAGTTCCGATTGGAGAAGGTCTGCATTCCAGGCCTTCAGGAATGTCCGGGAATAACGCAGTGGAACGGCAAAAGACTAAACGATGAACTGTCGTGCACCGCCCGCTACTACCCTCATATCAACGACACGGGAGGTTTTTATGTCGCCAAGATCATCAAGAATTAGAAATATATTCGAGCCGCTGGACAGGTCAATCATAGCGAAGCTGTGGCAAGACCGGTTCGGCATTTCAGAGCAGGCGTTTGAAGACTGCAAATTTTTCAGGAAAGCTCAGAGCATATGGGCCATTAGCGATGTCGATCTTCCTCGGCTCAGCTACGAGACCATTGGAATGCGCATCATGAGCTGCAAAGACCGTCCGTGGAAGCCCACCACTTCAGCTCTGCAGATCTTCGGCAGATTCGCCACCAAAAACCTTATTCATCTGAATCGGAAAGAGGCCATGATCTTCCTGGAAGGGGGCAGCCAGGTCTTCGAATCGGAATGCGAGATAGGCTATGTGGTGGTATTTTATAGAGGGGATGTGCTTGGATGCGGTCTATACTCACATGGCAAGCTTGTCTCCCAGATTCCGAAAGAACGAAGAATGGCAAGCACTGCCAAGAGCGAGGCCTGCCCGGCATAAGAGCGGCCCGGATGTGAGGCTTGGGGAGAGTGAAAATCCTGATGATCTCGGATGAAGATGAGCTAAAAAGGCTGTGGCAACAGCCCCTGCGCCTATTTCGCTTGTCCAATGCACTGCGGGAGAAGAGCTGCCAGGATGACGTCTCTTTTGTCATAAACAGAAATATCAACTTCACCAATGAATGCACAGGAACCTGCCGGTTCTGCTCTTTCAAGCATGGTATTATCTATTTCCTCACGCCTGAGCAGATTTTAGAGCGCACCAGCGAGGCAGAGCGGCTGGGGGCTACGGAGATATGCCTGCAAGGAGGGCTCGCCCCAAAAATGCGTCTGGAGGATTACTGCCAGATATTAGAGCTCATACATCGCGACTTTCCCAGGATGCATCTGCATGCCTACTCGCCCATGGAGGTGCTGCACATGTCCCGAAACTCCCGCGTTGAGGTGAAAGATGCACTGCGTGAGCTAAAAAGAAGCGGCCTTGGTTCTATGCCCGGCACGGCTGCTGAGATTCTTGTTGACTCGGTGCGGCAGAAAATATGCCCGGATAAGCTGAAGGTAGAGGAGTGGCGGCAGATAATCACGGCTGCCCACTTGCTGGGAATTCCAACCACCTCGACAATGCTCTTTGGCCATGTAGAGAGCTTAGAAGATCGCCTGCGGCACTTGCAGATCCTAAAAGAGATTTCGTGCGAGACTGGAAGGATTACAGAGATGGTTCTGCTTCCCTTTATTCCTGATAATAATATGCTGGGCAAGATTGCCAAAGGTGCCGATCTCCTGGATCGTCTGAAGATGCATGCTTTGGCCAGGGTTGCTCTTTATCCCAACGTCACCAACATCCAGGCGAGCTGGACAAAATTGGGCCGCGAAGCCGCTGCGGCGGCTTTGGATTGGGGGGCAAACGACCTGGGAGGAACGCTCATGGATGAGGGAATTGCCCGCAATGCCCGGGAGGCACCCAGCATCTCTGCGGCGGAGCTGATAGAGTTGATAGAAGGACGGGGAAAGAGAGCGGTCCAGAGGACTACCCTATACGAAAGAGTATGATCTGCAGATCTGTACGACTGGTTTTGATTTACTCAGTTTATTTAAAAAGACAGCAAACTGCGACGATAAGCTTTACATATTTTGACGATACACTTCCTGCTGGTGGGGAGCATTAGAAAAATAATAGTCATCTTGTTAATCGCTTTGCAGGCTTTCGTTATACCCTGGTCGGCATCGGCCAGTGATGTTACCGTCTCAGGATCATCAACCGTGATGCCCCTGGCCGAGGTTGCGGCAGAGGAATTCAATGTCCTGCAAAAGGATTATGTGGTGACGGTTTCAGCCGGTGGGACGGGAGCTGGAATTCTGGGCATTGCCGAGCGCAAGAATGACATAGCCATGGCCTCGCGTGAGGTAACTGATGGCGAAAGGCAAAGATTTGGCGACTCTTTTGAGGAGTTCTTGGTCGGGCAGGATGGCATCAGCCTGGCGGTGAGTGATGAGGTTTATCAGGCGGGCGTTAAGGGATTAAGCAGGCAGCAGGTGAGAGATATCTATTCTGGAAACATCACCAACTGGAAGGAGGTTGGCGGCCCGGATACAGAAATTTACGTGATATCTCGAGAAGAAGGTTCAGGGACCCGTGACAACTTCAATGAGGAAGTCTTAGGCAGCGGAGATGCCGAGACGCCGGGCGTTGATACCGTGGCCATGGGCGGGGCCGAGGTCAAGACAGCCATATCAGGAAGCGATAAGGCAATAGGATATCTGGGTTTCAACTATTTGGGTAACGGCGTTCATGGCATAGCCTTTAATGGATTCATGCCAAACTATGATAACATAAAATTGGATCTTTATGAGCTGCACAGGCATCTCTACTTCTATACCTTCGGAAAGCCCTCTGCCGGGGCTCAGTCATTCATAGATTTTGTACGAGGGCCACAGGGCCAGAAGATCGCAGCGGAAGAGGGTTTTATTCCAATCTAATTTTCGGGCAAAATTCCTTTTATAATAGTATGGCAAACCATGCCATGATGAGAGCCGAAAGCATGCTATTGATATTGTTGCTGTTTTTTATCCTGGCGGGAGTGTCCAGTGAAGCCAGAGAGGTGACGGTTGCAGTCTCGGGGTCCAGCACGGTCATGCCCATGGCAGAGCTCGCTGCCGAGGAGTTCAATATGATGCAGGACACCTACACCGTTAACGTAAAATCAGGAGGTAGCGGTGTAGGCATCGTGGACGTAGCCGAGGGCAGATCGGATATTGCCATGAGCTCCCGAGAGATCCAACTGGAAGAGCGGCAGAGATATGAGTCGCCAACGGTACGTTTTATTGAGCAGCCGGTGGGATTTGATGCCATATGCCTGGTAGTAAGTCCAGCTGTTTATGACGATGGAGTAACAGCACTCACCAAAGATGAGGTTAAACAGATCTACTCCGGAGTCATAACCAACTGGGAAGAGCTGGGCGGGCCGAACACGGAAATATTCGTCATCGGCAGACGGGCCGGCTCAGGAACCAGAGACACATTCAATGAGATCATAATGGGAAGCCGGGAGGCGGAGACTCCTGCTGTATCCTATGATGCGGGGGAGAGTTCTGAGGTCAAGTTCAGCACACAGCGCAGTGACAACGCCATCGGCTATATGGGATACAGCTTTGTCATGAGGGGAGATACTAAGGTGATTTCTCTGGACGGCGTCGAGCCCACGATTGAGAGCATAAAACGTGGTGCATATCCGCTGGCCAGAAAGCTCTACTTTGTCACATTGGGAGTACCCTCGCCCGGTGCCAAGGCCTTTATAGATTATATCTTGAGCCCTGGTGGCCAGCATATAGCTATGGAGAATGGTTTCATACCGATATGAGATAAGCGATTGAAGCCAGGCCTTCGCGCCATTCACGGCCATTTTTTTCGCAGGCGGCTTGAAGCATACGGCGGCAAAGTATATGCCCTACTGATATTTTTCATGTAAAACAGGGAAAAGCTTGATAAATAATCGCAGTGATACTATAATGAATAAAGAGTGTGTTTTCCGCTCGATCCACAAATCCCCGCAATCTGTTGTTGCCAGAAATCCACTTCATAGGAGATGAATAAAATGCAAATAGGAAAATGGTTCGGAGCATCTCTGCTTTTCGTTTTGTTGGCTGCCCTTGCACTGATGCCCTGGTCTGCATGCGCTCAGCCCTGCGCTGAGGGCTGCAAGTGCCTCACCGAGGCTAAGGCAAAGGAGCTATTCGGCGAAGGAAATTATCAGATGTGCACAACGGCTCCCTGCGGTGAAGAGAAGTCACCTACTGGGGCTATGCTTCTTAAGTATTGCTTCAAGGCCAAATGCCCCGAGGGCTGTAGCTGCTTAACCGAGGAAAGAGCCAAAGAAATGGGTTACAGTCCCTGCTCAGGTCAAAAGATATCCTGCGGCTATGATGAGAATAAGCGGCCATTGTATTGCTTCTCAGCTGCTAGCCCGTGTCCTGCAGAGTGCAGATGCTTGACAGAAGAAGAGGCCAAGAAGCTGGGATACGATAAATTCTGCCAGAACCAAAGGATGGAATGCGGCAAAGATCCTCGTGGATATCCGAAATTCTGCTATCAGATTCCTGCTCTCGCTTGTCCTAAGGGATGTGTCTGTCTGAGCAAAGAAGAGGCGTTGGCGAAAGGCCTTAGAGACAACTGTTTGGATGCCAATGGCAATCCCATTGTCTGCGGGGTAATAGATGCCGGGAAAGGACTATTCAGGTACTGCTTCAAGACGCTTGAACCGGCGAGGTGCCAGTACGACTACAATCTAGGAAAATGCGTGGG
>Ga0172381_10004032_pt1 | contig 15339 bp, 20 predicted proteins | sample Leawel6488metaG_FD_119754 | JGI IMG/M metagenome (GOLD analysis project Ga0172381, IMG submission 119754) | Leachate microbial communities from a municipal landfill in Southern Ontario, Canada - Leachate well 64-88 metaG | ecosystem: Engineered > Solid waste > Landfill > Unclassified | place...
CCAGAGAAAAGAGGGGAGCGGAATTCCCGCCCCCCCATGCTTCTTTAGTCCCTGACATCCGGTCCGGTGACTTTCTTTTCCGCGGTCAACAGGACTTCCATGCGCCGATCCGTGTCCAGTAAAAGATTCAGTTCGTTTTGCAGATAAGCGGTAAGTACCTGGATGCTCTCTGGCGCTTTCTCAAGGGCATCGATGCTACTAAATTCCTTAAGGAAAAACAAATCGCCATTCCATGCCCATCTATCGGGAAGAGTCCTGACGACTGATTCATAGAGGGCAATCATGATTTTGTCCGGCGTATCTCTTGGTTTTACCAAATCGGGGGTCACTGTTACAATGTAGTAGGATTCATGGGATTTCGTTTCATTAAATCTCACCTGTGCGCCGGCCTGTGCCATTTGAATACACCACATTATAAATTTACCGGATGTTTCTGCCAACTGCTTTTGTGTCTCTTTGAGTTCCTGGGATAATGCGTCTTTAATCTCCATAGTACGGAAGGCGGCATCGTTATAGTCGTCAACGATTTCCCCCACGATTTTGTCATGCCTGGCTATGGTTATCCACGGCCACTTGATATTGATTTTCATTTTACTTTCTCCCTTCTTTCTTTTTGTAATTCACTTCCAGTATTTTACCGAGTGTAATAATATGCTTATGAAAATGACCCGATAGGTCTGTTTGTATCAGGTGGTGCCCTCTCCATTCCACTCTCATAAATGGGCGATTCTTCCCGTAACCGTTGGTAAAATGGACTTCATCGAACCTCTTGCAGTTGAGTCTTTTATCCCAATAAGGTGTTCCTTTTCTATATTCCTCGGTTTTATCACCCGAAGCAATCAGGTCAAACCACTCTTTAAACAGTGTAAGATGCAAGACCTTTTTATCAGTCATCGTTTATTCTCCAATCTCCGGCGCGCATTGATAGTGGTTTCTGATGTTGGCGGCGTAGTATTTACCCTTGCTCTCCGCTGCAAGGAACGAATCGTAGATGGCAAGCTGAACATCAAGGTATCTGTATGTCTGGCCATTCCTGAATTGAACGTACAGTACTTTGTTCTGTCCATCGTAGCCTACGGCGCCGACATACGATGATGTTACCACGTTCATATTGACCATACTGTTAACCCCCTCTCTTTTAGCTTTCAGTTCTATCAATCGGAAAACTGTAGAGGCGCGACCACTAAGTACAAAATTTTCCATGTTACCTCCCCTTTCTAATAGTGATATCCCTTTGCCAATAATGATTTTATTTTACGAGAAAGTATGTATTTTGCTTTGCGTGCTTTTTCGGCGGCCTGTCTATATGCTAACCAATAAGGCTGTACGAATTTACAATCGTCACACCAATCCTCAAATTTAAGGTCGGGTTGTTGATGGCAGGGACAGGATTGCGAGTCGCCCTCGTAATTAAACATTTCACCTCCGCATTTATGAGATTCCCTAGCATTACTCCGCGCTATTCTGGCCTTAACTCGCTCGTATTCAGCCTCGTAATACTGGAATGTCAATTTCCCGATTGACTCAAGATAGTTCATCGTATTCATATTACTTCCTCGCCTGTTTTATGAGTGCTACAAAATCAATAGGTTTTGCTGACTCTGCTGCTGACCATGCTGCTGACCCTGCTGACTCTGCTGCTGACCTTACTGCTGACATTGCTGACCATGCTGCTGACCATGTTGCTGACCCTGCTGACTCTGCTGCTGACCTTACTGCTGACATTGCTGACCATGCTGCTGACCATGCTGCTGACCCTGCTGACTCTGCTGCTGACCTTACTGACTCTACTGCTGACTCTGAACGGTTTTTTCCTGAAAGCCAGTCATTAGCCCATAAGGCAAAGGATTTCTCGCTATAAACTTCCAGAGCGCAGAGGATAGCGAATTTAACTCGTTGTTCCGTGGTGATTACCGGCGCATCAATCTGCCGGAGTGTAGTACATTGTTTCACGCCCACTTTAAGGGTATCGTTAGCAACAACTTTCTTAACCCGGACTTCCCACAGATGGTAAGTGAGAAAATTAGCATGAATCGGGTTGAACATAACGGCCTTCAGGGGATGGTCATAAACGTGAATAACATCCGACGAACATATTTCCTTGCCGGTGCCCTTTGCCTTGTGGATGACGCCAATCCCCCATTGTGTTTTTATTGTTCGATTGCTTGTGTCTGTTAGTTTGTAATACTTTGTCATAAAACTCCTCCTAATTTTAATATTGGTATTCCCTTATTCATGTTACTTCCCTTCCATAAGATTCTTGCCGATGATATCGATACATTTGATCAGCGTGGGGATGCCGGCTAGCGTTAGCAAGGGTATCATGATGAGTTCCAGCCAGCCCTCTCCGAGACGGTTTATATCCAGTGTTACACGCCAACCGTTAAGTCCTGCGGTGATAATCATGAAGGACAGAAAACAAGTCAAAGCGAAGTAATACAGGATAAAGAACAGGTCTATAAATGCTTTGAGCGTTTTCATATTGTTTTCTCTCCTTTCCTTTTACTTTATACCTCAAATGTCACAAAAAAGTCACAAACTGCCCTGAAATAGTCACATTATTCTCACAATATTAAAGTTGACAATAAACCGGCATGGGCTTATAATTCTACCATAGCGGGGCGGCCTTCCCCCGTACCCGCCTGTATCTCCCTCCATTTGCCTGGGCCGGATGGGTTTCTCTCGGCTCCCCGGACTTTTCACCCGGAGCAGCCAGCTTGATATTTCCTCCTACCATCCGGCCGGGCATTATTCACGTGGCAGTACGTGCTGCATCAAGTATTTGCCGATGTATTCGGTGTACGCCGGGGGGATTGCCTCTGTTGCCTCTTTACCCACCATCCAATCAACTCCCATTTCGTGAATCCATTTTTTATCACTCGTACCAGAGATACCGTCACGTTTCCTTGATAATGACCGATAAGGGTTTAACACGGATATTGAATGTTGACAACTTGGGGACATTAAGGGAATTGATGCCTCAAACCACCTGTGACGCTGAATATGTAGTCCAAAAGCTGTTCCACATAAAATAATCCCATTCAATCGGTGTTCTTTAGGGATAGACCGAAGTGACCGAACATTTTCAATTACCCACACTTTGCCGGTCTTTTGTAATTTATTACGCACTATTACAATCAATAGGGGGTAATCTTTTGTTGTATGGTGATTCATACTACTGGAATACCCCTGGCACGGCGGGCTGGCATGTATCGCCGCGAAGTCTTTAAGGTAAAGCGTCTCGCCATTACTGAAAGTCAACCCTTCGCCTTTTATCAGTCTGTCAAGAGCCTCCAGCGCATCCATAATCAAAATCGGGAATGGATAGTGAGGCTGTTTCACAATGTCAATGCCGTAGGGTTCAAACCCTGCCCGGCGGTATCCTTCCGAACAACCACCTGCCCCACAAAACAAATCCAGTAATCGTGGTTTATTCAATTCAATCTCCTTATTTAACAGGCGGTACTTTCTTTGGCGGTGGTTCCGGCGTTACAAGTTCGTATTCCAGGCCACTGGATGCATAACGCTCATGATCGCCGTTAGGGTTCTCTTTCTGGTTTCGCAGTATTCCCTCAACGTACTTCATCGAGCGTTTTCCTGCCAGTATAGCGGTATTCATGGCTTCCTTGATACTATCAATGGTGTAGTCCTCGCGCAAGTCGCTCAACTTCTCCGAGATAGGCCGGGTAATAAGCTGGCCGAATGATTTTTCATAGGACGTATTTAGGTCTGCTAAGTCCGGGTCAATAATGGGAGTTTCCGCGGTTACTTCGTGGAATGGGGAGGGCGGGATAATAGGCGCTGGTATTGTACCCCCTGGCCGTTGGGGTGGGAGTTCATTACGCCTCTTGTAAACATCGGCCACGCCGTCTACGAACTTCTGTACCCATATAATCTTTTTCTGGTACAGTTCGGGATCTATTGCGTCCAGGTCTGCCAGTGTCTGCATTATTTCTTTTGCAATATCTTCGCTCACCATCGTTTTTGCTACCAGATACTGCCAGTTAGCAGGGTTATTGTAATCATAAACGTGGTTACTGGTAACACCTAATATCTCCAGGAGTTTAAACCAGAACGCATACCCATCATTCCGGTATCTGTTCTGGAGTATATAGAGAGTCTTACCGGGTAAACAGGAATGAGGGAAGTAATCAACTGTATGCTTATTCGGTCTTGCCATTCTCTTGCTCCCTGTTCTGGTATTCTTTTACCAAGTCCTCGGCTGTAAAATTAGCTTCTAACGGAGCCATGCCAGGGCAACCAACTCCAGAGTTGTAGGACGCAAATAGTAGGAGTAGCCCCTCTACTACCATCCTTGACTTAGGGACACCATATCGCTTGTTCAATTGGTCGAGCTTCCATATCATCGCTTCAGGGAGTGATACACTGATGACACGTGCTAAGTAAGGTATTCGTGCTGCCATAACAACACCTCCTTTTATTTAATATAATGAAGTTTATTACATACATTGCTATTTGTCAAGTTTATTATTATCGTACTACAGTAATACAACTGACTGTAACAATAACCATATTAATGTAATACAGTAACTCATATAAGATGTAACAATAATAAACCTGACTGTAACAATAACCATGTAAATGTATAGCAGTTATCGGAAAGTAAATTAAAGGAAACCATATTAAAGTAAACAATAACCTATTGTCCTTTTCCTGGAGGGTTAACACCGGGGTAACAGAAATACGCCGGACATGCCTAAACAAGTACCGGCGCTTCTGATAACCACCGTATGAAGGGGTTAACTATTGAGATCGGCCAGGATATATTCACCAGATTTGATTTTTGCTTCGGTATCCTTTTTTGTTTCACCCAGGAATTGATTGCGATATTTGCCGGTTGTCATGGAATAGTCCCATTTGTTTTTATCCAGTTTGACTTATTCGTGCCGGTCGCCCGGTCACGCTTTACTGGGGGTTATGCTTCTCTGTAGTAATAATCCTTTTCTCTGAAAGTAACGGAGGAGTAATCAGAGGACAACTCACGGGCAGCCCATTCCCAATCAATACAGTATGCAGGCCATTGACTATCTTTTGGAATTGCGCCAATTTCCTCGGCTAATTCTTGGGCGTACTCCTCAAAATCATCTGTATTTATAAATAGAATCCCATCATCCCATCCGCTTGATTCTGTTTCCTCTTTAAGTGCTAACAGTGCATCAAGTTCCTCTTGCTCGTCTGTGTCGCGTTCCTCCTGTCCTTCAAGTTCGTTTATCCGTTCTTGTAGGTCTCTGCTGTCCATTACATCAATATCCATTGTCTCAATCCCTCCTGTTTTATTTTTCTGCGTTTGGTGGATACGCAGCCCCCAATGGCGGTTATTTGTAATTTTTGATGTCCTTGAGGTCTACATATCCATCAAAAGTGCCGGAATTTTCTTGCTCTCTAATATCTGTGAGCATAGTTGCTGGGAGTTCGTTCTTGGCTACCATAGCGAGGTCGTCAACATTGTAAAATCCGTCCTCGTCTCCTACAAGTCCACCTGTGATTACGCCCTGCGCATCAACCTCCGGCCAATACTGCGACCAATCCAATTTAGGGCTATCGAGTATTCGGCGAGCTTTGGCATCCATGTAATGTTTCCCGACCACTTTTCCTATAGCGTTCCTAAGTTCCTGTTCTCTGTCGTTAGTGTTCATTTTGTTCCTCCTGTTTATTTACTATTTTAATCTGCCTGGCTGTGGCCGGGGGTTCTCCTATTCCCCCGGCCCTGGCCGCGCGGGTTAAAGCGTATACCGGGGGCTAAAACAGTTTTCCAGCTTTCCTGTGTCTCTGTTAAGGTTATTACGAATACCAAATACATCATGGGCAAAGTTCAGATCATCCGCCGCGAGGAGGTCTTGAAGTTTCAAAGGTGTCTCGCCGTGTACGCATTGCAAGTCCATGACGGCGGTCATTTGGTCATACCTGATATCGTAGTCAATCGCCATTTTCAGTGTACGCTTGGCAATCTTAACCATGATATCAATGTCTTCTCTTGTGGTGTGTTTCCAGTTAATCATCTTTGTATCCCCTCTCGTTATTTATTTGGTATACACTATTTAGGTTAGCGAAACAAGCCCATATCACCATCCCAAACCGGCACATAATCCGTTTTAGGATAATTCATTTGTTCAACTGCCAGAGCGTAGCTTCTAAGAGCTTCCGCCTCCGTGTCCATATCCTTACACAATGGCAAACCTCGATATATTGTCCGCCATTTACCATCCGATGTGCTTAAATATAAACTCGGTGTGGTCATTCCCTTAATTGCCTGCCTGTCAAGGTGTTTCAGATTCATTCTATTTTCTCCCTTCAATTTGTCTGTATAGTGTTAGGTGTTAACGCTTGTAAAGTTTACCCGCCAGTGTGATTAGCAACTGTACTTTATTTAGAGTGTCTACATCGGCTAGGTTTGTGTTACCCTCAATATCTCTCATTTCCCAAAATTCGGAGCGTGTCATTTTTAGTTTTTTAGCTACGTTTAATAGTGCGTTGTCTAAGGATATTGTACCGGCGCTGATGTATCCGTCAAGTTTCATTTTATTATCCCCTCTCGTTATTTATTTGGTATACACTCATAATAAACTCATCCAGGTTATTCTGAACCAGATAGGATAACCATCTGTTGTAATGATAGACTTTCCAGTGTTTTATATTTCTGCTTTCATTTGCCATTTCTCTTTACTTTATACCTCCAATGTCACAAAATTGTCACAAAACACCCCAAACTTATCACAAATATGTCACAATATTAAAAGTTCTGTTCTAATTTAAAGCTCTTTGATATCTTTAGCCGGTGATACGGGAACCATACCGATATCTGGTGTCCACTTGTAACACTCTATACCACGTTTGGAAAGTGCTTGCATTAAACGGTACTGTTGACGCTTTAAATGGGATGTTTTTGCCTTCTTTACCTCTACCAAGACTAACTGTCTTCCCTTGTAACAAACAAAATCCGGCCACCCGCGCTTTGTAACTTCCCATCCGTTTTTGACTGCCATGTTTACAAATTCTGTCTCTGCTTTATTCTTGCCACGCCATTCTGTCATAAAATAAACCTCCATTCTAAAATATATCCTATTATAACTAATAAATTACAGTAATGCAATCTTTTACATTTAAAGAGGGGGTACGGGGGGAGTGAGAGAAGAGTGTATACTTTCCCCTACTACTGTATTGACTATCTGTGTTATAATACGATTATGACAACCACTACCGCAGTCCCACGCAAACTCGATGACGCCATGATTGAGGCTTTATGTATTACTGTCGCCGCCGGTAATTATTATCACGATGCCTGCGCCATTGTCGGCATTTCAGAGTTTTGCTTCTACGACTGGATAAAAAAAGCTAAAGCGGACGATGACGCTGGCCTCGACGAAACTGAATCAATTTATATTCGCCTGCATAAGTCCATACAAAAAGCGCGAGCTCAATCACGCGCCGCCATGGTTGAAGTCATTCGGGAGGCGGCAACTGTGAAACGGGAGTGGTTACCAGCAATAACTTTCCTGGAACGTACAGACCCTAAGAATTGGGGGCGCCGTGACAGTCTCCAGGTGGATGAGACAAAACGGGTTGAAATAACTGTTATTGAGTACTGTGAACAACCCGCCCCGCCCGACCCCGCAGCCATTGAAGGCGAGTTCAAAGAGGTACCGGCAGCCCTTAAAGCGCCGCAGGACACCATCGAGGGGGCCGGTGATGCGTAAAGCCCTGCGAGTTATCCGGGAAGTGTTACGCCGATTGTACCGCGGCCAGGACGGCGCCGGGTTTACCCTCCAGGCCAGGCCCTCAATACAGAGGGTAGACACATTACATGCCATAACGCATATTGTGCGTTCCAGACATAACGCTTCTAACACTGTCCTGTCATCCCATACCCCGGCAACCCTCATGCCGATATCTATTGAATCAACGACTATCCGTAAATGCCTTGTAACCTCGTATAGAGGTCAGCCCGCATAATTTTTTTGATGAAAAGGAAAAAGATGGAAAATAGAAGTTGCAACACTTGTCTCTTTGGTATACAGACAGTTAACGGAAAGGGTGAACCATCTTATGTTGAATGTCGTTTCAATCCCCCTCAAGCATATTGTTACCCCGTGAGGCCAAGTACACCAGCGATGTTCAATTCAGTAAATATTTACCCGCGTATGACCGAATCTGATTGGTGCTTCCAGTATAGGAAAAAGGTTAATAAATGATAAAGTCGGAGATAGAGGGGATAAAGTTTGTACCGCGGACGTTGCCGGTGGTTTTCATATACGTGGTGCAGGCGAGGAAGTTTTGGTTATGGAAATGTGTGGGGTTGAATTGAGATGGTAATATCAGCGCCGGTTAAGCCGCAGATAAGGCCGTTCAGGGAGATAATGGGGGGGAAGCTGCGGGTCAATCTGCATCCAGGGCAGACGGCTGCTAAGAACAGTATTGCAAGAATTGTGGCAATAATCTGCGGGAACCAATGGGGGAAAGCTCTTAGCACAGATACAAGGATACCTACGCCGAGTGGTTTTAAGTTCATGGGTTGTTTGGAGGTAGGTGATTTTGTATTTGGGATAGATGGTAAACCTACTAAAGTGGTTTACAAATCGCCTACATTTCCTCATAATCCATGTTATCGAGTAACGTTTGACGATGGTAGCGAAATAATAGCAGATAAGGACCATCTTTGGTCTGTGAGGAATAAGAGGGGCAGGAAGAATGAAGTAAGGAGTGGACTATCAAAAGAGTATCTATTGACCACAGATGAAATAAGGAACCGGATAGAAGAACGATGGTCTGTCGCATTACCGCAACCAGTACAGTATCCCGAAGGTAATTTTCTTATACCGCCATATTTACTTGGGGTATGGTTGGGAGATGGTAGTTCAGTTGGTAGTAATTTTACTAATACCGATCCGGAGATAGTATCGAAGGTTAGGGAAATCTGGCCTCAAGTTAGAGAGAGACAAAATAAAGATAGGTCTCCAACGATTTATTTATCTTCTGGCAAGGGCAACAACAGTATCTTTGCGCGAGAAGCTCACGAATTAAGAATATGGGATAACAAACAAATACCTAAAATATATCTATGTGCCTCGATAGACCAAAGGATGGAATTACTACGGGGTTTGATGGATACTGATGGTTATTGCGGGGAAAACGGTGTATGCGAATTTACATCAATTAAGTTTGATTTGGCTCAAGATGTTCTTGAGTTGGTTCGCTCTCTTGGTATCAAGGCAAGGTGTTACTCATGCAGGGCGATGCTAAACGGTCGGGATATAAGCCCGAAGTATAGAGTGAAATTCAAGACAGATAAACCGGTATTTTCTCTGAAGCGCAAGTTAGCACGATTGCCAATTATTAAGAGTAATTCCGAGGTACGGAAGTTATTCATACAGAAGATAGAACAGGTTGTTTCCGTTCCTACTGCCTGTATCAAGGTAGATAATCCCGATGGTATGTACTTGGCCGGAACCTCTTATACTCCTACCCATAATACGGCATACGGGCCACACTGGATGCACGACAGGATAAGGCAGACGCGGGTTGAGGGGGAGTTCAATGATTATCTGGCGGTGACGGCGACATATCCGCTATTGGACAAGAAGATGCTGCCGGAGTTTTGTTATGTGTTCGAGGACCTGCTGCATTTGGGGAAGTACAAGGATGCCAAGAAAACGTTTGAGTTTCCGGATGGTAAGACGAGGGTTATCTTTGGGAGTGCTACCAATCCTGACTCAATAGAAAGCGCAACGGCAAAAGCGGCCTGGCTTGATGAGGCGGGGCAGAGCCAGTTCAGACGCGGTGCGTGGGATGCGGTCAAGAGACGTGTTGGTTTGAATCAGGGGCGGATATTGATAACGAGTACTCCGTACAATTTGGGATGGTTAAAGACGGAGATACATGATAGAGCGAAGGCAGGAGATGAGGACATAGAATTGATACAAAGTTCCTCGATTACGAATCCGGCATATCCGGTTGAGGAATATGAAAAGCAACGGTCAATCATGCCAGCGTGGAAGTTTGATATGTTCTACCGGGGGATTTATACCACGCCGGCTGGACTGATTTATGATTCGTTTAACGAGGTACTATGCCGGATAAAGAGGTTTGAGATACCGAAAGACTGGCCGGTATATTCGGGACATGACTTCGGCGGGGCGAATCCCGCCGCTATTTTTTATGCGCAGGTAAAGTTACCACTGCCGAGTGGGGCTCCGTCTTATATGCGTTACGGTGACTTCGTGGCCTTTCAAGAGTACCTGCCTGGCGGTGGAAAGTCTACGGCACAGCATGTAGACGCTTTCAGGGAGATAACCAATGGGTATACAGTCGTGGAACGGCGCGGAGGTAATCATACTTCAGAGGACGAAATCAGACAGGGGTATACCGCTCATGGATGGGCTATCAGTGAACCGAAGTTGCGGTACGTTGAGCCGAAGATAGATAGGGTATACGCCCTGCATAAACTCAATAAGATTTACTATTTTGACGATATGTTAAATGTTCTTGATGAAAAGTTAAGCTATTCCCGTAAATTAGACGAGGCGAATAAGCCGACAGATGAGATTGAGAGTAAATCTTCTTATCATCTTATGGATGCCGAAGCAAGTATTTTAAGTGATTTCACACCGGAAACGGAAGAACAAGGCGACAGTTGCCCGGTCTGGAAGTATTAAGGGGGACAAAATGCCCTACGATTATACAAAATGGTTAAGTGATAGACAATCAGAGTTTAGTGACCTCTTTACCCGGATGGATGAGGATAAGGACTTGATTATCCGTACACCTTATGTCATGTATGATAAAGATAATCGTCAACAGCCGGATGTAGAAAACCTGACGCTGAATGATGCTTCAGTGTTTGCTACCAGGGTAAAGTCTACACTCAAGGGTGCAAACATGCAGCCGGACTTCCGTAGCGATGACCTGACCGATGATGAAACAACATTTGTTGAAAACTTCACCAAGGACTATACACAGGTTATCGATGAAAGTATCAGGACCAAAGAAATCTCTAACCTGTTATCGTTCAATATAGAACAAGTCTGTTTCCGTGGTGGTATATTTACCCGCAGTACACCCAAGCTTGACAAAGTGACCGGCAAATTTTCACCCGGTATCCTGCCGATGGACCGCCGTTACACTATGTATGAATATGGCGCGGATAAGCTCAAGGCCATTTCTTATACGACTAATCGTTCAAAACAAGGAGTGGAAAATGAGTATGGTAAAGAGATAGCCGATAAAATGAATGGAACAACAGTGGAAGTAACCGACCTATGGCATGAGGATAAAGAAATAGTCTATGTAGCTGGAGTCGAAGCCAAGAATAAAAAACATGGGTATGACGAGCTGCCATTTGTGGAACAGTTGTGTGACCGGGGATTGATGTTTGCGGATGACGATAGGTTACTGCGGAATGGCGAGAGTATTTTTTGCAATAACCGTGAACTGTACGAAACCAAGCATAAACTCGGTTCTATCTTGATGACCTTAACTATTATGTCATTCATGGGTGGTTTACAGTACGAAAGTGATAAGGGTATTAAAGCCAGTAAACCAGAATTACCTCCTTATGGTGAGCGTACTGTCAACCCAATCGACAAAGGAACTAAAGGTTATTTCAGTATGCCGGTAAATGATGTGCAGAACGCTACCAGGATGCTCTATTCGATGGTAGAAAGTTCCTTACAGCAGGGTTCTTTACCGGCTGTCTCTTATGGTAGTCTTCAGTTTCCGCTATCTGCCGTGGCTATCAGCGGTCTTCAGGAGGCAGAAGATCCGATTTACATTCCAAGTCTGGATGCCCTCGGTTATTATTATCGCAGCCTTTTCCAGCTTATCATCAAGCAATACATCAAATTAAAGCTGAATATCAAACTTGGTGCCATAGGATACCAGCGCCAGTATCCTTACGAACAACTCAAAAAGAATTACTCGCTTTCGTTCAAGTTCTTCTCGACCTCGCCGAAACAACAGATGGCAAATATCTCCGTGGCGGCCGCCCTTGGCGATACCGTTTCAGATGATTATAAACGGCGCGAAGTCATTAAACTTGAGAATCCCGATGCCGAGGAATCGAAGATATGGGCGGAACGGGCGCCGTTAATGAGTCCTGTCGTAGCAAAATACAAGACTATCGAGGGACTTATTGAACGGAATCAAATAATCGAGGCAAATATGATGGCGGCAGAACTTGGTGCAACCCTCGACCAGCTTTTGACCGGCGGTTTGGTACAAGATAATTCTCAAACTGTTACCAAGAATCCACCAAAACAGATAATGCCGATGTTTGCCGGACGTATCGGTGCCGGCAGTAAAGAAGCGCCCGGGTATGGTGGCGCTGAAGCGCAATCGATAGACCAGGGACAGGGAGGTTAACATGGCATTTCAACCTATCAAAACGAAAGAAGACCTTGACAGGTTCGTCTTGAGCAAACTCATACCACCTGCACCACCGGCGATACTACCTGATTTAAAAAACAAGATTATGAAACCAAAGGTGGTTAAATAGTGACATATCCGTGGGGAAATCCTGAAATCGATAACTTTATGGCGGAAATATCCGGCTATAATCGTTCTCGTGGCCTTAAAATACCGCCGGTATCTCCTTTGGAGACAAAACTTCTGAAGGGAAATGTCTATTTAACTGCCGATAACGCGAAAAGTTACGGCGTCAATGATTATATCGATCCTGACTGGATGGTGAAATTAACTCCTGAAGGTAAGTTCTCCTACGTCCATCTTACGGAAGGGACCACTCCCACGGGTGTTACACAATATGCCGATGAGGATATTGTGTTATCTCCTGAAGGCCGGTGGATTGCTAAACCAAAAGTTCCTGAAGTAGACCAGGGAAACCAGTATGATATTACCAAGTTAAAGAACTGGACAGGAACTAACGAAGAAATCAATCCGGTAAGTGGTGACGTGACAGCACCTTACACACCAGAATTATACGAAAAAGCAAATCCAAAAATTAAATTACCAAAAATAGAAAAGACAATGGAGGATATAAATAATCTTGAAACGCCGGTAAGTTTTAATGAATTTCGTAAGGCTTATTGGGCCGAACAAGGGTGGGAGTTTGGGCTTCCTGCTTTTAACGATCCTGACCGAACCGCAAAAGAAGAAGAATACCAAAGAAAACTTGACCAAACTGTCGTTGCGTATGATGAACGATACAAGCAATACCCTGGGTTGAGATTCAAGAAACCTATAGGTGAATATGGTCAATATATATTTCAGCCGATAAAATTTGTTGACCCTACAGCTAAATTCTCATGGGGTGATGTAGGTTATACCGCTGTCGATCTTGCCAGTTTTGGTATATTTGGCAAACTAGCAAAAGTAGCTAAATTTATCAAGATTACTCCAGAGATTTCCAAGACAATCAAGATAGGAGACTTAGTTTTAAGTAAAGATAACAAGGTCTTTAGAGTACTGGAGATAGGCAAGGATTTAAAGGTAGAAGCCGAAGATGGTATTCAAACTATTTTAAAAAGTGATGCCATTCATGGTTTAGCCCATTTCGAGGATGTTGCTAAAGCTGAAGGTAAAATTACAAAGGACATGGAAAAATCCTTAAAGAAACTCGGTCTATCTACAGATGAGATAAAAGTCATGTCCTACGAAGATGCCATTAAAAAACTTGGTGGTGAAGTCGCAGATGTTTCTAAAGTAGAACCACCTGTAAAACCGACCTTTGAAGTACCCACCAAAACTCCTGTGACTAATGTAACACCTAAGATAGAGACACCTCCTATGAAACCTATCCCCGGTGTCAAAACCGCATTACCTGAAGGCGTTGAAGGGGCGGGTAAAACAGTAGGGAAAATAGAAAGCAACCAGATAAAAACGATAACTGGACGTACTATTACAGCGCCAGATATCCGTGTTTCTACTAACCGCAAAGCAACGATTGATACCAAAAAAGCAGACGATTGGCTTTATAACGAGGCTAAAAAGGAACTTGATTTACAGTCCAAACCATCGAATAAAATATCATCACCATCAAGTAAACAGGCTAAAATAGAATTTCAACAGCAACTACTTTCAGGGATGGATGCTAAGAAATTAACACAGGCTGATAAAGATACTCTTTGGGATATCCTTACTGGCAATCCTGATGCTCCAGCAGTTTTCAGATTAACGGAACAAGATATAACACGAGCAAATTATAACAAGAAAGTCCAAGAGTCTTTGGAAGGACAACAGAAAACAGCTAAAGTAGAAACTGCTTTAAGTAAGAAAAACCAAGCGCCAGTTATTAAACAACCTGAATTAACAAAAGACGAAGCTCGTAAAATAGCACGTATGTCTCCAAGTGAATTGGATGCGTATAATAAAAAAGTAGCTGAATCTGAAACTGTAAAACCCGTTACCCAAACCGGTATTACCACCGTTCCGCCGAAGTTACCGCCACCGGCTGAAAATACCGTTACCAAGATGTCTGATGACTTCTATAGTTATCTCATCGAACACAAAGTTACCACTATGCCGGCTGAAGACGTTGATAGTTGGTTGGATTTATTTGAAGGTGCGTTGGTATCTAAGGATTTGAAGATACAACGTGAATATACCGAACAATTACGCAAGATAGAACTGGCAAAACGTGCTTCAAATGCTTCCGGTGTTGCTGAAGATATATTCCTTAAAACAGGTAACGTCGAACTGGCTATGAAAGAGGCCCGTAAAGAATTATCAGGTGAATTGCCAGTTATTACAACAGATATGCTTGCTTCCATCGTTCAGGATACCAGACAGATTTACATGGCAAAAGTGCGATATCACTGGACTAAAGTAGAAAAGCAATACAGTTTCTTTGAAGAAAACTCTGCTATGGAAGCATTAGCCCATGCCTTAGATACCGGAGACATTCCGCGTAAGCGCGGTACTGGTGCTTTGCCTTGGTTTCCTGAAGGGGGTTCAGCTTACGATAGACTGGCAAAAGTCTTTGGTAAAGAATCTCCGATACTGAAAGCCATTGACCAAAAGAAACCTATTGAGGATGTTGTCGATGGCGTATTCCATGAGATAGGTCGTGACCCTATTCCACTTGACCAGAAGACAACCGAATATCTACAAAGTCTATCAGACTTACCACGTGAGACAGAAACAGGACAACTCGTCCGTGTTGATATGCGTAACCTTCAAATGGGGTTGCCAAGCATGATGAAAAAACCTTGGACTCCGCAATCTGTCAATGATTTAAGAACATCAGCCGAAAAACTGTATGCTAAAGATAAACTTGAACTTGATATTAAGCTATCAAAAGGTCAGTTGACTAAAGAAACCCATGATTTAGAATCAAGTTTATTAAAAAATAAGTATTTCCCTGATAGG
>Ga0172381_10004033_pt1 | contig 15337 bp, 26 predicted proteins | sample Leawel6488metaG_FD_119754 | JGI IMG/M metagenome (GOLD analysis project Ga0172381, IMG submission 119754) | Leachate microbial communities from a municipal landfill in Southern Ontario, Canada - Leachate well 64-88 metaG | ecosystem: Engineered > Solid waste > Landfill > Unclassified | place...
ATTATATCCTAGACATTTAGGAAAAGAATGGTTAATAGGATATAAAGATAACATTGATAAACGATCTATTCATAAAGCTCTATTTAAGAAAACTAAACTTCCTAAACACAATTCTATACAAGAAGTATTTAAACTTTCTAATAATGGTGGTGGATTCGGCAAGACTAATGAACCTAGTTCATGGCAATATGATCCATTAGTACAATTCTCTTGTACAATTGGTAATCAGTTTGAAATTCTAATGCTTATAGAAGAGATGGAATTAAATAATATACATGTAGTATCTGCTAATACAGATGGTATAGTATGTCTATTTGATAAAGATCTTAATACTAAGTATTATGAGATATGTCATGAATGGGAAAATAAAGTAGGTAATAGTGAATCAGGTCAATTAGAGTATAAGGATTATAAATCTTTAATTCAAACATCTATAAATGACTACATTGCTTTAGATACCAAAGGTGACATCAAAAAGAAGGGCGATTTTGAGACAGAATTCGAACTCCACAAGAATAACTCTATGCGTATTGTAAGGTATGCACTAGAACAATATTTTATAAATAATATTCCAATTGAGACTACTATTCTTAATCATACTAACATATTCCATTTCTGTAAACGAGTTAAAATCGTTAAAGGATGGTGGTTAGAAGAAAGATATGTAGACTTTGACACTAATGAAAATATTAAGACAAAACTATCAAAAAATGTAAGATATTATGTATCTACTAACGGAAATTCATTTATTAAATGTCATGAAGATGGTAGAGAAATTAGTGTTGAAAAAGGATGGTTAAATACAGAGTTTAACCGTTACAAAGAATTACCAATGTCAGAATATAATATCAACTATGAGTATTATATTAACGAATGTAACAAAATAATCAAAAAAATAGAAAAATGACAACTAAAGTATTAGGATTTACTCATAAATCTCCTGAATATATTGCTGAAAAAATTAATCTAGAGTTGACTAATTTTATGGTTCTTGAAGCAAAATGGTCAGTGAGTCGTATACTAGGATTCTCAACAAGTAAATATACAGGATTTGTATATCTTGAAGAAAAGGATACCAATGATAAAGTAGGATTTAAAAAATAATAAAATGATCACAGACATTACTATTAAGGTAGTACAAGTATATATATCAGAACATTACGAACCTACCAATGCAGACTTACTTATACTTAGAGATATAGTAAGAGATCAGAAATTTCCTAGAAATAGGAGTACATCAAAAGATTTTGATTCAGTTAGTATAATGGAGTTATTTGACTATGAAGTTAATGTAGATCCTATTAGACTAAAAAATCTTAATGATAAAAGAAGACTTTTAATTAAACATAACAAAAGTATCAAACCTTACAAACAAAGATTTTAACATGAAAATAATATTAATAACTAACAGCTCATAATTGCCTTATCTCAAATTTAACAACATCTACAGATGAGCTACTTAAAACAACGTTATGTTAATACAAGTAGATGTAAATTCATTGATAAATAATCATATTAAGATTGATGAATTTGTTGTATTACAATTAGTCTATGACAAACAATATGAACTTGTCTCTAAATACCTATCGTTGTATGATAGTGAAGAGAAAAAGAAATTGTTTGAAAAATTTAATCTATATAGATTTGTTACAAACTATAATAATTTAAACGAGTATGATCCTTCTAAATTAACTTTAGAACCTGATTTTTTACGAATAATCGCAAATGGCGACTTCTTCGATGAATTGGTACAAGTGTTTCCAGTATCTGTCATAAGACCAGATGGTACTAAAGATTTTCTTAGAAATGATCTAAAGAGATGTAAAGTTATTTATTCTAAAATTACTAGTAATAAATATTTCATACATCAACATATCCTTGAGTGTCTCAGATATGAGATATTACTCAAAAAGAAAGAGGGTAAAATGTCCTATTTTAAGAGATTGTCAAAATGGTTAGCTTCAGAAGAATGGAAAATTTATGAACAATCCCTTAATGAATCTAATTTAGACTCTTTTAATAATGATGGAGGCCTAGGGTATGGAAATAAACTTGAATAGTTTGACATTTAAACATATATCCACTGCAACCGATGAAATAATTGAATACATCAATAACAGACGTTTAGGAGTTAGCAAAAGTTTAAAGACGAGATGGGATAAATTTAACAATACATGTAATGGTGGTATAGAACCCAACATTATTATGACAGTTGCGGGGATCTCTGGTTTTTTAATCATGGCCTGAGAATAAACATTCCTGAATATCGGTGAAAGCTAAATTAAAATAAGATTCAGTCAGATTAAAGACTCTGGTACCTTATTTGACATGCTAATACCGAGGCATAGGGTTTATATTATTGGATATATTGCTCAAGTGATATATTATTTAAACAGTAATATAAACATTCAGCCGTAGAGACTAGATGCAGGAAATATTTTTTGAGAGAAACCCTAAGTAGAAGGGTATAAAACAGGAGCCTCTAATTATGAGATATAGTCTCATATCTACATTATATCAAACTCCCTTTAAGAAATATAAGATATAGTCCAGACCACAAACAAGACCAGTTGTAGATCTGTAAGGTGAATACGCTATACGTCATTTGGTAGTGAAAACTATAGTGGTACGAGTGGTAAAAGTGCTTTTATTAATAGTTTAGAAACAGATTTATTTGATTTAAATCCAAATATAGATTTTGTAGTCCTATCCTTTACATTTGAGATGATTTCATCAAAGATGATAGGAAGAAAATTAAGTTACAAACTTAAGAAGACTACAGGAGAATTATATACAGCATCCAACACTCTATCTCAATACGATTTTGATAGAGTTGTTAAAGAATCAAAAGAGATACGAAAGTATCCAGTTTATTACGTTGATAATCCTGGGACAGTAAATGAAATCCGTAATACTATTACAGTATTTCGTGATCTAATTAGTAAAGATAAATGGCTAGTTATATTATTAGATCATACTTTACTTCTGAAACTACAGTCTGGACAAGGAGAAAGAGAAGTAATAAACGAATTACAAAGATTATTTATAGAACAAAAGAAAATAGGTTTAACAACGATAATTCAATTATCACAGTTAAATAGGGAAATAGAAAGTAACGAAAGGATTAATAATCCAATGTTACATTTTCCTCAAAGAAGAGATATTAGTAGTTCTGATAGTATTTATCAATGTTCAGATTATGTATTAGTTTTACATCGTCCTGAGATAATAAATATTAAGGCATATGGACCAAACCATTGGCCTGTAACTAATATGATTTATGCCCATCTTTTAAAAAATCGAGATGGAGAACCTAAAATCTTATCCTTTGTGAATAACTTAAAGTATAACTCGATAGACGAGTATACTCCAATATCAAACCAATAATATAAAACATCAAATTTATGAAAAATTTTGTAGAAGCTGCCTTATTATTAGTTTTCCAAGAACCTACCAAATCAGTGTTGGATAAAGAATTTGTCATCAAAGTTAATACTCGTGATGACGATGCTATTGACGACCTTATTAACCTTATCAAGAAGTATGTAAGTACTAAAAATAATGTTATTCGGGATATATGTTATGGTGATTATTTAGTTTTCACTAAAAATGACGTTCGTCTTGAAACCAATGATGATAAAGTTGCCGACCTGGATATTAACATATACAAAGTTAATGGAAACTATTCTAAAATTGAGAAATTAATTAAGAATTTTTTCAACAATGTATATCACTCCAAGAAATCTTCTGACAAATGTGAATACTGTCCGTTTCGTACAAAACGTAATAATAGTAATATTATTCGTGATGGGCAATATGTTCGTATGTCTGAACGAGTTAACATTGGTTGGAACTACGTAAAAGTAGGTTACGAAACTTATGATATTTATAATAACCGTAAAGGTAATTTTGTAAATATTGAAGGTGAAAAATTTGAGGTATTAGTTGACTATAATGGTCAGTATCTTAAATTAGTAAAATAATTAACCCTTAAGACTGTTGGTTAGTTATTCTTTTGAATATTAACACGTTTAACTTATAATTAACTAACAGTCTTTTTTAAATTAAATTAATGACTACACCATATCAAATTATGATTGTCGGATCACCAGGTAAAGGTAAAACATATTCCTTTAGAAATATGAATACTGAAACCTGCGGATTTATTAATACTGAAAAGGTACTCCCTTTTATTAATAAGTTCAAGAATTATTATACTCCGAATGGATGGCAAGATACTTATACAAAACTTATCGAATTTGCCAAAGATCCCAACATAACAGAAGTAGTCTTTGATTCATTGAGTGCTTATATGGACTCAGTTCTAAAAACCGCTAGAGAAACAAAGAAGAATTTTGACGTATAGAATATGTATAATGAAGAAATAGGTAAACTATTATTTATTATAAGGAAATATCCAAAAGATATCTTTGTAACAGCTCATTATGAGTGGATTCAGAATGAGAGTGGTGCAATCGAGAAACGTGTAAAAGTGAAGGGTTAGTAACTTTGCCCTTGTAAAATTGGTCTAATTGCTGGAACATCCTAAAAACGAAATAACTACAACTTTTATGAAAGTGAAAGGTAACGTTTTAATAATAATTTCGTATATACTATAAAATAAATTTATAGTAAAATGGACAATCAGCAGCTAAGCTCCTTAACTGGAGAAAGTTCAACGACTATCTCGAAAGAGAGTACTGAGATTAATAATCTTGGGAAACGGCCAATATATCTAATAAAAAATGTAATCTACATGATTGCAAACTATATTAATAATAAAGTATATATAGGTTCTGCATCCTATTTAGGAAAAAGAATATCAACTCATATATACAGACTAAATAAAAATAAACATCACAGTCAATATTTACAAAATGCTTATAATAAATATGGAAGAAAAAACTTTTATATTAGAATATTAGAACAAGTAGATTGTAAAGAAAATTTATTAATTAGAGAACAATACTATTTAGATTATTATAAATCATATAATAGAGAATTTGGATATAATATGAGTAAACTAGCAGAGTCTAAACTTGGTACTAAAATGCCGGAATCTGCTAAAATTAAAATTGGTAATTTTTGGAGAGGAAAGAAATTTTCAGAACAAAGAATACTAAACGTTAGAAAAGCTAGAACAGAGTCACAAGGAAAAATAATTCTAGTATATGATAATAATTTTAATTTACTTTATGAATATCCTTCTATTTCGGAAACATCTAGACAATTAAAAGTCTCAATTGCTACTATATCTAAACAATGTAGTAAATGTAATCCAAATAAAAGAAATAGAAAAGATTCCTTATATAATTTTAGATATAAAGATATAGTCTGATCTCATATGAAAGTATGAGCTAACATAAATGAAAGAATGGGAAGGAATGATTGAAAAAGAATTCACCGTTGTTACCTATGCTGACATGCGTATTAAAGATGAGAAGAAAGAATATTGTCTTAAGTTAAATACTGACGGTAAAGATTCGGCTAAATGTCCACCAATGTTCTTGGTAGATGATTCGGATACAATCCCTAATGATAGCAATGCTTTTCTTCAACATATAAGAAATATATTAACAAATAATAAATAATTACAAACTATAAGTATAAACAATACTAAATTTATAAAAGTTATCAGATCTGCCTTATAAAAAGTTGTTAATACTACTTAAAATAAATTAAGTATGTACAACGTTACAAAAGATCTCCCTTCGGTACAAAAAGATTCAGCATTCTTAGATGCAGGTATTCATGAAAATATTGAGATGACCAACATCGAATATAAGAAAAATGATGCAGGAAGCGAATTTATTGCTTTCTATTTCGTTGATCCTCTAACAGGTGAAAAAGGTTCTCATACAGAATGGAAATCTAGAGCTAATACTCCAGAAGAATTAGTTACTAAAGAAATGAATCAAATGAGTCGTATTAAGCAAATTGCTCTATGTTTTATTCCAGAAGATCGGTTTATATTTAGTGCTATATCCTTTGAGGATTTTGCTAATAAGACAATTAGTATAATTGGAGATGCATATAGAGGAGTTAAACTCCGTGCAAAATTTGTATATTCTAACGGAAAATATACATCTCTTCCAAATTATTGGAAATTCCGTTTTATTGAAAGAATGGACAATAATGGAAATTATAGTCAAGAATTACAGAAATCTACTATTAAAGAAATGTCAATAGATAAGATGACTCGTACTCCAGATCCTATTTCCACTACACAAAATCCTTTCACTAGTAACACAGAGAATCCATTTATCTCATAATATATCCCCAGGGCTAGCCATAAAAAGTTAGCCCTTTTATTCTTTTGAATATGACATTAACACAAAAAATAGATATAATTCTATTGAAGTACAACAAAGAATTTATGTTGGAAAATGAAGGAGCAATTCCTGAATGGGAATATAATAATTTACAAGCAGATATTCTATTACTATTCAAAAGTTTTAATCCAGAAAGAGAAGATTTTGGAATAGGAATTGATAAACTAGAATAATATATGAAAAAATTATTAATAAAAAATTGTTCTAGTTGTCCATTAAATACTTGGAATATATCTGGAGAATTAATTAATATAGGAGTATATTGCAAGATAGACCCAGAACATGATGTTTCATATGATGTTACTCTTAAACATCAAACTTGTATACTCACAAATAAAAGTATATCTGATTATACAAAAAATATGAGTATTCCTAGAGACTGTCCATTAGAAGACGAATAAATGTATGATACAAGATTAATAGATGAGGATACTGCATTACAAACTATACTTGAACATACTACAGAATATGATATATACTCATATTATATAGGTAATAAGTTTGATATAGGTAGGATAATGACCTCTCCATTACATATAGATAATCACCCTTCCTTTGGTATATATAAATCTAGTAGATACGGAAATCTTATGTTTAAAGATCATTCTACTGGAGTATCAGGAGATTGTATAATGTTTGTATCTAAGTTATTTAAAATATCTAGAAGAGAAGCTCTAATTAAGATACTCTCTGATATAAGTAATAAAGATCTAACATATTCAACAGAAGGGATTACTATACAAGAAGATTACAAAACAGTATCAACAGTTATATCTGTAAAGAAGAAACCCTTCTGTAAAATAGATGATGATTACTGGAACCAATTTAGCCTATTTAGAGACGATTTAAGACACTTTAGTGTATTTCCTATATGTGAGTATTGGATAAATGGGATCGTTCAATCATGGAGCTATAAACAGACAAATCCAGGGTATTGCTATGAAATCTATAACAAGTATAAGATATATAAACCATTAGCTAATAAGTCTGAAAAGTGGATTAGTAATTGTGGATCATATGATATTCAAGGATATGAACAACTATCCATGAACGGAGATCTACTAATAATTACTAAAGCATTAAAAGATGTGATGGTATTATATAAATTAGGCTATCAAGCTATTGCTCCTCAAGGGGAGAACCATAATATTCCAGAGAAGATAATGTCTGTCTTAAAAGATAGATTTACTAAAATAGTAGTCTTCTATGACAATGATAAAGCTGGAATTAATGGAGCTAACAAGATAGCAAACAAATTTGAATTACAAACAATATCTATTCCACAGGAATACCCTAAAGATATCTCAGATTATACAAAAGAATATGGATTAGATAATAGTAAAGAACTATTAAATAATTTATTAAAATGAATTTAGTTGAATTAAAAAAGACAAATTGGTATAAAAATCAACCAATTGTAATAAGAGAAATTTTCGATGTATTACCTAAACTGCAAGATAAAGATTTCTTAATAATAGATAAAAAAACTACTATAGTAATTGATAAAGATCCCAAGAATAACTTAAAACGTAGAATTAGATTGTTCTATTTAAAAGTACTTTTAAAGTTATTAAAATGGTTAGAAAAGTAAGAAGGAAACACATTAATAGTCCTAGTAAACGAAAGGATAAGCCTACTTACAATGGAATAACCTTTGATAGTAGTCTAGAAGTATATTGTTATAAACAACTAGAGAAAGCTATTATACCATTTGCTTACGAACTTACTAGTTATATACTACAAATCCCCTTTGTATATCCTCATAATGTATATGAATCAGATATGAAAAGAGGAAAGTTACTATCTAAACGTACTCCTAAATACCAATCTATATCTTATACTCCAGACTTTATAGGAGATGGTTGGATAATAGAAACTAAAGGGGTTCAAACCCCAAGATTTAAAATAGTTTGGAAAATGTTTAAGAAATATCTAACTGACAAAAATATCAAATTTGACTTATATTTACCAAAGAATCAAAAACAGGTAGATCAATGTATAGAATTAATAAAGTTAAATAAATGAATGATATAGAAATACTCATTGTTATATATGGCACAGTGGTAATCCTTTTACAAGGAGAATTTACTCATATGATAATAGATGAGATAAAAAAGTTAGAGGAAATATTAGATGACAGAGAAAGAATATTATAGTGAGAAACGAGTATCTTCATCATCACTAAAATGGTTTGAAACATCTCCCTTATTCTTCAAGAAAATGCTTGATAAAGAGATAGAACAGGAGAGTAAGAGATACTTTGAGATAGGTAAGAAGATACACATGAAAATACTAGAACCAAATGAATTTGATAAAAACTATATATATTTGGATTATGAAACACCTAAGTCCGAGAACCAACGTAAGTTTTGTGAAGATTACATCACGTTTCCAGCCAGAAAAGTTAACGACAAGTTACTTTACGCCTACAAAACCAACTATTCGGTTGAAAAACTTACTGAAGACAAAATCATTGAGAAAGCGATAGAACTTAAGAAATCATTAAGTAAATATATTACTTATCTTAAGAAGAGATCTGAAGTAAAAGATGTCTTGACATATACTGATAATAAACTAATAGAAGATTTAACAGAATGTACTAAAACACATGTTGCTGCTAATAAATTATTATATTTAACAGATGAAGATAGAATGAATAATGTAGAAGAATTTAATGAAAAGATTATATTCTTTGAATTATCTGGTGTTAAATGTAAATCTATGTTAGATAGAGTAGTAATAGATCCTAAGAATGCTATAATTAAACTTATAGATTTAAAGACTACAATTAATTTAGGAGACTTTAAACATTCTTTTGAAGAGTTTAGTTATTATAGACAAATGACTTTCTATTGGTTAGCATTATATCAGTTTTGTAAGGATATAGGTATTAACATAGATAATTATAAGAAAGAAACTTATATCATAGGATTACAAAAAGGAGATCTTCCAGAGTGTAGAGTATTATCTATATCTGAACAATGGTTATCTAGAGGTTTAGATGAAATAGAGGAATTATTACCTCAAATTAAATGGCATTATGACAATGATCAATGGGATCATAGAAAAGAGTATTATGAAAATAACGGAGTAGAAATATTATGATATCATTTAATACATTAGAAGATAGATATTTAGAATTGTGGAATTTTGTAGATAAATTTGCACAAATAAGTGTATATCCTACAGCAGAAGAATTTTGGAAATTAGTTGAAGAAGCAAGAAATTGTATATAAATGGACATAATAAATAATAAGAAAAGTAAGACTACTATATTCTTACTACCTTTATTATATCCTAAAATAAAATATACTGACGTACTTTTCGAACATTTCATAAATTGTTTTATTTCGGATACTAATACACCGGAACCAGACAATTCTATTATTATTGAATTTGATAATAATATAGCAAGATTTAGATTACCAGAAGATATAATATCAGAGAAAGACTTAATTACAAAAAGTCAATACTCCAAACTATCAAATATATCAAAAAAACAGATATTGTTCTTCTGGAATGAGAGTAAAGACTCTTATTTATATAGTGTCTTACATAAGACAAAAAAGATTTTAGATTACTGGTCAGAGAAATCTGGACAGAAATTATACCCTTCTAAAGAGAAGGAATACTGGCCTAAATTTAATCTCCAACAAGAGACTAGAGGGACAGGAAATATATACAAAGCGTTAAATTTTAATTATTAAAAACAATATGACAGAAATTACATATATGTCGAAAGACCAAATTAATAGTGTATTAGCTATTATTGAGAAAGATACTATTGATCCTATTCTCAAGAATAAACGTAAAGAAATAGAAGCATCTGAAGAATATAATAAGATTGCTACAGAAATACTTAATTCTGATGAACATAAAACTAAGTTAGAAAATGCTGAAGATTTATATAAAAAAAGAATTAAACTTCGTAAATTATATTTAGAATTAGAAAAACTTGGTGAAGGAATTTCTGAAAATAAATATGGCAATAAACCTTGGGTATTGGATCATACTGAAGAATCCCTTAAAGAAATATTGAATGATAATATTGAAAGTATTAATCATATTAAAGGTCAAGTATATTCTAAAATGTTTATTCAGTATTCTGATTGTAGTATCTGTAATAGTATTAAAGAAGATTTAAGAGCTCGTTTACAGTTAACTCAACCAGGAAATTTTGATGAGATAATGAAAATGATCTTACCATTTGTTGATGTAGATAAGTATTTATATAAAGAAATAATTCCTTCTACTAAAATACAAGTTGAAGAATTAATAGATATAGATTTTGAAGATTCATTATAATTTTATAACAAATATAACAAATTTTACATATGGAAAATACTAAAGATAGTAACGTATTAATTGATAAAATACTTAAATTACAAGACGAAGGTGCTTCTTATTCTAAAAAAATAGATGTGCTTACTCGTGAATTAGGTGCTAAAGAATCTCATATTGAAACTCTTAAACAACAGATTCAAGAACTTAAAGATAAAGAACCTCAAGTACGTGTTATTGCTGGTAAAAAAGTAGAGACATTCTTTGGAACTATAACTGAAGAAGGTACTACAGAATATCGTAATTTAGATTCTGTTAAGTTAGATATAGAAAAACTTACTGAAAAGAAGTTTAAAGTTGAAATAGATAAACTTGAAAAAGAACTTAAATCAGCTAAATCTGAAGTAGAAGATTCTACTGAAAAGATAGAAAAACTTCGTAAAACTTTTGATTCTGAAGCAGCTACTATTCGTCAAAATTATTCTTTGAAAAAAGATGAGATAGAACGTGATAGTCAAAAAGTAATTACTAAAAAAGATCTTCGTATTACTGAATTAGAAGAAGAACTTGTTAAAGTAAAAGAAGATAAAACTGATGAACAGTTAGAATCTAAACGTCTTGAAGAGGTAACTAAATTGAAACTTCTTGTTAAGGATTATAAGAAACAATTAGATGATTTTATGTCATTAAATCTTTTCAAACGTGTTTGGTTAGCTCTTACTAATAAAGCTATTCGTATAGCTGCTGAAAAAGAAGTACTTGAAAAAGAACGTGAAATTGAGAAATTACAACAATACCCTAATGGTAAAGGTTTAATGGATCAAATCAGAAACTTGAATAATCCATATCATTGGTTTTTCTAAAATAACCTTATTTTTAGCCTCATAGTTAAACGATCTATATTTAGTGGTATACAACTATCACTTTATATAGATCTTTTAATATAGGGCTTCTAAATACTAAAAATATGAAATTTAAAGTAGGGGATAGAGTTAGACCTATTGCTAGTTTTGATCGTTCAAATGGTACAATTATATGTATTTCATATAATGGTGACGAAATAGGAGTAGAACATGATAAGCATATGAGAGGACACGACCTTAATGGCAGATGTAAAGATGGACATGGATGGTATTATTGTTCTAAAAATCTAGATTTTATTATTTCAGATAACATCTTAATATTACTATTATGATAGACAATTTTGAATTAGAAGTAACTAGAGTATATCATGGTGATTATGGTTGTGGTACTATTATAGACGAAGATATAGAGTGTGAATTAGTTATTGTAAGATTTGATGATTTTAATTGTAGAGGATGTGAATTAGATGAGTTAGAATATGAAAATTCCAATTATGATGATTGGGAAGATGACGAAGACTATGAAATAACAGATTATACTGTATCTGTACAAGAAAACAGAAAAGCTGTAGCAATAAATAAAGATTTAATATTATTACTATTATAAACAATTTTTAAAATATAAACAATATGACAAATACATTAGTAGATTTTTGGGTAAAACAGAATGACAAAGCAGACGTTATTAAACTTGATGAAGCTGCATTAGAATTACAAATACAGGCTGAAGGTGAATTATTCAACATGTATAAAGACATTAAAACTTCTGAATCAGACTTACGTAAAGCTAAGGTTGATGCTCAGAATAAACCTGATTTCAGTACTATAGCTCGTATAGCTCTTAGAGTTAAGACTACTAATAAAGCTTTTACTGAAGCATTAGAAACGTTTAAAGACTTATTTGGTGAAACACCTAAATATGAATTTAATCTTACTTCAGCAGTAGCAACTGCATAATGACAAAGACTCTATTGCCTGAGTGGTCAAAAGGTGATGTTAACTATAGACTCTCTACTGGTGTTAAACAAATGTCCGTTAGTAGAGAGTCCAGAGGTTCGAATCCTCTATAGAGTCCAAACTAGTGATTAAGTTAAATAGAAAAGGGGAGTACTATGCTGGAGCGGCACGGTATTCCCCTTATCTATTTTTATTAAAATGTATTATCTATTCCAGAAATTTATCTGTTCTTTTATATCTCTAGTTTGATAAAATGATCTAGCTACAGGTACAAAATCCCATCCTATTTTCTCAAACTTAAGGTGATCTTTCCAAGGTCCTCTTTCATATCTTTCAGTAGGATTAAACAATTGATCTACTGTCTTTGTAACATTTTTAAGTACGGACATAGAAGCAAATGGTGATTGTAATATTGTCATTGTTTCATCTATCTTTGGTGTAAAGAATAAGATCTCTGTCTGAAACCTTAACATTTGATAAGTCATAAAATCATATACCCAAACATCATCGTCGTCATCTCCTAATTTAGTAAACATTGTAGCTAATGCGATTGCTACCATTAAGAATACTATGTCATTTATAGTACGTTTTATATTAGCCTTTTCCATTAGAGTTAATTTAGTCCAATCTTCTGATGCTAATGTAAAATTTAATGTAGCTATTTCTTTAGCATAATTAGAGAAAAATCTAGCAAATGTTCTATAATATCCTTCTGTATAATCTCCCATACGTTCTACATAAGATAACTTCTTATACCTACGTGCTACTCCTGGAGCTATAAATCTTCTGAATAATAAAGCTAATTTTAATACTGCTTTACGTTCTGCAGCAGCTTGTCCTATCGGAGATATTTCTTGATGTATACCAGATAATATACTTTGTACTTTCATAGTAAATCTATATTGTTCTTCTTTGGTCCAATTAGATTTCTCTAAGTCTACTTCTTTCTTAATCTTAAGTTCTTTAGTTTTATTATCTACATAATATTGATCTAATATAGAACCTATATCTTCTCCATTACTATTATAAGCTCTTTGTTCTTCTAACATACCTAAGAAGAATCTATTTTTCATCCAATGATCACCTGATCGTAATGTAAAGAATAAACTACTTGTTTTACTCAGTTGTTTAACTATATTATTATCTTTAAATTTAGGATCTAAAGATTCCATAGATATACTGAATTGTTCATTTAGTAAAGTAACTATATTCTCAGGTTTTCTACTACCTATATCACCTAATATACCTATTAAATTCTTATTATAATATGTATCTCCTTTATTAAAGGATTTCATACTCATGTGTTGTCCAGCAAATGCTTCACCTATCTGTTGAGCTTCTCCCATTATTACGTTAGATACTCCAGTCTTGAAGTTTAAAGCCATTATGTTAAGTCCTGTATATTTACCTAAAGCATTTAATCCTTTAGCAATATCTACTTCTTTACCAAACACTTTAAATGAACCCATATCATCTTCTGTAATCCCATATATAATAGACTTTTTCCAATCTTCAAATTGTTCATAAGTTCTATTTTCAGTCTTAGATTTCTTTTCGGTATCTTTTCCAGACTTCTTCATAATAGGTTTACCATTCTTATCAACTAGATTTATATCTCTAGTTTTAATAAAGAAACTAGCCATTTCTACTTCTGGTAATAACTGATACTTAATAGAATAGTTACTAGCCATATCAGCAAATCTATAAAATATACCTGCTAGATCGTAAGATTGTTCATTAGGATCAAATACCCAAGTATCATTACCTTCTTTATCTTTTATTTTCTTATTAGTCTTACCCGTATAATATATAGGAGCCATATATCTTTTATTCCCTTGTTCATCTTCTATAGGAATATTACCTCTTTTATCTTCATCTACTAGAACATCAAACTGTCTAGCAAAAGAATTTTTTAAAGTACCTATTATATCTCCTTTTCTAAATCTTTCCTCATTAGATTGTAATATATTAGGAAGATCTCCATGTTTTAATCTCATAGATGGAGGAAGTAAGTTATTATACTCATCCTTAATTTCTATCAGTATATCAAACATTTCTACTCTTGGATCAGATTTAGATAATTTCTTAAAGTTATAGTAGTCTTTATTTATACTTTTCCATTTTTCAGAAGGTTCTCTATATTCCCATACGTTATCGTGAAACCATTCTTGTAAGAGTAAACTAGCATCTCTATTTATTTTACCTTGTTTCTCTAAACTATAATATGAATCATATATTCTAAGACCTTCATTAATTTCTAAATCATCTATTTCTTTATCAGATAATTTACCTTGTTCATGAAGTTGAGTTATATAAGCCCATTTAGCACTATTAAAATCTTGAGATCTTAAAGGAGCATTAGTTTGTAACCATCTCTTTATTTCAACACCATGTTCACCTTTATAAGTTTCTTCTTTAGCTTCAATTTCTTGACGAGCTTTTTCATAAGCATTCCAGAACCAGCTACCAAATCTATCTATATGTTTACCTGTTAAATTACCTTTACTATCTTTCTCTAATATGAATTCGTAGAGTTCTTTAAAACTAGACTTATTACTAGCAAATCCTTCTAATCTACGTAAGGAATTTACTAATTTATCTCTCATAGGAATTATCTTAGTTGTAAGACGTTCAAAGTCCATAAACTGATACTTCTCTACTATAGCAGCAAATATAGGATCATTAGTTTCTAATGCACTAGCAAACCATCTAGTAAGATATCCTATATCAGAACTAGCTGTCTTTAGTTGTGCTTGCATCATATTGATAGTCTGTTTCCTAATATCCTCTTTATTTAACTCTACTTGAGTTTTAATAAATTGTTTCTTAGTAAACTTCTTCTTTTCAGATTCTGGTAGAGATTCATATGACCTACCTACTTCTATTTCCTTATCTTTATATAAC
>Ga0172381_10004034_pt1 | contig 15336 bp, 21 predicted proteins | sample Leawel6488metaG_FD_119754 | JGI IMG/M metagenome (GOLD analysis project Ga0172381, IMG submission 119754) | Leachate microbial communities from a municipal landfill in Southern Ontario, Canada - Leachate well 64-88 metaG | ecosystem: Engineered > Solid waste > Landfill > Unclassified | place...
ATAGCTATACAACTTCTAGAACAAAATCTTCCGGGATTGGTTTTATTTTTAGGAACAAAATCTTTCCCACAATTTTGACAAATTTTTCTATTTTCCAAAGAATTCATCTTGATCTTTTTGACAGAGACCACTGATTCTAGCCTCTTTTCTTGATAGGGCATCGCGAAAATCTTCATCGTTTACTGGCATCCCGCAAAAGGGGCAAAGCCTGGCTTCGGCTCTTGTAACTTCTTTCTCAAATCCCAATTGCCTTAGAAGATCTTTCTTTTTGGGATTGTCATAAATAGGTTTTGACATGCTGGAAGTATTTTTTTTTATATATTCAAGAAGTACCCCTGGCCGGATTCGAACCCGTCTCTATTTGTTCCGAAGACAAATGTGCTATCCGTTACACTACAAGGGCAAAATGGATCCCGCCTTACTTATATGCACAAACGTACTACCAATTTTGCTACTTAGAGCAGAAGACGGAACTCGAATCCGCAACCTTGTCATTGGCACTGACACTATCTACCAATTGATATACTTCCGCAAAAATGGGGACTTTCCGCAAGGCTCTCCAGCTCCGAAACCTTTTTTGTTTAACGTGTGGGTAGGCTCCACATGCTAGTTTTTGTTTGCCCCATTTGAACGCCGAAAGGGATTCGAACCCTCATGTGTCCAATTACACTTCTCCTCGTTCGTAGTGAGGCGTGATATCGGCGCATTATTACCAACAAATATTTTTTTATATTTTATCATTATAAAAATCCCGCATATTTTTTCATATTGAGATTAGCTTTTTAGTATTGATATCCAATTATAATAGGGTTTGGCCATTTAAATTTGAATAGTACTCTAGAAGGGACTCGAACCCTTATCGATCCAATTACACATCTCCAGTTTAGGAAACTGGTGTGATACTAGAGTAATTAGTACCCCCGAAGGGACTCGAACCCTTATTGATCCAATTACGGTACTACGCCTTAGAAGAGCGTTCCGATACAGGGGCATCAAAGTACAGTAAGGCCGCGGACCTTTGAAGCACCTGCACTGTGTTGTTCCTCTTTTACAGTAGCGGAGGCGGGATTTGAACCCACGATCTAGAGATTATGAAACTCCCGAGAACGGCCACTTCTCTACTCCGCAATGAGTGGGTCTACTCGGACTCGAACCGAGATTATACTTCGCGTCTCCACTTTGTAAGAGTGGGATGTTGATCCAATTACACTATAGACCCTTTTTATCGACTTGTAATATTGATGAAAAAATAGTAGCGGGTGGAAGAATCGAACTTCCGCTGCAAGGCTTATGAGACCTGCCTCTACCACTAAACTAACCCGCAATTTTAGTAGCGAGTAGCGGTTTCGAACCGATAACCTCATGATTATGATTCATACGCTCTACCAATTGAGCTAACTCGCCAGAATATCAAATGTGGGCATAGCAAAACGAATTCTATCATTAAAGCCCTGTTAATAGCGGGAGGTCTGGGATTCGAACCCAGAATCAAGGATTAACAGTCCATCGTGATACCATTTCACCAACCTCCCAATAGCAGGGTATGCGGGAGTCGAACCCGTTCCACAAAGCGTGACAAGCTTGTATCTTAGCCATTTGACCTATACCCTATAATTTCGATAGCCCCCTTTTAAAATTGTGCTTTCGAAGGGGGTCGAACCCTTAATCCTCAGATTAAGAATCTGCAGCACTGCCAATTGCGCCTCGAAAGCAATATGTGGATCTATGGGAGTATGATTCCCAATCTACAGAATGCAAATCTGTCGTGTTAGCCAATTGTCACTATAGACCCAACTAGCACGGATACAAGGAGTCGAACCCTAACCTAGGATTTTGGAGATCCCAATGCTTGCCATTACACCATATCCGTATTTAAGTAGAGAAAAACAGAAGAGATAACAGGCGGATTTGAACCGCAATTTTTGTTTAAGAGACAAATGCAAAACCAATTTTGCGCGAAGTAACTCTTTCTTTTACTACTACTTAGAGCGCCTGATAAGAATCGAACCCACATCTCCAGCTTGGAAGGCTGGAGCACTAGCCATTGTGCTACAGGCGCATATACTGAGAAAATTTAGAAGTAATGCCAGACCATTCCGGCGATTTTTCCCTTAAAAAACTGACGGGAAAAATGAGAATCGAACTCACGAAGTAATACTTATAGTTACTACAGTATTTTGTGACCTCTCTGGGAGTCGAACCCAGACAACCACTTTAAAAGAGTGGGATTCTGCCATTGAAATTAAAAGGTCAAAAACCAGCATGTCAAAGAACTTTCTCTTTCGAGAAAATTGCGGTACTGAGTGGATTCGAACCGCTAACGCTAAACTCTTCAAGTTTACGCTCTACCATTGGAGCTACAGCACCAGGTTTTCAAATTACTAAAGAACAAAAAAAGCGAAAATTTTTGATTCCCGCTCTATATAGGATAAAATAATTTTCATTATTTACCTCCATCTAGCGGGAAACCATATCCTCCATCTTTATTGGCTGCTCTATCAAAGCCAAACCAATTCACAAAATTTACCATATTTACACGCCTTTTCACTGAAAGTAATTTATTAAGTTTCTCTATATATTACAAAAAAAATTCAAAAAGTTTTAACTTAACGTAAAAAAATTTGAAAAAATTCCGAGAAAATCATAAAGAGGATTTTTCAAGTTCTGATAATTAATCGGACGAAGTAGCTCTTTATTTACTACGGCTTATTTTTTCTTATTAGTGCAAATATACAAAAAAGTTTTTTATAAAAAAATATTTTATGTTAAAAGTTTGTTAAAATCTTAAATCAAGACCAGTTTGGCTTTTGTGAAATATAAATTCCTAAAATTTTTTGTATCTCAATATGAAAGTCCCTCAGCCCTTTCAATTTCTCAAGAAGCTGATCAAAAGTTGTTCCCCATTCCTCTATGTAAATTGAAGGGTATTTTTGATCAATAGTATACCTCATTGCATCCCTTTCTTTAAATCCCTCCAAATAATCTTTAGACATTTTTAAAGGGCTTCGATTAATAGCTCCTTTCAACCCCAACATCTCATCAAATACTCCTTTTAAATCATTTGCATCATTGAACCTTCCCTCTGAAAGTTTTGAAATATTGTCTATAAAAAATTGAGCACACTCATGTATGGTTTTAAAAGATCTTTTATTTCGTATTCCAATTTTTAATGAATCTTTTGGATCCAATCCTCTTTTAAAACCTGCAGAATCCAATGATTCTATTACTTTATTTGCTTTCATCGATTTCATTATATTAGTTCAGCAGCTTTTAACTTGCATATAAGGATTTTCTTTATTTATCTGCTAATTTTCAGTGTAAATGAATTCTTTCCCCTCATAGTTTTTTAAATGAATTTCTTTACCCTCCCTGCCTATGAAATACTCGGGGAGAAGAGGTATTTTCCCTCCCCCTCCAGGAGCATCGATAACAAATTGAGGAATAGCGTAGCCGGAGGTCCATCCTCTTAACCCCTGAATTATTTCTATTCCCTTGCTTACTTTAGCTCTTAAGTGGCTAGTTCCCGGAACAAGATCCCCAGCGTAAATATAATATGGCCTGACTCTAATTCGAAGTAACCCCTGCATAAGGGTTTTTATTATAGAAACATCGTCGTTAACTCCTTTAAGCAGAACTGTTTGCGATCCTAACGGGATACCTGCATCAGCAAGTCTTTCGCAAGCTTGTTTTACTTCAGGAGTTAATTCATCTGGGTGGCTAAAGTGAATACTGAAAAACAGAGGATGGTATTTTTTCATCATCATGCAAAGTTTTGAAGTTATTCTCTGCGGTAAAACCACTGGAATTTTAGTTCCTATTCTCAAAAATTCCACATGTTCAATAGTTCTAATTGATTTCAATAGATATTCTATCGAGTCATCATCCATCGTAAGTAAATCCCCCCCAGATAAAAGTACATCTCGAACCTCCGTATGCTGACGAATATACTCGATAGCATTGTTCCACATTTTCTTATTAATTTCATGATGGGAAACCATATGAGATCGAGTACAGTATCGACAATACGACGAACAAAAATCTGTAGTTAAGAATAAAACCCTATCCGGATATCTGTGAACCAGATTTGGCAATGGACTAAATTGCTCCTCGTGAAGAGAATCAGATTCTTCATTTTCTGTAACTATAAGTTCCTCTTTAGATGGGATTACGCATCTACCGATTGGGCCATTAGGATCTTTAATAATGCTTGCATAATAAGGGGTAATTCTAAGAGGCAAATTTATATCCTCGGAAACTTCATAATCAGATGAACCGAAAACTCTGGACAACTCTTCATAAGATGTAATGCTATTTTTGATTTGCCATTTCCAAGAGTTCCAGTCGTCATCCAAGATATTTTTATAGTACTTATTTTTAAATATATGAGTTTGCTCTGATATTATATTCATTACTTATTTCTTCTTTTATTTGCACCTTCGATCCCGTAAATATCCTCCCATGTTCTTCCTTTAAGGGAATTGCTAATTTTCTTTTTTGTTTGCGGTTGTTTAGATCCGCAATTTTCACTAATCTTCTTCTTTGATTCTTCGGAGTGGCTTCTTCCCCCGCACCAAGCTTTCTTTTGTTTTTCTGTAAGTTTTTTATCTTTTTTTGCGGTAGACATTGATGCAAGGGTTTCCGAAGAATAGCAGTTAGTTAATCCTAGATTCCAAGGTTTGATTCCTTGCCGGGATTTACTTATTTTTTTCACGGATTCATCAGACCACGAATTTGGACAATTATGCCCTCCTTTGGGACTTATATTATATCCATTGGGGATTAAAGTATTATACTCTTTAATATATTTTTCTTGAGCATTAAAAGCTTCTTGTTTAGTTGGAAAAAATTCTAATATTTTTCGAACAAAATTTTTTTTGCCATATAATTTAAGAGCATTTTTAAAATAATCCCCACTTCCCAGATAAGGGTCTTTTTCGGGATTATCACAAGATCTATCTCCTACGTATTGTTTCCCATTATAAAGATTCGTAGTTATATAGGTAAAATGAAATTTTTTTGAGTTGGGGATCGAGCAGAGGAGGGGAGGTTCAGCTGAATCAGCTTGCTCTAATTGATTCTGCCTTTGTTTAGAGGAATCTTTTTCTTCCATTTATCGGTTTGAGTGCCTAATTTATTTAAGTTAATTTTTGTTGTATTTATCCAATTATATGTTTGGTTTTTTGGAGGGTTTTGTAGGAAAAATCTTATTCCGGACTTTCTGAAAAATGTTCTGCCTTTTATACCTGTAATCAGTATAAGCAAGATGACCTATTGGACCGCTTAATGGTTTTACATTTACTAAATCTGATCCTATTGTTCTCGCAGTAATTCTTTGCATATTAGGATTAGGAAATACAAAAGAATCAAATGAATCACATTTTCTAAAGGCTTCCAGTATCTTTAAAAGAACAGTTATGAGATCTTTTTCATCCCCGGTTCCCCCAATTCCAAATCTATTTTTTAGAATTTCGTATCTTCCTTTTGAAACCCCAATAATAACGTTTTTGTTTTTGAGATCATATTGAGTTACTCTTAATTCTTCTCTTTCGGGGTATAAATCCGATCCAAGATAGGCTTTCCAATCATCGATACTATCTTCTTTTAATATTATTCCGCCAATTTCTTTAAGAATAGATCCTAATCCTATCCCCATCGATTCTTTTGGTTCTTGCCCTCTTACGAAATTCATTTTTTATGGATAATTAATTTAGACCAAATATACTAATAAAAATCCAAAATAAAAAATCTTTACTCTTCTTTTATCCAAACGCTATCCACATTAAATTTTTTCTTTACTGCAGCTATATATTTCCAAGGATCTGTTATATCTTTATGCTCGACCACTCTTCCATCTTTAGTTTTAACACAAACGGTTCTTTTATCTGTTAAAAAAGTCTTTGGTGAGGGTTGAGGTTTTAAAGAAAAATAGTGTTTAAGGAAATCATTCATTTTAAAATATATTTAGTAGGAACTTTTCTTATACTTACAATAATGATAGCTTCTTGTTTTCCTCCGTTGTTTTTAAAATCCGGAATATTTTTTTTTATTTCTTCAAGCATTTGTTCGTCTGTCCAATTACTCGATGTTTCAATGCGAAATTTTATTCTTTTCATAGGATCATTTATTTTTAAAACAAAAAAAGCTGGATAAGACGCTAGATGCCCTATTCAGCTTATATATTTGTTGGGAAAGATAAGAAATGATCCTACTTTTACTGCAGCTTTAAAATCAGTGAGAATCCTGAATTGCGTGAGTTTAGGAGTTTCCTCTCCAAAAGATTTTATCTATCCCAGATCTTTTTTAATTAATATGAACTTAGCGACGAAAAGTTTTAAAATTGTGATAAAAATTTATCAATATCTTGAATTATAGATCTAAATCTTTCATTGTAAGCCCGGTTAACAATCATGTCTTTCTCCTCTTCAGATTCTCCCTCTTCAAATTCAGGATTAAATATATATCCTTTTAAATTATTATTCCTAAGGAAAATATTTTTATAATGGACATCATCTAATTCGTTTCTTTGTTCCTTAGGGAGCCGGGTTCCGTCATCAATATAGGGAGCATCTTTTTCGAGATATATGTAAAAATCTACTTTATTTGCCTTTTCAATCCAGGGCTCGAATTTAAGAGTTTGGTCGAAAAGGTATTCTGCATAGTCTTTTGTTATCTGCAAATCCGTATCGATAAAAACTACTTTATTTGAATGTCTTATAGCTCTGATAATATTCTTTGCATGCTCAGCTCCAACTAATTTAAGATCCTCTACTGTGCATTCGCGAGAATTTGGGATTAAATCCCTGCCAGCTTCCGGAGCCCAAGAAGTATTATAGTATTCTGCTAATTTTTTGCATAATGTAGTTTTTCCTGTAGATTCTGTTCCAACTATTGCTATTTTTTTTACAAAATAATCCTTAGCAAAGTTGTTAATATACCCCCAATATTTTATAGGTTTTTGGCGAATGAGAGTAGCACTGATCGGAATAATATTTCTCTCTTGATCGAATCTCCAATGTTCAGCCCCCATTCCCTTGGAGAAAACATCTCCATAATCTTCTGAAGTAAAAACCCGATCAAATTGCCCATATTTTGTTTTGACGTACATCCCCCACCATCCTGAAAGAGCATCTCCTTTTAATAAAGGCTCTTCAATTATATCTGCAATAATTTGAACTTTTGGATCATCTAAATAAGTTGAAAGAACCCATTTAAGGCGATACTTATAAGGTATTACCTCATCTGGAAGAGTTGTGATAAGAATAGTTAATTCATCACAATTAGACTTAGCATAATTGATTAGTGCTTCATGACCCTTGTGCATGGGGCGAAAACTTCCAGTTACAAATCCTTTTATCATAATGTATTTTTTGGTTTTCCGTCCCTTTCCCATTTAGCATATTCCTCCATAATATGCTTAGCATGTTTTTCTGCTATTTCACTAATTTTTATTAGTATAGCGTTATCAGCTTCGCTATTTGTCCACATTTCCTCTCTATATCCTAATTCCCATATCAGATCTATGAATGCCATTTCATTAACCACTTTTAATCTATTATAGATTGGAATAGAAGCTAATGCTTGTTTAATATTATACATTTATATTTAATTTGAATTTTTCTTTTGGTAGATCTTTTATCATGGAATTTCCTCTTTTGAAATTCATGATTTATAAGGTTTATTGTGAATTCTCCATTTGATAGCTGAAAAACCATTTAATCTGGGGTAATAAAAGAGCATAAAATTCTCAATAAAAGAAGCAATATCTTGAGCTAAGAGGATTCATCTATCGGAGCATAACTATCTGGATAGACATCTACCCCTCCGGAAAGATCTATCCGAGTTACGAATTTGTGATAATCTTCGTCTCTGATCCAAGACATTTTTCTTTCTTCATTGGTGAAATAAGGTTCCTTTTTCATAATATCAAATGTATGAAATAATTTCCAAATAAAAAAATTATTTTTTTCTGTTTTTACAAATTTTGACAATTCCATCTACGACAATTGCAAGGACAACGCAGATAAATATTGCTGTTAAAAATAAAGTTTGTCCATCAACTTCTTTAAATAATATTATTAATCCGTCCTTTTTTTAAAATTTATAAGTTAGAGATATTGAGCCATCTATCCCTGCCATAACAAAATATGCAGGATAATCCCCCGTCATGACAGCATTTGTCAAAATCAAGTCATTTAGAACATTATTTAATGCTCCCCTTACCGAAAATCCTTTCCAATTTATCCCTCCATAAATGTTCAGCAGGGCATACGAGGGTAACTGCTCTTTATTCGAAAAGTCAATGTAAGATTTACCATTGAACCTAACATTGAGCCCCGTATACACGCTCTTAGATAGGTTAAACACGGCATCATAACTCATTAATAACGAAGGAGTTAAAACTGGCTGAAATGTTTCTCCATCTTGCTGTATTCGATTGAAAGAGAATGAGTTAGAAGCAAGGAATTCCCAGTGAGTTGTAGCTTTCCAATCAGCTTCTATCTCTAATCCGGTTCTAAAGGATTTATCTACATTCTGATGTTTTGATAAAGAATTGGATCCAACCTCTCCGTTTAATACTATTTCATTTTTGAAGTTCATAAAATAAAGATTGGTATTTAAGGAAAGATATTCCGATTTATATTTCCATCCAAATTCATTATTTAAGGCTTCTTCAGGGAGAAAAACATATAATGAATCTAAATCATCTATACCACCAAAAAGATCATTTCGTGTAGGTTCTCGATGGGTTTTTCCGATACCATAATAAATACTCGTATGTTCTTGAACTCTTAAAGAAATTCCTGAACTCCAGTTAAAAAATCCCCATCTTTGAGTTTCCATTGGAACTTTTCCTTCATAAGCGAATGTTGTATAACGATATTGAATATCTCCATAAAGAGAAAATCCATTTTTCTTTAATTCTGCTTTTGCATAAGGTGATACTTCATTTCGTGTTCCTGTATTAATATAATTTAGATATCCAGGATCAGAATAAGTTCCCTCGTGTTCTCGAGAATAAGTATAGGCATTGGTTCCTAGGTTCAAATAAAAAATATCTTTTAATGGTAAGAGATAATTGATATTTGTTCCTATCCAATTTGATTTAAGAGCTAATTTCCAGATTTGTTCCCCCATTTGATAGGAAGGATCCCAATGACCCATATCAGTTGTATACCATCCATTTAAATAGGTATGATAAACTGTAGTTTTCAAATTCCCATATTGCCAAACTGCTTGATTGTGAATATAAATGAAATCATCAACTTCATCTTTAGTATTTGAATTATATTTGGGATTTTTATAAATATCCTGTATAGATTCTCCTAACCAGGCCATTCCATTTTTCTGATGACCAACAAATCCATATAATTTAAAATCATGTTTTTTAATGGAAAAGTTACCTCCATAAAATGTTGACCAGGAATCATTAAAAGAATTATTTCGGTAACCATCAGTTTGTGATTTGGAACCTAATAGAAAAAATTTAGGAGTATTCACCCCGCCAGTTATACTAAATGTATTATACGAACCGTATAAAATATTTGCAAATCCTGAAAACTTATCTGCAAATTCTAATGAAGAGAAATTAATACTGCCACCATAAGACGAGACCCCTGGTTTTGAAAGGCCAGCTTCCCTGATTATTTGAATATTCGAAACTGCATTTAAAAATCCTCCATAGTTGTTGTAATAAATCCCCTGATCTTCTGGCTCATTAAGTGGTATTCCATTAACTGTTGAATTTATTCGAGTCTGATCAATTCCTCTCAATCTGTAGTACATATACCCCATTCCGGTTCCATTATCCGAATAAAAGTTCATTGATGGAGTATATGAAAGAAGAACAGCAGGTTCCGTTCCCATAGATCGTAAAGAGATGTCTTTTTGATTTAAGTTCTGGAATGTAAATGGAGTTTGCTTTGTGGCACAATAAGATCCAGTAACAGAAATTTCTGAAAGTTTAACTGTATCTATTAAAGATTGAGAAAAGGACGATAGAGAAATCGTCAATAACAATAAAGTGAAAATTCTTTTCATTATTTACTAGATTGGAGTTTTTTAATTTCAAGTTTAAGTTTTTCTATTTCAAGAGCTTCTTTAGTAACATTTATAACTACCAAAGAAGCACTGTGAGCTCCATCTCCATAAGCAAATATTCTGTAAGTCATTCCATCTGCTTGATAAGTCCAGGACTTAGCATCATTTAATCCCTGAACATTTCCTATACTCTTTTGAGCAGAAACTTCTTTTACCTGGAACTGACACTGACTTAGAATCAAAATTCCCATTAATAAAATAAACTTTTTCATATTAATTGGCAGTTGCGTATTTTTTATAACTAAGATAGGATGCTTTAGAAATCTGAGTAAAGCTTTCTATATAAGCATCTTTGGCTTTCTTATTTCCTTTTTTGAGAAATTCCGCTGCTTCATAAAAATTAAAGAAAGGATAAGGCATTTTTATTACTCGGGAATTCCCTGAAAAGTAATTATCGGGACCTGTAAGATTTCCTGTAAAAAACCAATATGTTGTATCTTTCGTTGGTTTAAAATATTCTTCATATCTGTATTCGACCGTTTTTGGAATTACTATTGTGTCTGATTTGATAATATTCAGAAGAGCACTGTCCACTTGAGCCTGAGTTGGAGGGAGTAATTCATGATCAACAGCAAATTCAATTCCCCATTTTCCAAAATTTATGAGAACATATAAGATTGCAAGCCCAACAAGAGACTTTATAATTTTTACGAAATGATCCCCTGTAAAAGAACTTGGTCTTCTTTGTTGGGGTTGTTGAGGTTGTCCTGTAGTTTTATTAAAATCGCTTGCTTTCATAATAAATTAAATTTTCCGGTTATTTTATCAATTTTTTCTGGATCATCTGGACCAATTGCAACAGCAGTTATAGTAACATTTCCACCAAATTCTGTAAGGCCTGCATCTTCAATAATCGAACAGGGAATTCCTGCTGTTTTTGCTTGATTGTAAGCATCAACTAATTCATTCAAAGAATCTGCTCCTACAACAATCTTTTTAAAAATACCATTGACCCACTGTTCAATGAAGGAATTCGGGATAAGTTTTAAAACTCGATCCGTAGTTATTGGATTATAAACTGTAGTCATCATATCAAAAATGACTTTCATAGAAGCATGAGCTCCCTGAGCAATCATTTTTCCTTTCCTCATATTAAGATCTTTGCGAATTATGATAACTTGTTTGGGTGCGTTTTCTTTATACATTTTCAGGTATTTGATGATATTTTTTCATTAACTCGCAAAGTTTCCAATAGAGAGGAGAATAATTTCCTCGATGGGATAAACCGTGAATTTCGGAAACACATTCTTCGGGTAATCCATTTGCTCGTAACGTTGAGATTTCACATTTTTCGCAGAGGGTTTCCTTAGAACAACATAATCCACAGGAACCTATGCAACAACTATTAAATAAATCTTTTATTGCCATTACAATATTTCAATCAATGCATCTGCAGGAAGTTCAAAGAAGGGACTTTCTGAATCTTTATCAGAACAAGCTACTCCTTCATTACTTATTCGGCCATAAGTGTAAAGAGGATATTCATAAACAATTTCCCCTTTTTTGTAATCCCTGTCTAACCAGTCACATTCCTTTTTGGTAACGTCTCTGGTTAACTGAAATTTCTTGGTTTCCATTGTTTCATAATTTAACGCCAATCGGCATTTTCATCATTAAATTCTGGCCTATCATCAGGATCGGGATGAGCAATTTCATCACCAAACATTTTCTTAAGCTCCTCCTGTCTTTCAAGCAAAGGCCTCCAGTTATACATTGTTCCAGGTCTTTCCGCAATTCCAACACTTAAGTAATTATAATGATCTGGTGGAAGAAAATCTTCTTTTTTAATTTTGTTAATGGTGGCTAATCCCCCTGCAAAATCGTCCTCCCCACGATAAACATAAATCGAAGAAGGAACATAAATTTTTTGTCCGATAAAAGGCTCAGCAACAGGAGGCTGATTTTCCAGTGATTTCCTTCTTACTTCCAATTGGTCCTGAATTTTAGTTTTCTTAGCCATTTTATTACTTTTTACAGTACAAATATACTAAAAAATTCTCAGATAAAAAATATTTTTTATAAAAATTTTATAAAAAAAGGGAGAATTTCTTCCCCCTTTAGGCGCTCTTTCGAGTATTAGATCAATCTAAACCAACTTCAAACCCTTCTTTTGGTCTATATGTAAGATATGTTTCATCTTTAACTATAGCTCCAAATTTATTAGAAGCGCGAAAAGCAATATAAATATATATTTTTGTGATTTGTGTAGTATCTTTTAAAGTTTTTAATTCATTTAAAACCTTTTTTCATTACCAAGTAATATCTTATTTTTTATTATATTATCTTTATTTTCTCTTATATCTTTATTTGAATTTGAGACACAAGGAGCACAATCCTCAAAACCTATCAATGCACTTTTGATAATATTAATTGACATGCTATCGGTATAAATATGAGATTCATAATCACTTATCTGTCTTTCTGTTAATTCTATAAGTTCTTTTTGTACAGTCATTGTATCTGCTATATACATACTATCAAGCAAAAAAGATTTTGGATTGTCTAACTGATAAATTTTATTAACTTATATTTAAAATATATTTACAGGTCTCAATCATTTTAGAATCTCCAGTATGTTTTCCTTCGACATCGGAAAGCTTAATTGTAGGAATCCAGTTATCTTCTGAAGGTATTTTAACTGCACTCATTTTAATGACCATATTTAGAGGGGTTACACCTACATCATTTGATAGATTTGTTCCTATACCGAAGGAGCATTTAATCTGACCATTACACCAGTTGTTAATCTCTTTTGCTCTTTCCGGATCAAGGGAATCTGAGAAAATTAGAATTTTTGAGAGTGGATCAATACCCATCTTTTTATAATGATCTATGAGTTTTTCAGCAAATTTATATGGATCTCCGCTATCTTGACGAACTCCATCATAAAGCTTTGCATACTTCATATTAAAAGCTTTTAAAAAAACATCTGTTGTGAAAGTGTCACAAAGAGCAGTTCCAAGACTTCCATTGTAAACATCTGCCCAATGTTTGAGGCCAAGTTCATTTGCCATCTGAAAACCATATTTTGCTGCATGAAACATAAACCACTCATGAGCTTCAGTTCCAATTGGAGTTAAATTGAAAAGAAACGCAAGATAAACGTTTGAAGTTCCTACGAATAAACTTTTTGCCATTCTTGAACTAAGGCCCTCAACCATTTCTTTTTGTACCTCAAAAGAATATCTTCTGCGAGTTCCAAAATCCGATAATTTAACATTTGAATAATTGAAAATGGCTGCCTTCTTTTCATTTGTTTCATGACGTTCACCTTCGCTTTTAATCTTTTGCCCAGTCATCTTAAAATATAATTCTGAGATAAGAGCAAGAAGAGGAACTTCCCAAAGAATTGTACGATACCAATATCCTTCGATATTCAATTGAAGTTCTCCGCCATTTTGGATTATACCTACCTCTGAGGAATCATAATGATAACCTTCAAGGAAATCAAAATATGAAGGATCAATATACCTACATTTGCCAATAAAAAAATTCTTTTCCAAATCTGTAAGAAAAAGATCTTCCATATAATTGATTTGTTCCCTGAGATATTTTGCAAAGTCGTCGGGAAAATCTACCTTAGATCGAAGTATAAGAGAATATCTCACTTTTGCACGAGGAAAAAGTTTCAATACAGCATTTTGCATTGAAAATTTATATAAATCATTATCGAGTATTGATTTAATTATTGGTTCCATGTTTTATTTTTTTATAATTTGTAAATATGTCTGTGCGCTTTTCTTTCTAGAGTTCTTTGAATTCTAAAAGAATTTGTTTAGCAGTCTTAGTTTTATCGAAAAAATCTCTTATCCATTGATTGAATGGTTTCATTTTTTGAAGAAATTTTTTAAGATTTTCGGGCTCTTCTTCCCACCTATTATCTTCTTCATCATATCCCCATGCCTGAATTTGATAATCTTTTAATGGCTGATATTTTAAAAGCTCCGCATAATCTGGATATTTACAAAGAAGATGTTTGGAAAATCTGCCAACCGCTTCTTCTCCTTTATAGATATTATATTCTATTACGTTTGCTGATGTGCTCATATTTGCATTAATGATAAAATATCCGCTTGCTTTCTTAATGTATAAAGAGAAATCCAAAGATCTCCCAAATTTTTATTATTGGTTGCATTATATAATTCTTCACAATCCGCTAATAATTTTTTATATTCTTCGATAATTTTATTTTTAAGTTCTGGATCGATTTCATTTTCTTCTTTAATCTCGACACCCCCATCTTTTTTGTTTTTTTCGCTTTTCCGTATAATACCTGTGTAATTTGGTGTTCCTGATAAATTATCCATATTTAAATTAAATTTAGGTTATTTTAAAAAATTAAAGATCCTTCGTTATCCCACTGAGTATAGAGTTTTCCATTTTCTCGAAGGATACAATACTTAAGAGATTCATTATTTTCTTTGGACATACAATCATCATCAATGACGGTGCTCATTCCTTCAATAGAATAAACAGAGGCTCCAAATGGAAGTTTATAAAGAAAGGTTCCGACCCCTGCCAGAAATCCCCCATCCTTACCCTGTATATAAGTTTTAATTTCTCTCAATATGCTATCGGAGCATCTGTTTTCGCATACCCATTTGGATTGTTCCGACCCATCATTATCATTATACATTTTTCGAAAAGTAATCTGATTAGCCCCAAGAAATTTACATCTATCAATTATGGATTTTGGAGAATAATTGTCGTAGCTTTTAAGCATATTAAGACTTAATCGAATATTAAAACCATTATTTCGCAAAAAGAATATTAATTTTTCAAGATGAAATTTTAAGGTCCCCGAAACTCCGATAGTAGATAAATTGCGGGCATCGCTAAAAATATTAGCAATTGAAAGGCTTATAGTATTAACTCTAAGTTTTTTAAGAAGTTCGATATTATAATATTTTTTTTCGGACAATTCTATGTTATCCATCAGCATTACTCCGGTTGTTTGAAGCTCCACATTTGGAAATGGGTGATTCATTGTTTTAAAAACCTCGCAAAGATGGTTAAGAAATTCTTTATTCTGAAGAGCTTCTCCAGTTCCTGTAATAATACAGGTATTAACTCCATTCATGACAGCCCATTTAATTCTTTTAGAAATCTGAACTTCATCAAAAGAATTTTCATAATTGTTTTCGTGCATACGAGATACACAGAATGGACACTGGTTGACACATCCTTTTGTAGGAACCACCATTGATAAAGTAGCTATTTTCATAAATTTAATTCGAG
>Ga0172381_10004035_pt1 | contig 15333 bp, 15 predicted proteins | sample Leawel6488metaG_FD_119754 | JGI IMG/M metagenome (GOLD analysis project Ga0172381, IMG submission 119754) | Leachate microbial communities from a municipal landfill in Southern Ontario, Canada - Leachate well 64-88 metaG | ecosystem: Engineered > Solid waste > Landfill > Unclassified | place...
ATCAAACTGGCGGATTGACTTCATAGCCGTAGAGTTGGACCACAATAGTAAACCCACACGAATCGAGCACTACAGGGATGCGGTGGAGGGATGACACATTCAAGCCGTTTGCAGTTAGCACAGATATGGCACGCAAGCTATGGTATCTGCCCTCTTTGGAAAAGAGGGAATGAGGGAGATTTGCTGCGGGTTGCTCCATTGATTCCGGTAACCTGTAAAATCCCTCTTAATCTCCCTTTTCGAAAGGAAGAGAATCGCGGAGTGCTTCTTCCTGCCCCTATTTACAGTTGTCGTTGAGAGGATGCCGCAGGCAGACAAAGCAATCTTTCTCGAATAGACCGCATGACAAATAAAATCGTCGTTGCGATTTTTTCCGAAGGAAAAGCGAAGCAATCTCTCCGATACAATCTAATTACCCGCTAAGCATATATATATTAATAAAGCGTAGCCCTGACTATATTGAACGATAGAGATTGCTTCGTGGTTCGACAGGCTCACCATGAACGGATTTATTAGGACTCCTTGCAATGGCAAATAAAAACGTAGGGACGACCAATGGTCGTCCGCCTTTATGTTACCGTACCTGGCGGACGGGCAATGCCCGTCCCTACGTGGTTAACAATAAAATTGTCATTCAGATCCCGATTTATCGGGAGAAGAATCCGGGGGGTGGGGAGAAATAGCACAAAGGCATCTGCGGCATCAAGTGGTAATACCTTAATACCCACCCCGGATATTAAGTTTTCGCTTGGCGAAACAAAATCCCGATTTATCGGGGCTTCGTTCGACCACCACGAACTCAATATGACAGTAAAATGTCTTTGCGAGGACGCCGCAGGCGGACAAAGCAATCTCAACGATGCAATCTAATTACCCCGCTACGCATATAAATGGCAAAAGCCGTTTGTGGTTTCACAATCAAGCAATTCCTAAAGGCTGTCCTGAATTATAAGTATTAAAAAATCATTTCCCACACCACCCCGCTTGTGTTAAAATTAAACGTATTTCTAGATTGCCAGTAATTCCGGAGTAAAAAGTGGACTCATCCGAAGGACTATCAAAACAGACCCTGCGTATTATTGATGCTAACTTAAACCGCATCGATGAAAGTCTTCGTTTGCTTGAAGACATTGCAAGGTTAATCCTCAATGATGCCACACTATCCAAAAAGCTAAAAACAATCAGACACAATCTTGAATATGTCGATTTTTCTTTCAAAAAGCAGCTATTGCAGGCAAGACAGGCGGATTCCGATGTCGGCGCCGATATAAAAGTACCACAGCAATTTGAGAAAAGAGATTTGCACTCAACAATCATTGCCAACAGCCACAGAATCGAGCAATCCCTGCGAGTAGTCGAAGAAATGGCAAAAACACCCGGTATCGAATTGGATTCTGACAAGTTCGAAAAAGCGCGCTTCGAACTCTACACCATTGAAAAAGAACTGGTATCGAAGCTGCTTCGGAAAGACAAGGCGGACAGGATAAAAGGGTTGTATGCCATCATCGACACGGATTCGCTAAAAGGTCGCAATCATTTGGACATTGCCAAACAAATTCTTGAAGGTGGCGCAAAAATCATCCAGTTACGCGATAAAACCACCCCTAAAAAGGACCTGTTATCCATTGCCACCGGATTAAAACGATTATGCTACGAATACAATGCACTTTTCATAGTAAATGACTACATAGACATCGCTATTGCTTCCGATGCCGACGGCGTGCACATCGGGCAGGATGATATTCCATTGCCGATAGCCCGTAGACTTATGCCAATAGATAAGATAATCGGTTATTCTGTTTACACCCCCGAAGAAGCTGTTAAAGCGCAGGAACAAGGAGCAGATTATATAGCCACCTCGGCCATCTATCCTACCCGCTCGAAAGCAGATGTAAAAGTAATCGGGCTTGAGGGACTTAAGCGTATAAAAGATAAGTCGATTGTGCCGTTAGTTGGATTAGGTGGCATAACTTATGATAATATATGTGAAGTAATTTCTTACGGCGCCGACTCTGTCGCTGTAATTAGCGCCATACTGGGAGCTCGCTCTCCGGATGAAGCCACCAGACAGTTAATAGAAAAGATGGGTTTAACGAATGAGTGAACTTGCAGAAAAACTGGATACGATTTCCGGAATAATCAGAAAGGATTTTTCCGAGAAAGACGCTGCACGTGAGAAATCCATACCTCTTTGCCGCGAAGCTATCCGTTACTGCGGTAATGCCATAAGAGCGATTCACAGGCAGGAATTCGACAAGGCAAAAGAGATGCTCGAGACCGCAAAAACACTGCTAGTAGAAGCTGAAAATGCCATCAGTAATTGCAGCGAGTTACGCAATACCGGTTTCCTTCACGATGCACAGAAGGAGCTTGCCGAAGGTTATGCAACCTATGCTCTTATAACAGGAGGGCAACTACCCACCCCCGATGAACTGGGTGTAGATTATGCCGCTTATTTGAACGGACTGGGAGAAGCAGTCGGCGAACTTAGAAGGTATCTGCTGGATGGACTTAGAAAGGGCGACCAGTCGCGCGGAGAGGAACTGCTGGAAGCAATGGACGATATCTACAATACACTGGTGACAATAGATTTCCCCGATGCCATTACCGGCGGACTGCGACGCACCACAGATAATTTCCGCGGCGTTTTGGAAAAGACACGCAGCGATTTAACTTTGATGATCAGGCAAAAAAGCCTTGAAAATAAAATAGAAAAATATAATGAAAGGAGAATTTAGTTTGAATCTATTTTTAGTAATCCTGTCCGGAGTACTGGGATTAGCTGTTGCCGGATTTCTGGCATACTATGTGTTGAAACAGCCTCAGGGCTCCCAAAAAGTCAGGGAAATCTCAGCAGCCATTAAAGAGGGGGCGCTGGCATTCCTGGGAAGAGAGTATCGCATAATGGCAATTGTTATTGTTGTTGTTGCCATCGTACTCGCCGTAGTTCCCGCTTTAGGCTGGCAGGTGTCTGCCGCCTTCGTCTTCGGTGCCATCTGTTCAGGACTGGCCGGTTTCGTCGGAATGAGCATTGCCATCAGGGCTAACTCAAGAACTGCCGCTGCCGCCGAACAGAGCCTGAATCATGGCTTGCGCGTTTCTTTCAGAAGCGGCTCCGTAATGGGTTTATCGGTAGTCAGTATCGGTATTCTCGGTTTAAGCATCCTCTATCTGGTTTTTGGCTCTGATGCCAACTTCCTGGCCATCATTCCCGGCTACGGTTTCGGAGCTTCATCGGTTGCCATTTTTGCCAGAATCGGCGGTGGTATTTTTACCAAAGCGGCCGATACCGGTGCCGATATTGTCGGCAAGGTTGAAAAAGGCATCCCCGAAGATGACCATCGCAATGCTGCTGTTGTAGCCGACTTTGTCGGTGATAACGTCGGTGATGTTGCCGGTATGGGAGCCGACCTGTTCGAATCGTATGTAGATGCGATTATCGCCACCATGACTCTCGGTATGATAGCCGTTTTCTCAACTACACTGGGTATATCACTTGTACCGGATACCGAAACGGCATGGTTCCTGCCTTTACTGGTTGCTGCCGGAGGTATTTTAGCCTCGATTATCGGTATTTTCGTAATCAGGGTAGGTGAAAAGCTTCAAATGAAGGCGTTATTGAATGCCCTGCGTAAAGGCACATTTGCCGCTACGATTTTATCGGGTATTTTCGCCTTCCTTATTGTTTACTTCATGGATGCCAGTATGAACGTCTTCTGGGCAATTCTGACCGGTCTCATTGCAGGTGTCTTAATCGGCGAAAGCACCAACTACTATACTTCATATGTTTATAAACCCACCCTCGAGATTTCGAAAGCCTCACAGACCGGAGCCGGAACCAATATCGTCAGTGGTTTCGCCAACGGTTTAATGAGCACTTTTATTCCTATCGTTATTATTGTCATCGCCATTCTGGTTGCTTACAAATTCGGTGACATGTACGGTATTGCCATCGCCGGTGTCGGTATGCTGGCAACACTGGGTATCCAGGATGCCACAGACGCCTACGGCCCGGTTGCCGATAATGCAGGCGGTATCGTCGAAATGTCCGGACAGCCGGAAGAAATCAGGAACCGTACCGATGCGCTGGATTCGCTGGGTAACACCACCGCAGCTACCGGTAAAGGTTACGCCATAGGCGCAGCCGGTTTAACGGCATTGGCGCTCCTTTTTTCCTACACTCAAGCGGTAGGAATCAGCGCTTCCGATATCAGCCTGCTCGACCCGCATGTAGTTGCCGGTCTCTTCCTGGGCGGTTTATTACCGGCAGTTTTCTGCGCTATGACCTTAAAAGCGGTCGGCAGGTCCAGCTTCTCAATTGTTAATGAAGTCCGCCGCCAATTCAAAGAAATGCCCGGCATTATGGACAACACTGAGAAGCCGGATTACGCTAAATGCGTCGATATCTGCACCAAGGATTCCCTCAAGGAAATGGTTCTGCCGGGTGTTATCACTATTGTTTCACCGGTTGTTGTCGGCATAGTGCTGGGACCTGTAGCCCTGGGCGCATTCCTTATCGGCGCCATTATTACCGGACTTGTCCTGGCTATCACCTTTGCCAACGCCGGCGGTTCGTGGGATAACGCCAAGAAATGGGTGGAAACCGGAGCATACGGCGGCAAGGGTTCGGATGCCCATAAGGCTGCTGTCGTAGGTGATACGGTAGGCGACCCGATGAAGGATACATCAGGCCCTTCTCTAAACATCATGATAAAACTGATATCTATAATTGCGCTGGTGATTGCACCGGTACTGGTCGGTTTCAGCGGTCTTTTATAGTAGCCTAAGTTAAAAAAGGATTACCCCGGCGCTCGGCTCCGATAGTGGTTTTCGGCCCGTGCCCGGGGTAAACTATTGTTGCATCATCCACAGATAAGAGTCACTCCACTCAGTATATGGATACGCTAAAATCCCATTTCGCTAAACCATCAGACTCATCTGCTATTATTACTTCATGACCAAACACCGATAACGAATCATCGCGCTCTGTGTCATCACGCTGTATTTTCAATCGATTCTACTCCATTGCCAATTCCTGCTTGCGGAATATAAAGTAACTTATCAGTATAAAAACAGCACAAAATGCAAGCAGCGTTAGTATAGACTGCGTCGTATCTGTAATAGTGTAATTCAAATATTCGCCATATATCGTTGAGTCAGGTGTTATGTACCCAAGTAAATACTGGGCATTGTAAGTAATGGTATATGCCAGCCATTCCGGCGGATTGGCAGCTTCACCGAACCTGATCCCCGAATCGGTGATTGCCCTTACTATAACCCTGTTTTCCATCTGTAGATATATGACACCGGCTATCATCCCAACAACGGTAGATTTAAAAATAGTGGAAAAAAGCGCCGTAAATGTTGCAAACGCCAGCAGTATCAACGTTATCAATCCCATAGATGAAAGAAGATATTTCGCCGTATCCGTCGATATGAAATCCCACGACATCCCGCCGCTAATCAGACATGTGGTTACCATACCTGCAATAAGGAAGTAGAAGGTTACTCCGCAAACAAACAGCCATGCCAATACGGCAAGTGTAACATACTTCGAGCCGAAGTATGCGTTCCGCCCTATACCTCTTGCCAGCGTCTGACGCAACGTTCCCCACTTGTATTCCGTACCGATAAACGATGCCGCCAATATAACAAACGGCAGGCACAGGTAAAGGTAGTTATTCTGAAGGTTTTCAAACATCCTGTAAATATAATCGGGTAATACCACCGCCTCAAAAACCCACTTGGCGATACTCCGCTTGCCGGAGAAACCCGCACCTGAAGAAGATATCGTTACATATTCTTCATCCGGGTCTGTCTGCTCCAGCGCAGCGGCATAATCGGAGTATGATAGCCCTGCCCCATATTCTAATATATGTTTTGCATGAGAATAATCATTTTGTATAAAATTTATCATATACAGACATAAGAGCAGTAACAGGATATACGGCAGCCACCTTTTGAGAAACTTGAACAGGTCTGCCGTTACAAGCCTTATCATTTCTTCATATCCCCTGCATTACTATAAATCATGGCGATATTCCTCCGTTATACTTTAAGGGAATCAATTTTGATCACTGGTTAAATTCTGCTTGCGGAAGATAAAAAAACTTATCGCAATAAAAACCGCACAATACACAGCCAGCACTAAAACCGACTGGGTTACGTTTGTCAGGTTATGGTTGAAATAGGTCGATGACTCCCCTAAACCGGGTGATATATGCGCCATCAGATACTGGGCATTGTAACCGATGCTGTATGCCGGCCATTCCGGCGGGGCTGGTGTTACCCATTGGTCAAGCAAAGGATTATACGTCGAGAATCTGGAACCGCTGATTGCCAACCCTACAAGGTAATCTTCCATTTGCAGATACATCACGCCGCCTATCATACCCGCAACAGTAGATTTCAGAAAAGTGGAAAACAGGGCTGTAAGTGTGGCGTATGCCATCAGTATTAAAGTAATCAGCGCCATCGAAGAAAGAAGGTACTTCGCCGTATCCGAAGATATAAAATTCCACGTTACTCCGCCGGTCACCATCCAGGTTGTTATCATACCGGTAATAATAGCAAAAAGAGTTGCTCCGCAAACAAACAGCCATGCCAGTATGGCAAGCGTAATGTACTTCGAGCCGAAATAGGCATTCCGCCCTATCCCCCTTGCCAGCACCTGGCGCAAAGTCCCCCACTGGTATTCCGAACCGATAAACGATGCCGCCAGTATGATAAAGAACAAAGCAATATAGTCCATATAGGAAAACATCGTATCCATATAATCCGGTAACACTATTTTATCGAAGGTTGTCATATATACAGCCCATGTTGAACTGCTGCCGTCTTCATATGTTATGGAAGATAGGACTACCCTCAGAGCCTCCGAATCCCCCGTTTCCAACGCCGCGATATAATCGTCGTACGTAATCCCGTGGTCTATCAATTGTTTTACCTGGTAACAATCGAATTCTATAGAAATCAGCACGGATAAACATAACGACAGCAAGAGAACGTACGGCATCCACCTCCTGAGGAACTGGAAAAGGTCTGCCAATACCAGCCTTATCATTTCACATTCTCTCCGGCATCTATCGTGGCAAGGAAGAAATCCTCCAGCGACCCTTCGCTTATCTTCGTCTCATTGACATGTATTCCGTTGGATATAAGCAGTTCGTTTATCTCAAAGGCTCTTTCCTCTTCCGCCTCCGCCACAATCAGTCCGGTTTCCTTCTTCTTTACCGACTTTATCCATTCAATACCCTCTAACAGGCAAACCGCCCCGTCGGCATCCGATACCTTGAGCCAAATCGCCTTCGTCTTTCCCAGCAGATCCTCTACAGATCCTCTCGCCAGAATCCTTCCCCTGTTTATCAACGCCACATGGCTGCAGACCTTCTCTACCTCACTCAACAGGTGGCTGGATAGAAATACCGTCTTGCCGTTCCGCTGAAGCCCTCGTATCATTTCACGAAACTCTATGATTCCGGCAGGGTCCAGCCCGTTGGTAGGTTCATCCAGAATCACCAGTTCGGGGTCGTGCATCAGCGCTAAAGCCACTGACAGACGCTGTTTCATTCCCATCGAATATGTGCGCACCTTGTCTTTGGCCCTCTCGCTCAACCCTGCCATCTCTATTGCTTTATCTATATCCCCACGATTGGCGCAATTCGTTATAATGGCAAAGTAGCGCAGGTTGTTAAGCCCTGACAGGTACGGGAAAAAAGAGGGGGTATCCATCACGACCCCGACTCTTCTCAGCAACTTTGCCGGCTTGCTTTTCCCATCGCCGAAAAACTCTATACAACCCGAAGTCGGCCATATCAATCCCAGCAACATCCCGATGGTAGTCGTTTTACCCGAGCCGTTAGGCCCCAGAAAGCCGAAAACCTCTCCCCTATGCACTTCCAGGTCGAGGTTGTCTACTGCGGTAATACTTTTCTTCTTATTGCCAAATCTCTTCGTAAGCCCCCTGGTTACCAATATATTTTCTTCAGTCATGCGATACTCCCTATTGTTAAGCAGGTTCAGAAACAGTGCCGATTAATGTCTCCCATTTCTGAACCTGCGCCCGTTCTGGAACGATATTAGTTATTGAGCTAATCCCCAATAACTCCCATCTGCCCCATAACCCAGCCTAACAAGAGGCTCCCATGTCCCTACCCATTCATCGTCTATATTATCCCAAATTTCAAAAGATCCCTTGCTCATACAGTCAAGATAGGTTCCATAGTTGTATTCATGATTGTCGCTTTCACAGTAATATCGAACTTCATATGGGCCAACTGTTGTAACTTGGCAAGTTGAATAACGATCCCAAGCAAGCACATAAGTATAATCCCACTCCCACCATACAGTCTGGCTAAACCATGCTAAAGGTTGAGTCCCAACTTTGAAAACAGTTCCGACCGTTAATGTATCAGAATCATTTTTACAGGGAGAAGATTCCTTATAAATTATTTCGACTTCAAAATCCGATTCCGATAAACCTGAGGATTCATTTATTGTTAATTCATAAATAACTGCCGGTAATGAATCATCGCCGCCTGCCGCCGTAACACCATTAACCGTCGTACAAAATGCTCCAACCAGAGCAATTGTAATTGCAAGTAATATAGAAAATATTCTATTTTTCATTTTCCTTTATCCTTTATAAAATTTTTTTAAAGGTATTTAACTTCCCATTACCAGTTTCTATCTACTCTATCAATCCAATTTTAAAGAGAAAAGCTATATTTTACTTTTCCAGATTACTCTTTATCTCATCCAGTTCTTCCTTTGTGCTTTCGCCCCTGGCATAGCGCTCCTTGGCGATATCGAAGAGGCGATTATTTCTCATTCTAAAACAGGATTATCTGCCATTTTAAATTCTTTTTTGGATATTGCTAACATAACTATAGCAACAATACCCAAAATCATCGCAGGGAAGCAAAGAATGGAAGCGGCAACTCCAATGAAGGCAATCCACCAGTTTTTCCTCTTTATCGCATATATACCTCCTGTAATAGCAAGTATACTTGCTATTAGTGCGATTATTCTTAATCCTCCGAAGGCAATAAAATAAGTGCTACCTGGCGGAGAAGAAATATCACCTGAATAATATCTGATATATTCAATAATGAAAACGCCAACGACGAACAGAATAGAAATACCTGCGGATATGATGCTCAGTATTCCACTCGTAATAGCGGTTGAATGTTGAGAATTTGTTTTATCTGCCAAGGTTATACCTCCTTAGTTTCTCTTTATTATAATTCTACATTTTTGTCATCATTTGATACCCTGGTGGGAGCTTATAGACCCCCACCAGGAAAGACATCGGTAGGTATTAGGATATATATTCCAAATGCATGGTGTCCCACCAGGAACCAAAATAATCAGACATAATATCAGCTCCGGCTGCACCTGCAATTGTATTAGCAGTTGTGAATGCCCATATTGATATCCTATACGTTGTTCCAGCATATAGTGGAATTGCAGAACTAATAGAGTAATCAAAATATTTATAGTAACTATACCCGAAAGGACTACTGTATTCATCCATATCATACTGATTTATTACAACAAATTCACCATTGCTCCATTCCTCTACTACAAGTTTTAGTTTGCATGTTCCCATAAGTGCTGAACATTTCCAACTTATATCTCCAATATCAATTCTATAAAGACCATATCCTGTCCCAGTAACGACAAAATCATGACTTGTCCAAGCCCAAGCCGTCGGGTCTCCATATAACACGCATCCTACCAGTGATTCACTTTCGTTTTCATTAATATCATAATCATATGATTTTGTTCCCCAACCAGAAGTGCCTCCACCACCGTCTTCTGCCCAATCAACTGTTACACTCCAGCCTATTTCAAGGCCAGTATCTCTGTTTGTTGTTGGAGGTATATCAGAAATAGAATTAATGGCATTTTCTATTTGGTTTGAAACCGATTGTTCGGTAATTCTTAGTAGATCTTTTTCTGAGTATCGATTTATTGCTTTTTCGCCTTCATTAAATAGTGAATCTAAAACACTTCTTATTGTATCCTGTGGCACTTCGGTTAATTCCTTATCAGTCATTTTAATAAGGTCATCTATTGTAATTTGACTCTCAATAGATGATGTTAGATCCGTAGCCAAAACTCCCATTCCTGATGCTCCTATAGTTCCGGTGATAACCAGAGTAAAAACAATCAGAATATTAAATATTCTATTTTCATTGTTTTCTCCTTATAAAATTATTTATTTGTTATCCGTGTATTTACGTCCCTGCCCAGTCCCTGTGCCAAAAGGGCGGGGCATTCAACAATCAAGCTGCCATACTCCGTAGAGCCTGTTCAATTCCATATATCACCTCCTACGAGATGGATGAAACCCTGTCGTTCCATTAATACAAAACCTACTCTTAATTAATAAAACAGTATTAATCCTATATTTTGCTCTCCACCATCAGGCTATCACACAATAGTTGATAAATAGTTGACAAAACACCCCAAAAACGATTATTTTTATGTCGTACATGAAAATACTAATAGTTGAAGACGATAACAAGATGCGCAATGTATTGAAGCGCTCACTGGCGGATTCGGGATATCTGGTCGATACCGCCGATAACGGGGCAACCGCGCTCGAATTTGCCCTGACAAATATATACGACCTGATAATTCTGGATATCGGGCTGCCGGAAATAAACGGGATAGAGGTTTGCCGGAAAATCAGGGCCAACTCCGTTTCATCGTTTATACTTATGCTTACAGGCAGGAATGAATTAAACGATAAGATAAGCGGTCTGGATGCCGGAGCGGACGACTACTTATGCAAACCATTCGAATATGCCGAACTCGAAGCACGCATTAGGGCTCTTTGCAGGAGAGAACCGTCAATAAGCCCCCGGGTTACGGAAAGCAACGGCATAACTGTAAACCGTACGACCCGTGAAGTTACCGTAAATAACCGGAATATAGAACTGACGGCTACCGAATACCGCCTGCTGGAGTACTTTATGCAAAATCCGAACCGTGTTTTGACGAACTGCATGCTGGAAGAAAAGATATGGGATACCGAAACATCGCATGAATACGATGCCGTTAAAGTATATGTCAGCAGGCTGCGCCATAAACTGGGATTCGAGGCAAACGACTGCCCGATACAAAATATATACGGGGAAGGTTATAAATTCACGCCATGAAGGTCGGAATAAACAATATCAAGCTCAAACTGACGCTGTTTTATACCTTTATACTGGTAATACTGCTATTTGCCTTCCACTTCGTAGCCTATTCACTTTTGTCGTCAGGATTATCGCACGACCTCACCGATTCCTTAACTATTGAATTGCAGGAGGTGCAAATCATTAGTGGAGGCACCCCCGAGACTTCCTTTATTCTGCGCTGGTACGATGAATTAAATGCTTCCGCATTTATCTGGAGTGTCGAAGTAGGAACAATGGATGAAAATCAGCAGTTTACGGAAATAGAAGACGTCCCGGAAAATATTATTAATGCGGTTCAAACAGACGGTTCCGGGAAATTTTATACCTATGACGGGAATACATACTATTTTATACCGGATATGGAAAACGGTGAACACCCCGATAAAATAATCCTCATTACACGCAATACAGGTTTTATCTCGCGTACTCTCGATGAATACAGAAACATATTATTTGCCGCCATACCGGTAATACTGCTGGTAGCGCTTGCTTCGGGCTATTTGCTGTCCAATTATCTTTTAAGGCCGGTTAATATAATTACTAAAACCGCCTACGGCATCGACCCCGCCAATCTTGTAGACCGGCTTGAAGTTAAAAGCAACGATGAGTTAGGTAATTTATCACGTGCGCTTAACTCTCTCTTCGATAAAATATACGGGTTTCTGAACAGGCAGCGCCAGTTTACCGGCGCCACATCGCATGATATGAAATCACCAGTTTCGATCATCAAGATGGAAGTATCCGGCGCATTGAAAAAAGACCGTACCATAGACGAATACAAGAATACATTGCACAGCATCAATGAGGAAGCCGACCGTCTGAATGTGATGATAAACGACCTGATGTCGCTGGCTGTTATCGACGCCGCCCCCCTGCAAGCCGGTACTACAAAATTAAACCTTTCGGAAATCATAAACGGCATTCTCAACAGGTGGGAAAGCTCATTCCTGGACAAGGGAATCGACCTCAAACGCTGTATACCCGATGGACTAAACATTATCGGCGATGAACGGCACTTTGCCGCTATAACAGAGAACCTGGTTAAAAATGCCTTTGAATACACACCACCCGGCGGCAGCATAACCTGTTCTCTGGAAGTTTTAAATCATAATATTATACTGAGAGTTGCCGATAGCGGAATCGGGATCGATAAAACGCACCTGCCGCATATCTTCGAACGTTTTTACAAGGCCGACGGCGATAAACCGGGCAACGGGCTGGGGCTGGCTATTGTCGAGGCAACCGTAAAAATGTATAACGGGGACATAACCGTTGAAAGCGAACCGGGGAAAGGCTCCGTATTTACGGTAACGCTGCCTGCCGGTATATAAAAGCGTTTCCGGTTTCCCCTGATACTGAAGTCATTTACATCATTCCCGAATAAAGAGACTCACAGGTCTTTTATAAAAGTTTAAACAAGAAAAGGATTACCCCGGCGCTCGTCTCCGATAGTGGTTTTCGACCCGTGCCCGGGGTAAACTATTGTTGCATCATCAAGAGATAATAGCTTTGTCTTGATACTGTTAATAATCGTGTTGTAATCTCCGCCGGAACGCGCTATATCCGTCCTGCCGATACTGCCGTTAAAAAGCGTGTCCCCGCTAAAGAGCACGCCTTCACCGAACAGGCAGATGCCCCCCCTCGAATGGCCGGGTGTATGAATAACCTTGAATTTCAAATCCCCTATTTCCAGTATATCCCCGTCACAAAGCAGTATATCCGGATTGAGCACAGGATTAAACTCAATCCCGAACATATTACACAGACCTTCATCCTGCATTAAAGCAATATCATCGCCGTGAATGGCAATATCTGCTCCGGTAGACGCTTTCAATTCATTGGCGGCACCAATGTGGTCGCCGTGACCATGCGTTAATACTATAATTTTTATATTTAATCCGAGGTTGCGTATTTCGGAAATAATCCTTTCGGCATCGTCGCCGGGGTCGATAACCATCCCTGTTTTTTTATTTTCACAACCGACAATATAGCAGTTTGCGCCCAGTGACCCCACTTCTAAAGTTTTCAGTATCACGCAACTTTCCTCCCGCTAAACTCAACAATTACCTCTTATTCTAACATCAGCAAATACCACAAACAAATATAAAAAGCACCACCATTGCAATAATAAGCTTTCAATGGTATAAATAATAAATGGGTAAAAAAATAGATAATGAATCCACAAACACCGGTGAAAACTGGGCAAAATGGCTTTGGCGGCTGTTTAGCTCAGCCAAGCTTGCAATTGCGCTTATACTGATAATCGCGGTATTAAGCGTGGTCGGAATATTTACCTCGGTTGACTTATTCTCATCATGGTATTTTGTTGCCTTCGGTATTCTGCTGATGCTTAATATTTTAATTTGTAATATCAACCGCTGGAAAGGCATTCAAAAGAACCTGAAAGGCAGCCAAATAAAACAATCCGAGAACTTCTTCGAAGGACAGGATAAGGTAACCGAAATCAAAGATTTCCACTATGCCCCCTCTATAGTATTGGAGGCTGTAACGTCAGCTCTTCAAAAACGGGGCTACCGCTTACGCTCTGAAAATGAAGCCGATAACACCTATATTGCCGCGGATAAAAACAGGTTCTTTATACTCGGTACGTATCTCAGCCATTTAAGCATTATTCTTCTAGTGCTGGCTTACATCATCGGCAGCACACTCGGTTTCCATGAGTCTGCATTCATAGTCACTGAGGGTGAAACAAAAGAAGTAGGCTATGATACCGGTTTATCGTTAAACTTGATTTCATTTACTGATTCATATTATGAAGACGGAATGCCATCTGATTATCGAAGTAATGTTGTTTTATATAAGAACGGAGAGAAAGTAGCTCAATCGGATATTTATGTTAACCGACCGTTGTCATATGAAGGAGTTCGCTTTTACCAGTCCTTTTTCGGTCCGGCAGCCGCTATGGAGGTAACAAAAGATGGGAATGTGGAATTCTCAGGAACGGTAGCCTTTTACAGCAGTTTCGACAGTTACGGATATTACCGAAATATCGGATTCATCGATATAGATGAATCTAAATTATCACTGGCCATTATTACTCCTTCGTTTAACACGCCCGACCCTATGATACCGGAAGGACAACTGGCTGTTTTAGCCTATAAGGACGGGGAAGAGCTGGGAGTTCATATACTGGAGAAAATAACTCCTCTCGAAATCGACGAAGTAAAGCTGACCTATCTCTCCGATTCACAGTATTCGGGATTTCAGGTTAAGAGTGACCCGGCAAATGCGCTGGTATGGGTTGCCTGCTCGTTGTTTATTATCGGATTGGCAATGGTTTTCTACTTCCCGCACAGCCAGGTATGGCTGCTAATTAAAAAGACCTCCCCGGTAAACAGCAGATTATTCGTCAGAATTATGGCTTTTAAAGCTTTTAATAATACAACCGCTTTGAAAGAATTAGTATCAGAGATTGAGAATAAGTTGAACGAGGATAACAACAATAAAATAGAGGTGCATAATGGATAACCTTGAAACCGTTTCACTGGTATTGTCTATAGCAGGAGTAATCCTTTCAATTGTTTTTTTCCTGATTGCATTTATCGGAAAACGTAAACGGTATTTAAACCGTGAAGCTATGGAATCCAAAAATTCGATTCCTATTAAATCGGGATTCGATATAGCGGCAAACATCACAGTAGTTATCACTATTCTTTTAATCACTACCGCTATAGTAAGCAGGGCTATCGAAACCGGACATGGCCCATTTTCCAATATGTACGAATTTGCACTGGCCTTTTCATGGGGCATTATTATTGCCGGTTTTATTTTCCACCTGCGTTATAAAACCGGTTCGATATTAAATATCAGCCTGATAATCGCTATGTTGTTACTTATCTTTGCCAGAGTGCAATATAGCCCCCCCAACAATCTGATACCTGCTTTACAGCAAAGCACCCTGCTATCGGTGCATGTAGCATCAGCGGTAGTTGCCTATGGCACACTGACAATCGGCTTTGTTGCTGCCGTATTATACCTGTTTCAGAACAAATACAATTCAAATTGGCTGCCCGAGCTGGAAGTACTGGATAACATTACGTATAAATCAGTTATAATCGGCTTCCCTTTTTTAACACTGCTGATTATACTTGGTGCGTTATGGGCAGATATAGCCTGGGGC
>Ga0172381_10004036_pt1 | contig 15330 bp, 12 predicted proteins | sample Leawel6488metaG_FD_119754 | JGI IMG/M metagenome (GOLD analysis project Ga0172381, IMG submission 119754) | Leachate microbial communities from a municipal landfill in Southern Ontario, Canada - Leachate well 64-88 metaG | ecosystem: Engineered > Solid waste > Landfill > Unclassified | place...
ACTGTTTAATTCCTGATCGAAAAATTTATAATCAGGTTGGCAATCAGGCGCCAAATGATGGAATGTATCTCTGATCATTTTAAAAAGTTTATTTTCATCACCATTCTTGTAACGGATTATCAGGGTTTGAACAATATCAGGGTTGTAAATAATGAGGGTCGGATTTATTTTTGTATGCAAGGTATGTATGTTAAAATTGGTTGATACTCCAACGATGGTATATTTTCCTAACCTTGCGCCAATCGGCTGACCCATATTGGTAATACGCAGAACCTCCTGGTTGATTACCGCGGGGAAAAAGTCGCTGGAAGTATCAGACGGAAGAAATCCCCTTCCCTGTATAATTTTGACCCCCAAAGCTTTAAAGAAATCTATGCCGGTATAGATGACTTCAAAAGGAATCTTTTTTTTGTCCTTACCTGGGATTTTAATGGATGATATTTTGGCACTCCTGTCAGGGATTTTAGCTGAAGCGCTGGTGCAACTTATCGTTAAGCTTGATTTATTGAATGCATTTTCAAACTGTTTAATATTCGCATTTTCATCAGAATTAAGATATACCATTAACAGATTCTCTTTGACCAGTCCGGCATCGCGGTTCAGGAAGTAATGGACTTGCTGGAATATGATAACCATGGAGATAACCAACATAATGGTGATAATCAATTGGATAATCAAAAGAATTTTTCCCAGTGTTATACGTTTGGGAATATAAAAATTGGATTTTAAGGCGGTCAGTACCTTGATGGATGAAAGGTACACCGCTAAATACAAGCCTGAGATAACCCCAACGGCTAATGTCAGGCCTATAAAGAGGCCCGCATAGACTTTCATGAGGTTGGCGTGCAGGAAAATATCCTTTCCATAAACTGAACCCACAATAGGGTTGAGGAGTCCCAGCAAAATAAAAACAAATGGCAAAGCGAGTAGTGACAACGACAGGGATTCAATTAGTAATTGTGAACGCAGGTTCTTTTTAGTAGCGCCCAGAACCTTTCTCATCCCTATTTCGCGGAAACGCAGCGCTGCCCTTGCCGTGCTCAGGATAGAATAATTCATCCCCGCAAGTAGTAAGATAAAAATAGCCAATGTTATATAAATCAAAAGGTTATCTTTATTCCCCCTGGTTGAAAAATCATTATTAATACCGGCAGAATCCAGATAAATTCTATTTAAGGGTTGGAAATCTAAATCCGGAATTTTGAAGCTGCTGGTTGAAGACCCATGTTGAAACCTGATTTGCTGTTTGATCCTGTCGATATCTCGCTCATTTTTAACTTTGCAATAAATTGTTACAAAATTATCCTGTCGTGATTCCCATTCTGCCTGGATCTCCGGAATCGTTGATTGAAGTATTTGGGTATAAAGGCCGATGTTGACAATAAATCCGGCTTTAAAAGTTGAATTCCATGGCAAATCCTGAAAAACGCCTTCAACGGTTACGGGATAATTTTCGCCGTTCGTATTAATTATCATCGTTTTTCCAATGGGATTGCTATTTCCGAAGAGTTTATGCTGGTTCGTTTCTGAAATCAGGATCCGGTTTGGCTTCTCCAGCATTCCGCTGGTAATTCCACGGGTAATCCGAATGGAAAACAGCTGAATGAATTCCGGATCAGCACAAATCAGATCAAATGCTTCCTGAGAAAGGCCCATGCCTTTTATCCTGATCATACCGGTAAAGTATTCGGGATTGATCATTCTCGAACTTTGCTCAATCTCTGGAATTTTTCTGAGTAATTCATTTTTTAAAAATAAAGGCCCTAATGGTTGTTTATTCCCTTTATTATCTTTAAAAATGATCCTGTAGATATGCTTAGCATCGGGGTAGCTGCGGTTATAGCTTAACTCGTTGATGGCATAGACGAAGAGCAGGAAAGAAGCAGTGAGGCCGAGGATTAATCCTGACAGATTGATTAATGTATAGATCTTGCCCTTGAAAAGTACGCGGGTAGTAATCTGCAGGTTGAATATCGTGCCTCTGACCATCAGGCTATTTCAATATGGCAAAGGTTAAACTTTTTCAGAAATATTTCATAATTGCTTACAGGCGGACATAAAAAATGGTAAACACAATGTTTACAAGGTTCGTGATTCATCCGGATCCTTGACCAACTGGCCCTTGTTTCACTTTCCCTTTTTATTAAATCTGTGACCGTTGTTTCTTCCAGATTTCCAAGTGCAGGATCATTAACATTCGCATATACCGAACCATCGGGAAGGAGGGTGATTTTTCCAAAATCATTATCATTCAGCAAGTATCGCGACAATACTTGTTTTTGGTCTGGTTTTGAATTCAGGATATCGGACTCAGTCATAAAAACATGGGTCTTAAAAAAGGAGAGATTATGCCCGTTAAAGAACGGTTTGAACGAAACCCGTTCCAGGCCCAACTGCGCGATGATCTTTTGCGATTGTTCAAACTCATCAGGATCCCTGACAATGAAAATGAATTCCATCGTTTTCCAGTCTTTGTTTTCATGAAGAAACAGGATCAGCTTTTGGAAATCCTCAGACCGGATGGGATATGTAACCAGTAAGGACAGTTTTGTTTTTTGATTGAAATGCCGAGTAAAATCGGGATCAATCTGATGAAGCGGAAAAAATATTTTTAAATGATTTCGGTTTTTTTGTAAAAGCTTAAACAATTCAACGATTTGAGGGTAACTGGAAATCGAGGGGCCAAGGATATTAATGATCAGCCCGGGCAGTCCTTCAAATTCCTTGATCAGGCTTCTCACGATCGTTAAATCCATTTCCCGGATTTTCCCGGTGGTCAATTTCGGGAACAGAAATTGGTAAAATGCATTCTGATATGATTGTATCAATGGGTCAGGCCCTTCATTAATATGGAGCGTGATTTCATGCAGGTTGTCTTTGAGGGAAAAAGGAGCAAATTTGATGATGGGTTGTGGTAAAATATTGATTGGCTTTATCCCGCTCCATTCAGAGGAGAAAATATCCCCCATGAAATGATGACGGATTTCCTTGATGAATTTTTTTGTGGCCGGAAGGTTTAGCTCTTCTTCTGTAACAGGGATAACACCTCCGTTTTCGCGTTGTAAAAGCCTGGAAATTATTGTGATAATGCCGATGTCGTTTCTTATGGTCAACACCTTCTTGTTCAACGTATTGTAGAGAAGCGCCTGGCTGTCGCTTATTGCCCCATGAACATAGGGATCAAGGGAAAGGTAGTAAACCTTCTTATTTTTCTTCCCGGAAAGCATCATCGATAATTCTTAAATAAAGTGGATAATCCAGCTCAATCGTACTGAATTGCTGTGAAAAGTATCGGGCAAAGGAGGTTTCATCTAAAAAATATTCGCAGAAAGGGTCCCCGGTTTCGATTCTTGTGTTAAATACACATTCCTTGCAATTATCCGCCCTGTAACAACGCTCACAAAGGGGACGTATTTTTTCAAAATAATGGTTAAAATCCCTGGCAATTGCATCCGGGTCGATAATGACCTCGTGATTTTTGATTTGGCCTATTTCGAAAATCCGGCTGATATGTTCACACGGCAGAATGGAACCATCGGCGGCTAAAAACACACGGATAGAGAATGGCAAACAGGTGGCCGATGGAAGATAAGATTTGGCATCAAAGCGATGGCTTCCCCTTGCCAGCAATTGACGAGGGCTTCTATAAACAAATCCTGAATACTTTTCAAGGGTATCCGCGATTTCCCTGACAACCGGATGACGAAGGAACATTTCATGCATGTGGTCAGGCGCCTGGTCATCCCTGGAAATCCCCGAGAGGAATGTTTGTTTAAATTCCTCCCTGAATTGTTCATTGACATTGCTTGTATTGATCCCGGAGACCATAGGGACCTTCCCGTACCGGGATTGAAAAAAACGGTGAACTTCAGCCTGGCTATTTTTGTTATGCAAAACCGTGATAAAAGAAACTTTTTCATCGAAATACTCAGGATAATTGGCTTTCAGATAATCGGTATTGCGGATTACATGAGTGAATGACGGCTTGTCGTTTTTCAGGCGCCTGAAACTATTGGCTTTTTCATCCCCATCAAGACTGATGGAAATATCGAAAGAGTATTTTGATAAAAAGGAGGCATACCTGTTTAATAATAACCCGTTGGTCGTAAGGTTGTATTTAAACGAGAAAGTTGGTTTGTACCCGGATTCAAGAAATTCTACAATTTCTTTGATAAAAGGGAAATTCTTCAGTGGCTCACCACCATAAAAGCTGATCATCAATTCTTTATGATCCGGATTCCGCTTGTTTAAAATGTATTCCAGCGTCTTTTTAGCATCTGGAATATTAAATTTCTTTTTGCCCCTCTGTTTATTGATATAAAATTTACTGTAGGTGCAATAAGTACAGGAAAGGTTGCAATCCTCAGTTGTTTCAAAAATGACCTGTTTTATGGTGGTAATATTGTCAATGATCCGTTCCGGCGATAATTTACTGTTAAGGTTTATCTCAGGAGGGGAATCAAAGTAATGGTGTTTCTTCAGGAACCGGTATTTCTTACGTTGATGACGAATCTCGGTAAGGGGAAATAAACCATAGGGGGGAAGATCGATTATTTTATTCTTCTGCACGGATGAAATCCATGCATCTATGTCCCCACCATTTCTTTCAAATAGAAAAAGAAAGGGAATGATGGGATGGCATAAAAGAAACTGATTTTTGGCAGGACTGTATAAATAATTATTACCCCTGAGAGTTTTAAAGGTCAACGTTTTTTTCATAATATGCCTTTATCATGGTATTAAATACCTGGTGAAAGACAAGGCAAAAATATGAAAAATCCAGGGGGAAGGCAATCTTTAAAAAAGGTCAGGTGTTGCCTGGACAGTTGAGCTGGGATGGTTGGCGTCGGGACAAAGGCAAAGATCTCCGATAGGGCCACCTTGTTTTTTTAATGTCACATAGGGACTGTTGAGGCTGCAAAAACATTTAATATCTCCACCCCCTTTAATCTGGGCTAACATGTTTTTCTTGATTTCGGTTTTGTAGAGGTTAACGAGACTTAATCTTTTCATGGCTTAAATATTTATTGTTTTACGAAAATTTTTCAATATGGTTTTCTTACAAACAATTTTTATGCCAATTTGCTAATATAAATAATATCAGTGATATAAGATTTAGAATCTTCGGATGAGTGTAATATTTTGTTACACTTTTTGTAAAGTTTGTAAAAAAATGTTACGCTGTAAACCTTTCATTTAATCAAGTTGAGGAGGGCAATTTCTATAGCGAGAAATAGTAAGGCAAGGAGAAGGAAGAGTTTCCAAATTGGCGTTCCCTGTCTGATTTGCTGTATTTGCTGGGTCAATGAATTCTTTTTTGCCGTAAGTATCCGAATATCACCGGAAGAAATTTTCCTGGTCAGGTCATTGAGTTCACTATCCGTGTAATACTTCATGGCTGATTCTTTCCTGCTATAATTAAATCCGAGGCCAGCTAAAGATTTCTGTCCGTTTGTAATGGTGTACAGTCCATCTTCGGTAATCTGGCCCTGGGTATAGAGTAATAAACCGGCAGCTTGTTTGCTGGTTCCGGGGATCATTTCAAAGTCACTATTGTTTTTCTTGATTTTAATGATATTTTTTTCATTTTCCTGGTTTAAAGGTAATTCGATCAAGTTGTTTTCACCTGCTATATAGGAAAGGGGTTGGATCCGTTTGCTTGAAAGCGCTATTTTATATAAGGTGGGCAGGAAAATAACATGTCTTGGGAAATTGCTCCATCCTTCCTGAAGAGGGACAGTAAAAAGATAGACTCTTCCTTTTCCAAGAGGGGCCAAAGTCAGGAAAGGGTCTTTGTTCTGAAGGCTCATTAAATTTTCAAGTTTACTTCGCGAACTGGAAGGGATCACATAATGCCTGGTAACGGAAGGCAGATCAACATTTTCTGGGAGGGCCGTTTTTTCATTCCCTCTTTTCTCAAAAATATCGCTGAACAGTTCATTTTCCAGATTGATAGAGGAAACCCTTTGCCGGAGGGTATCGATTTGCATATATCCCTGAGTGTTTAACACATCAAAAAATGGCTTGTAACTTTCCATATTTCCTTTCTCCGGTGGAAAAATGATCAAGGTCCCTCCATTCCGGATGAAACCTATGACTTCCTGTGCCAGTCCTGATGCAACATCTGGAATATTGTTCAGGATGATCAAGGCATTGTCCGAAAGCGAAGAATAATCAAGTTGCCTGATGGGACAATTGGTAAACCTGAAGGCTGAATCATTCCCGAAAAGGGCATTTAAATATTTGTCTTCATGGTTTTCAATGATACACAACACGGGAACGGAGGGTAGAACGGTATATGAAAAATAGTAATGGTCATCATTAACTACTGGGTAGTCATTAATCTCGACCATGCCATATTGTATTCCCTCGGGATTTTCAGTAAAGGGAAGTATGATTTCCGTTGCTGCATTAGGGCCAACAGCGACACTGCCAATTGCTTTTTGAATCGAATTGATGGAAAGTTTAACAGGTATTTTTTCGAGGGGTTCATTCGCGTCGTTACCTATACGGACTTTTAGCTGAACGGGCTGACCTGGTTGATGAACAGGGGATAAGAACCAGACAGAGTCGATATACAGATTATTTCTTTTTTCCGGGTGGAGGGGCACAAAAAACCAGGAGACAGAGGAGTCGGGTTTGATATTTTGAAAAAACATCGTTGATTTCTGGAAGTCCGAAATCAGATAGGCATCCCGATGTTTTCCGGTGTTTTCGGAAAGCATATCATTCTGGCGGATCACTACTTCAGGTAGGGTCCGCGGGACAGGGGACAGTTTTATTTCATTAACCATTTTGCGGAATTCATCCCTATTTACAAAACGCTGGTGACGTCCTTCAAAATCGTTGGTCAGAATCTGAAACAGATCGGAGGCATTATAGGCTTGTACAATTTCCAGCGCTTTTGTTTTAGCTATGTCGATTAGTTTTCCACGGGTTGCGACTGCTTCCATGGAGAAAGAGTTATCGATATATATACTGACACAATGTTGTCCTTTTACATTAACCTTGCTTTTCGAATAAGGAATGAATGGTTGTGCAAAAGCTATCACCAGGGAAGCGATGACAAGTAATCTTGCTAATAATATCAGCAGTTGTTTCAGTTGGGACTGCTTTTTCGTCTCCTGTTGTATTTGCTGAAGAAACTGAACATTCGTAAAATAAACCTTTTTGAATTTGCGGAAATTGAAAAGATGTATGATAACCGGAATTGTTAATGTTATCAGGGCTAAAAGAAAAAGAGGGTGGACGAATTGCATGGCCAAAGATAAAAAAATCCCGGCATTCAGCCGGGATTTTACAGTATAAAGTTGATAGACTGGTGATCGATCAGATCACACCCTGGTCCAACATTGCATTGGCGACCTTAATGAAACCAGCAATGTTAGCGCCTTTAACATAGTTAACATAGCCGCTGGCATCTTTTCCATGTTTAATACAGGATTCGTGGATGCTTTTCATAATATGGTGTAAACGATCGTCAACTTCCTGAGCAGGCCAGTTGAGTTTCATTGAATTTTGTGTCATTTCCAGGCCGGAAGTTGCAACGCCTCCTGCATTAACGGCTTTACCTGGAGCAAACAGCAATTTATGTTCGATAAATGTTTCAACAGCTTCCGGAGTACAACCCATATTGGAAATTTCGGCTACAAGTTTAGTCCCATTTTTAATCAGGAGTTTTGCATCATCGCCATTCAATTCATTCTGGGTAGCGCAAGGCAGGGCTATATCACATTTAACTTCCCAAGGACGTTTGCCCTGGTGGAATTGAGCGCTCGGGAATTCGTATGAATAGGGTTTTACGATATCCTGGTTTGAGGCGCGAAGTTCAAGCATATATTCAATTTTATTACCCGAAATGCCATCAGGATCATAAATATAACCATCAGGACCAGAAATAGTAACCACTTTAGCGCCTAATTCCGCGGCTTTCAGCGCTGCGCCCCAGGCAACATTACCAAAGCCGGAAATAGCCACTGTTTTGCCTTTTAATTCCCCACCCTGAGTTTTTAACATTTCCTGAACAAAATAAATTCCTCCAAACCCGGTAGCTTCCGGACGAATAAGGCTTCCGCCCCAGTTCAATCCTTTCCCGGTTAAAACGCCTACATGTTCGTGGGTGAGTTTTTTGTACATTCCATAAAGAAAACCAATTTCACGGCCACCTACACCGATATCACCTGCTGGGACATCAGTTTCCGGGCCTATAACTTTCCATAATTCGAGCATAAACGATTGGCAGAAACGCATTATTTCGGCATTGGATTTACCTTTTGGGTTGAAATCAGATCCACCTTTTGCCCCTCCCATCGGAAGGCTCGTAAGACTATTCTTGAAAATTTGTTCAAAACCTAAGAATTTTAAGATGCTCAGGTTAACACTGGGGTGAAAACGTAAACCACCTTTGTAAGGCCCAATGGCCTGGTTGAATTGTACCCTGTAACCAATGTTCAAATTTACATTTCCACTGTCGTCTACCCAAGGAACTTTAAAGGTTAAAATTCTGTCCGGCTCAACCAAACGTTCAATGATTTTTGCTGTTTCAAATTGAGGATTACTGTTATATACCTCCTCAATAGAATCCAAAACTTCTCGTACTGCTTGTAAATACTCAAGCTCGCCCGGATGTTTTTTTTCCAGGTCGTTCATGATTTTCTCTACGTTCATGTTAATTCAGTTTTAAGTGATTATAGACCAAAAAAAGTATTTATCGTTATAAAGCTAACATTGTGAAAAAAATAACAAGACAAAATTACGTAGTTCCGGATGATTAACCAAACAAAACCAAATAATTTTTTTTCTGATACTTAGGTGGAAAAATAAGCGGATGTAAAACATGGCAAATTTCCTGGTCTTTTGAAGACAGGGAATCCCTCACACCAGGTTATTTTTGAATTTTTTCTATTAACCTTCCGCCCCGAAACCGGCAGATATAATCAACCGTCCCTTCTGGTTTGTAGTAAACCTCTTCTCCATCTTTCCTATTGTTTTGAAAGTGTGTTACCTTCTTTAGCTTACCATTGTCATAAAATGCTTTTTGTGTTCCGGTCCCGTTCTTGAACCGTCCTTCGCCAATAATGTTACCTCCCTCATCATAGTAAAACCAGATCCCGTCATAATTCCCCTTGTAATATTGCCCTTCAACCTTTGTTACGGCATTGGGATAATATTCAATATATCTTCCTGTTATTATTCCATTGGTATAATTGGAAATTGCAATGACTTTTCCGGTGATATCCCATGTTTTAACTGTCCCATGCAGTTTCCCATTTGCATAAGGTTGCACTTCACAGGGCATTCCGGAAGTATAAAAACGGGTCAGGACACCATCGAGTAAATTGTTATGATAAGTACATTCCATCTGGATTGTGCCGTCTTCATACCAGTATTTTGCGCTTCCCTCGTAACTTTTTCCGTGCAGGGTGATTTTTGATTTTTCATTTCCGTTGGGCCAATACTCTGTTTTGGTATGTGAACACCCGGAAAAAACAAATAATAAGCTTACAAACAGCAGGACGCTTGTTCTCATGGTTGTGATTGATTGTAATAATCTATGGTCCCTTCTATTCCATTTATCATCATTTGTACGGCGATGACGGCAAGGATGAGCCCCATAATACGAGAAATGACTTTTAGCATGTTGGGACTGATTTTATCAGCAATGACACGGGAAGAGATAAATAGAATATACGTAATCAGGCACATGATCCCGAATATTACAATGACCATGATAACATTGGTCAGTGATTTATCAGCTCCTACAAAGTTCATGGCGGTTGACATGGTGCCTGGGCCTGCTAAAAGCGGAATGCCCAAGGGAGAAATGGCCATGTCGTGGGCCATCGTTTCCATTTGCCCTTTTTCATGTGAAGTTTGAGCGTGAATGGCGCTTTCTTTGGCATTCAGCAAATTATATCCAATGACAAAAACAATAATGCCTCCGGCAATCTGGAAGGCAGGTAAGGTAATGCCAAACATTCTGAATATGATGTGGCCAAATATGCTAAAGAAGGCAATTATAACAAACGCGGCAAATGTCGCGCGTCGGGCAACCCGGTTCTGTGTTTTTTTATCAAAATCCCGGACCATACCAAGAAATACAGGGATGTTGCCAATGGGATTCAACATAGCAAAGAATCCCATAAATACAGTGATCCCGTGCAGATATAAATCATAAAACTTCATGCTCTGTTGGATTTTTATGTTTCTACATATATTACAATTTCAAGAAAAAATGATTGCATAAATTCCAAAAAGTGGGTTGTCCACTTCCTTTCGTTACTCTATTAATCATGTTTCGGTTGATATGGATAACCTGGCAAAAATAAGGATTAAAAGGAATGAAAATCATGGGTCAAAGCTAAATATCCAAAAGTAAAATTTCCATTTTCATCGTGAATGGTCAATGATGAATTTGTTGGCTCCCCGTTATTAGAAAGTCCGAATTGCAAAAGGATACGGAAAGGCAAACGGTTTGGTTTTGATGAAACTGACAAAGTTTGCTGGAGGAAAAGGTTTATTCCCAATGCCATTCGAATACTTTCCTGGGCTTGTTTTAAAGGCAGGATAAGCGCGAATTTCCCATTTTTTTTAAGTAAAGGTGGCGCCGATTTAAACAGCTCAATAAGGGTTAAGGTTTGGTCATGCCGGGTCCTGTTATTCCGCCCCATAGGGGATTTCAGATCGTTGGAAAAGAAGGGTGGGTTGGAAATGATATAATCGAATTGCTGGCAAGCGGTCTTACTGTATTGCTGGATAGAATTAGGAATAATTGTAATACGTTCTTTCCATGGGCTCTTCAGGAAATTTATCCTTGCTTCAGAGCAGGAAGGAAGATCTATTTCTACCGCATATATATGACCAGATGATTTTTGGGCCATCATCAATGCGATCACACCGCAACCGGTCCCAATATCCAGAATATCGGAAGTTGGTGAGGGAGTTGCCCAGGATCCCAGTAGCATTGCATCAGTTCCGATGCGCATGGTACTCCGGATATCATCAACCTCAAATTGCTTAAACCTGAATGACATTGGTAATCAGAGGTAAAGATCGATCAAACCTTCCGGTGTTTTTACTTCCAGGACTTTCTTTTTCCTGTCAACCCGGTGGATCATCTCACTGACTGCTGGGATGAGGATCTCCTTGTTTTTATAACATATCTGAAAAAGAGTTTGTTGGGGGTATTCAAGGATATCTTTGATAATTCCCACGTTCCCATATTTTTCATCAACAACGGTAAATCCGATGATTTCATGGAAATAAAATTGGTTCTTTTTCTGTGGCGGGAGTTTTTCCATCGGCAGGAACATCTCCAATCCTGTGAATGCTTCCGCTTCTTCAGGGCTTTCTGTATCTTTAAAGTGAATGAAAGCTTTCCAGGGTGATTTCAGTTCGATGGTTTCAATAAACAACGGAATTCGTTCTCCATGTAAATCAATGAAAACGGATTCCAATTTTTCATAATTTTCCGGGTCATCAGCTTCAAAGACAGCCAAGACATGACCTTTATTACCATGTGTTTTCAGGATTTTTCCCAGGTAATAAAAATCATCCTTACCCATTAGGATCTGGATTTTGTGAACTATTCCTGTGCCGGAATATCAGTCGTTGTTGGAGCTTCAGTGGTTGCCGGCGCCTCAGTGACCGGCGCTTCAGCTTGTGCGGCTTCAGCCGCCTGAGCTGCTTCATCAAGTCTGGCTTTTTCTAATTTCTTTGCAATGGCTTCCGCTTTGGCCTCATTAACTTTTTTCTCTTCTTCAAGGGCTTTTTTACGGGCGTCTTTCAGGCTAAGTTCCAATTCTTTTTTCAGGCCAGAAAGTTTAAGTTGTTTTTCTTCTTTCCATGCATTGAACTTCATTTCAGCCTGTTCAGGTGTCATAGCCCCTTTCTGAACTCCTTTCAGCAGATGGTTTTTATACAAAACACCTTTAAACGAAAGAATGGCTTTAACGGTATCAGTGGGTTGAGCGCCTTTCTTCAGCCAGTCTAATGCTTTATCGAAATCAAGCTCAATTTCGGCGGGGATAGCGATGGGGTTATAGATGCCAATTTGTTCTATGAACTTTCCGTCACGTGGTGCACGACCATCCGCAATAACGATATGGTAAAAAGCTTGTCCTTTTTTACCTCTTCTCTGTAATCTGATTTTAGTTGGCATTGGTTAATTGATTGATTTGATGAAATGTTGAATTAATTATTTTTAAGAAGTGCAAATGTCGGGATTATTTTTGAATTGTCCAACACCCGTGCCAGGAAATCCTTTAAAATATCCTCTTCCTGTGGCGGTTTCAGGGAATTGTTAAATGATAAGGAATGCGTTGGCCCTTAGTATCCGCAATATTATTTTCCGAATTTGATATACTGGGAGCTGCTTGTCCCACAAAAAGAGCAGGTAGCCTCAGGTTTAGCAACATCGAAAGTATTTCCGCATTTCGGGCAGACCCAATACACGGATGGGAGTTCAGTGGTTTTTTTTGATTTAATTGCGGTAATGGCATTTTGATACATGATCTGGTGTTTTTTTTCGGTTTCCATGGCCCACCGGAATGATTTGGTCGCGGCTGTTGCATTTTCGGTTTTGGCAGTCGTAATAAATCCCGGATACATAGTGGTCATCTCGTATGTTTCTCCCGAAATGGCATCAGTAAGGTTTTCAAGGGTTGTTTTTACTGTAAATTCAGGTTTTATAATATCGGTTTTCTGGCCCATACTTTCCATCACTTTTTTGTGATTGGCAGCGTGAATGGATTCAGCGCGTGAAGTGGCTTCGAACAGGGTAGCAATTTGTAAGAAACCTTCTTTTCTTGCCTGTTCCGCAAAGGCAGCGTATTTGGCCGAGGCAGTCGATTCACCTTTAAATGCGGCCTTCAGGTTATCCGTGGTTTTTCTTACCTGTCCGGTAGTAACCTGGCTCCAGCCGAGAAGGGTAAGGAGCAATAAGGGAATTAAAATTTGTTTCATAGGTTACGTTTTATTTTTAAAGTTTCTGAAAACACAATGATTTGCTACAATCCTATCATATATTCGATCACCAAGGATCCTCCCAGGAATCCCGTGATGGAAACAAAAACGAAAGCCATAAAGAATAAAGCAATGGACACATATTTCAGATTTGTATTTTGTTTATTCTGATAGTTGATGAGGATCCTGAATAGGGTTGCAAGAATAATGGTGATCAGGGTGAGGGTTGCATAGAATTCATGCTTTTCACGCATGAGGCCTGCTTCACCTTCCATGGGACTGGTAAAGAAATAACCTGTTCCGAAAGCAAAAATGGCGGTAATCATACCGATAATCTCGAGCCAATACCCCATTTTTGACAAGCACTGCTCCTTTCTAAAAAAGAGTGAAACTAAGTCTGTCAGAAAACCTATGGTCAGGATGGCAACCGGAAAATGTACCATCATGGGATGAAAATGGCTGGGATTGAACATCTTTTTTTTACAAATATACTTAAAAGTAAACTTTTTGCAAAGATATCAACAGATGACCTGTGAAAGATCATCTTAAGATTTTTATTAACAAAGGAAATATGAAGGTTAAATTCCGGTAATTTTACAAATTGATTCCCGATGAAGTATTTTTCCTCATAACATGGTCGATTTCGTTCATTTACACGTACATACGCAATATTCAATTCTGGATGGCGCCTGCCGGATCAATGATATGGTTGAAAAGGCAGTAGAACAGGATATGAAGGGTGTTGCCATCACGGATCATGGTAATCTTTACGGTATCAAAGAATTTGCTGAAGCAGCTTCTAGAAAGGACGGATTTAAACCCATTTTCGGATGCGAGGCCTATGTTGCCAGAAGGAATCGTAAAGACAAAGCCGAAGTGGTTGACAGGATGGGGGATCATCTGATCCTTCTTGCGAAAAATGCCACTGGATATAGCAATTTGCTGAAGATGATCTCGTTTTCCTATATCGAAGGTTATTATTATAAACCCAGAATTGACAAGGAACTCCTGCGAATTTATCATGAGGGGATCATTGCTTCTTCTGCTTGCCTGGCAGGGGAGATCCCAAGGGCAATCCAAAACGGGAACGTCGATAAAGCATCCACGGTGATCCATGAATACAAAGAATTGTTTGGGGATGATTTTTACCTTGAATTAATGCGTCATCCGGCAATGGATCCAAGTCGTGATCCAGAGGTTTATAAAAAGCAGATAGCTGTTGAAAAATTCTTGATTGAACTGAGTCGTAAACACAAGGTCAAATTATTGGCAACCAATGATGTTCATTTTCTGAACGAGTCGGATGCCGAAGCGCATGATCGCTTACTGTGTATCAATACCGGAAAGTTTTTTGATGATCCTGACCGGATGAGATATACAGGGCAGGAATGGTTTAAATCGAAGGAAGAAATGAACCAGCTTTTCGCGGATGTGCCCGAAGCCCTTGAAAATACGATTGAAGTTTTAGATAAGGTAGAGTTATACAGTCTGAACCGGGAGCCTATTATGCCTGACTTTCCCCTACCTCCTGACTTTACCGATTCTGATGAATATCTCCGGCATCTGACGTATCAAGGCGCAGAAAAACGTTATCCTGAGATCACCGGGGAGATCAGGGAAAGAATTGATTATGAGCTGGCAACCATTAAAAAGATGGGTTTTCCCGGATATTTCCTGATTGTTCAGGATTTTTTAAATGCCGCGCGGGAGATGGGGGTTTCGGTAGGGCCCGGCAGGGGATCAGCGGCTGGTTCGGTAGTGGCGTATTGTATCCGGATAACGGATGTGGATCCCCTGAAATACGATTTACTTTTCGAACGTTTCTTAAATCCTGACCGGATATCCATGCCTGATATTGACATTGATTTCGATGAGGATGGGCGTGACCGGGTTTTGAATTGGGTGGTCAATAAATATGGCCATGACAAAGTAGCTCAGGTTATCACGTTTGGTACCATGGCAGCCAAAGGAGCTATCCGTGATGTAGGCCGTGTTCAACGACTTTCGCTGGATGAAGTGAGTAAACTGACCAAACTGATACCCAACCGTCCCGGGGTCACCCTGAAGAGCGCTTATGAAGAAGTCCCGGAACTGAAAGCGGCGCGGTTATCTTCCAATACTCAGATTGCTGAAACCCTGAGGTATGCAGAAAGCCTTGAAGGCTCAATCAGACAGACCGGAATACATGCATGTGGGATCATCATCAGCCGGGACAATTTGACCGAGTATATTCCAATTATGACCTCGAAGGAATCTAAATTATTTATCACCCAATTTGACGGTTCATACATCGAGAAAGTGGGGATGCTTAAGATGGATTTTCTCGGATTAAAGACCTTGGCTATCATCAGGGATGCCCTGAATAAC
>Ga0172381_10004037_pt1 | contig 15330 bp, 20 predicted proteins | sample Leawel6488metaG_FD_119754 | JGI IMG/M metagenome (GOLD analysis project Ga0172381, IMG submission 119754) | Leachate microbial communities from a municipal landfill in Southern Ontario, Canada - Leachate well 64-88 metaG | ecosystem: Engineered > Solid waste > Landfill > Unclassified | place...
CTCCCTTGTCAGGATGATATTTGTGCGCCAGCTTGTGAAATGCTTTTTTTATTTCATCTTGAGAAGCGCCCTTCGACACCCCCAAAACTTCGTAGTAATCCATTATTGTTTCTCTTTATAATTGCCTTCTTCGGCATTATTATCATCTTTTGGTTTCTCTTCTTGTTTCGGCTGTTGTTTGTACAACTCTGCCCCCACTTTCTGTATGGCGTCTGACAGTTCTTTTGTCTTTGCCTTAATGGATTCTATATTATCACCTTTTTGAGCTTCTTTCAAGGCATTTATTTTATCTTCCACGTCTTTCTTATCTTCCGCCTTTATTTTGTCAGCTGACTCTCGCAAGGTTTTTTCGCAAGTATAAACCAAAGCATCTGCGCTATTTTTAACTTCAATAGCTTCTTGCTTTGCTTTATCTTCCGAAGCGTGAAGCTCTGCGTCTTTTTTCATTCGCTCAACTTCGTCTTTTGAAATTCCAGCCGAGCCTTCAATTTTAATTGACTGAGTTTTTCCGGTTGCTTTGTCTTTTGCCGAAACATTCAAAATTCCGTTGGCATCAATGTCAAAACTCACTTCAACCTGAGGCATACCTCTTGGAGCTGGCGGTATTCCGTCTAAAATAAACCTGCCCAAAGTTTTGTTGTCTTGCGCCATTGGCCTTTCTCCCTGCAAAACATGCACTTCCACCGAAGTCTGGCTGTCTGCAGCAGTAGAGAAAACCTGATTTTTTGCAGTAGGCACAGTTGTATTTTTTGCAATCAAAATTGTGTCCACTCCGCCAAATGTTTCAATGCCCAATGACAAAGGAGTAACATCCAGCAGTAAAACGTCTCGCACTTCGCCTTGCATAATTCCGCCCTGAACAGCTGCTCCAATTGCCACAACTTCGTCGGGGTTAACTTCTTTGTTCGGCTCTTTGCCAAAAAGTTGTTTTACCGCTTCCTGCATTTTTGGCATTCTTGTTTGCCCACCCACCAAAACAATTTCATTTATATCTTTTGTTTCCAGCCCCGCCTCTTTCAAAGTTTTCTTAACCAGCTCAATTGATTTATCAATATACTCGCCCACAATGTTTTCAAACTGGGCGCGGGTCAATTTCAAAAGCAAGTGCTTTGGCCCGTTTTGGTCTGAAGTAATAAACGGTAAGTTGATTTCTGTTTCCAAGCTTGAAGAAAGTTCTATCTTTGCTTTTTCAGCAGCTTCTTTAATTCTCTGCAAGGCCAAATTGTCTTTTTGCAAATCAACTCCGTTGTCTTTTTTAAATTCAGCAACCACCCAGTTCATAATTTTCTGGTCAAAATCATCTCCGCCCAAATGCGTGTCGCCCCCGGTTGCTTTTACTTCCACAGTATCTGCCCCCACGTCAAGAATAGAAATATCAAATGTTCCTCCACCAAAATCATAAACAACAATTTTCTCATCTTTCTTTTTATTCAGCCCGTAAGCCAGCGCAGCCGCAGTTGGTTCGTTAATAACTCTTTTCACATTAAACCCTGCAATTTCCCCTGCAACTTTCGTAGCCTTTCTCTGCGAGTCATCAAAATACGCCGGGCAAGTTATAATAGCCTCAGAAATTGTCTCCCCAATCTTCGCCTCTGCATCAGCCTTCAACTTCTGCAAAATCATAGCCGAAATTTCCGCTGGATTCAACCATTTGTCCCCCATCTTCACATCAACCCCCCCATCCGATGCCTCGCGAATCTCATAAGGCAACAACTTTTTATCCCTCTGCACCTCCGCATCCGAAAACTTCCTCCCAATCAGCCTCTTCACCGAAAAAATAGTATTCTCGTGGTTAGTTACGGCTTGCCTCTTAGCCAACACCCCCACCACTCTCTCTCCAGTCTTAGTAATTGCGACAATGGATGGCGTAGTCCTCGCCCCCTCCTTATTCTCAATAATCTTCGCCTCCCCTCCTTCAACCACGGCCATAGCCGAGTTAGTAGTACCTAAATCAATCCCTAATATCTTGCTCATATTTTTTTATTTTAATTTATTTAATTATTTTTAGTATTTTATCTTTTAACTTTTCGAATTTGGTGTAACCAGCTTTTGCGTTAAAATGTCCTGCATTGGGTACAAAATCTAATTCAACTCCTAAGTTTTTTGCAAGTTGCTGGCCGTTCCCCATTGAGACATATGGGTCGGTATCTGATTGGAAAACTATAAAATCTTTTGACTTGCCCTTAATCTTATCCCAATTAAAAGAAAATCCGCTGAAACTGTTATCCCTGTCATAGTTTGCAATTGGTTTCACCCCTATAGGCGTTCCGATTAGTGCCGTCAATCTAATTGATTTGTTAATTCTTTCAAGCAGACGCAGAGCGAAAATCCCACCCAAACTATGTCCTATAATTACCGTATCCTCGTCAATAAATTGTTCGTAGTCTTTGAAAACATCGAACCATTCATTTATTTTTGCTGGCACAATCGGCGGTGTTGGAAACTGAGGAACTATCACATTATAACCATCTTTTTCTAATTCTAGTTTCATCCAGGGAAACCAATTTTCTTCTGGATAACCTTCTGTGCCATGGATTATAAAAACATTTTTCATCTCTTTAAATTTATTTAATTTTTCTGTCAGGTTACCACTTGATAACTGACTAATTTAGTGTGTTATGCATTTTTTAAACTCAGGAATTCTTTGATTAACTTTACTTTTTCCGACTTCTCTTCTTTCCCATAGGCAATCAGTTCTTTTTCTAGTGGCATGCAAGGTGTTTGCATATCCTCAAAGGGAATAATCACTCTATCGTCCAGATTAAATATTAACTGCATATCTTTATTTGCCGTATAGTCGCCCACTATCTCTGCTTTCACGCCGGCGATTTCAAGCGCTCCGAAGTGCGACGTAACCTTTCCGTCAGAACAATATACCACTTTTCTGGTCGAATATTCTAAAAACTTTTTTTCCATTTCGTAAGCCCCAGTTTTATCGGTCAGAATATCAATATCATTTGGTTCAACCGGCAATCCTTGCAACAAGAGGTTCATACTGCCAAATAGTGCCCATTTTATATTACTGCCATTTAAATGATCATAAATTATTTCTAGCGCCTTTCTAAAATCTTCCTTCATATTTTTAAAAGCCGATGTTTTTAGTTTCGGACGTGTTTTTGGTCATTTGAGGAAGGCTGGTTTTTATTTCGCCGAATTGTTTTTCGTAATTTTCTATTTGTTGCTTCAACAATAAATAAATTCTTTTGGCGTGTTTGGGGGTGGCTACAAATTGTCTGCCTTGGTTTGCGCTGGTGAGTAAAAAGTGAAACATTTCCTCGTCAAACCCCATATTTACCATTGTAATCATATACGAATTCGGATCTACGTTCACTTGAATTTGTTGTGGTTCTTTATTATCCATGTTTTTGTTGACTTTTAATTGTTTTTATTTTATATTTTATTATCGTGGCTCGCCAACGTCCTTAACCGCACTCGGAGGGATACTTTCATGTCCGCTCAGCAGCCGCTAGAACTTTTCTTACTACAGACCTCTCCGTCCGATACGGGCGCAAAGAGGCAACTGTTGGTGCTGGCTCGAGGCCTAAAAAGGGCTATCGGGCTGGTTCAGAACGTGGTAAAAGGAGCTTACACCAATTTTGGGTCGGCCGCGCTTCCCGAAGCGCTGAGCCAACTTCCCGATGGTGTGGAGGGTGTTATCGGCGAATTGACAATAAATGGTTTGATCCATCCTCCGCCCAATGGTTGAGCGCTCCTGCATTATGGCGTTGGCCGACACAGTTCGGTCAACGCCTCATTTTTTTTAAATTTACTTCGCGACCTTCACCTTGGCTACTCTAATTACTTTTCCGTTCAAAGTGTAACCGCGCTGGACTTCTTCTGAAACAACATCTCCATCGCCTTCAATTGCTTCCATTATGTTTGGGTCAAACTTTTCGCCAACTGTTTTAATCGGCTCAATTCCCTCTTTTTGCAAAAAATCTTCAAGCTGTTTTTTTATCTGAGTAACACCCTCGTCTTCTATATGCTTTGCGGCCAGGCACAAATTGTCCAAAACTGGGATTAGTTTTAAAATTATTTCTTCGTTGGCGTATTTAACAAGCTGGCCTATTCGCTCCATTTCGTCTTTTTTGTAATTAAGAAAGTCTGCGCGCTCTCTTTTCCAGCCATTTAAATATTCTTCGCACTTTGCTTTTAATTCTTCTACTTCGTTTATATCTTTATTTTCTTCTGCCATTTTTTTATTTTTAATTAATTTAATCTGTCCGGGAAATTAGAGCAGATATAGTCTGCGCCGGCGGTTTTTGATTTTTCTATGTCGGCTAACTCATTTGGCGTAAAAACGTAAACTTTCAATCCTTTACTGTGCGCTTCATTCACAAAATCTTTGCTTATGGCTTCTTTTGACACGTTTACGGCGTAAGCGTCATTTTTTACTGCAAAATCTATAAAATCATCTGATATTTCGTTTGCTAAGAATCCAATATTCACTTGCGGGGTTAATTCTTTAAACTTACACAATTCTTTGTGGTCAAACGATGAAACTAAGAAATCATCATAGCTCCAGCCCTTTTCGGCAACATATTCTTCAATTATTTTTGAAACCGGCTCGGCTGTATTTTTGCCCTTCAACTCTATGTTTATTTTTACTTTTCCAAATGCCAATTCCAACACTTCTGCCACTGTTGGAATTCCCAGCTCTTTTAACTCGCTCAAATCTTTGTCGGCTATTGCGCCTTTTCCGGTTGTTGTTCTTTCAACAGTATCGTCATGAATCACCACAAGCTCTCCGGATTTACAAACATGCACATCAAACTCTATCATATCCGCTCCAAGTTCTATAGCTTTTTGAAAAGATTTTATTGTATTTTCCGGTTCGTAACCGGCCGCTCCCCTGTGCCCTACTTTAATCATGTTAAAAGTTTTCCAGCTGTTTAATTATTTTTTTTATTACGTCTATGTTTTCGTCATGCGCTGTTTTTGATGGCCCAAGTATTTCCAATATTTCCAAAAGATTATCGTTTTTCTGAATTCGGGTATAGCTTAGCGTGGTAGAAACTTCTGACAAAGATTTCATCAGCTCTTCTGCAAGCTTCATTTCTTGTTCTATTTGCCTATGAGCTTCTGCCACATGGCGAGAAATAAAGTCTGAAAAATTGTCTTCGGTTTCTCCGGCTATTTTATCAGCGAAATATTTATACGCTTTTTTTGTTGGCACTCTGCCCGCCGAAGTGTGGGGCTGGTCAATAAAACCTTGTTTTGTTAATTCCTGCAAATCATTTCTTATTGTTGCTCCGCAAATATCTAAATCAACAACTTTTTTTAAAGCCAAAGAGCTCACAGGCTCTGCTGTGTTTATGTATTCTCTAATCAAAAAGTCTAATAATTTTTCTTGCCTCTCTGTTATCATATAAGCCATCGTATAAAATTATCAATCCATTGTCAAGAGTGATAAGTTTGACAGAAATAAAATTTTAATCTAAGTTAAGAACAGACGTTTGAGAACTGAATATACCAAACATCCGGATACAAGGAGTTCGAAGATGACTCAACAGATACGCGGAGTGGCGCTGGTTGTCAAGAATCCGCAAGGACAAATTCTCATCCTGCAGGAGCTTCAGTCAAAACCTCGGGTTGGCAAATACGCAGGGATGTTCTCTATCCCAATGGAGACCTGCGAGCCCGGCGAATCCGATCATGACGCCATGATTCGGCTGGCCAAAGAGGAGCTTCCTCCAGAACTTCATCTCCCTCCCTTTGAAGGGATACTTCAGTCGCACGTTGGGGCTTACCAGATTGTGCGAGAGGTCTGGGTAAACCTCTATTCTGCGACCGTAGAAAGCGCAGAGCTCCCCTGCCCCCAGGATTCAGAGCGCAACGAAGTGGGCAACCATCAATGGATGGGGCCTATGGAAGCGCTTGGTCTTTGGCTTAGACAGGGCGCATGGGAGATGATCAAAGACTTTCTGGTCAACAGCAAAGGTGTTCGCCGTGAGCATTGCCAGGCGCCGGCGATGCGCTAAAGCTCCAGGCGAGTACCGACCGGTTTGCCAGACAGAGCTTTTGTCAAACCGCCGGGCTTTAGCCCATTGAAAACAATCACCTCCGTTTTTCGGAGAGCGAGGACGGCTCTAAGCTTCCCCGCCATTTTGCCAGTCACGTCGTCGTGCTGGCTTTTTTTTATATTATTACCCTTAAATACTTGTGCTATCTTCTTTCGCGTAAGAGAAGCAAGCGGTTGAGAATTTTTTGATGGAGGAAATTTTTCAAAAACACCATCAACATCGGTTGCAAAAATTATCTTGGAATTTGGAAACGCTTTAGCCAGTTGAACAGCTAATTTATCAGCCGAAACAACAACGGCTTGTTTTTTTGAGGCAAGCCCCATATCGCCTCCCAGCAAAGGAATAAACCCAGCGTCTAAAATTTGTTTTAGGTGAAAAAAGTTTGAAAGATTATTTTTTTCGTTTAAAACTGCGCTGGTTTGAAGAGGAAAAACCGGTAATTTTGCTGATAAAAAAATATCTGCCAGTAAATTAGCCATACAACGCATTGAGCAAACCACCTCAGCAAAGCCAGAAATCCGAGCTGAGGTTAAGGGCTGTTTGAGAAGTTTGTGCCTATAAACCAATGGGTGGCCGAAAGAACCGGCTCCGTGAAGGAGAATTATTTTAGTTTTTGGAAAACGCCTAACAAATACTTTTAATTCTTTGACCAACTGTTTAATCACCGCTCTTCTGATTTTTGGCTTGCCGCTTGATTTTTCAGTGATTATGCTCCCGCCAAGTTTTAGAATAATAATTTTATTTTTTACCATTTTTAAAATTTTGCCACGTCTTAATTATCTTATTCTGCCCTTTCTCAAACAAAAAATCAACAAAAAAATGCCCAAGGAAATCTTGCGACTTCCCTGGGCTCTCCCCAACGCACCCCCGTGCAAGGCTTAAGCAGACAGCAAAGTAGAGACCTGCTGCGCTTTCTTAATTCTGTCGTCCGTGGGCTTGAGGGGATACCATGTCGGAGCCAAATCCATTAAGCTCCTCTCAAAGAACTCCCATCGGCCGGCCTCGCCCAGCTCCGCGTCCACCAGGAATGGCTCCATAGAACCACCTTGGCCCCTATGTTCAGTCCATCGAAGATGCCGAGCAGTGTTCACCATAATGGTCTCCCTTCCTATCTTTGCTAGAAGCCAAAACACCGAGTAATCTAACGCTTATTATACCCCCTTCATTAAATTAGTCAACGGGGGCTCCCGAAGCAAAAAAAAGCAACGAACGTGCCCGTTGCTGGCTAAAAAGAGTGTTCCCGTGTGGGAAAAGATGGTGTCAAAGAACAAATAGTGAGGGGCTCCGGAGGAGCCGAGGCTGGGGGCAAACTACATTGCTCGGTCCTTCCTCGCGGAACCCCTCTGCTGCCAGAACTCTAACGCTAGTCCCACTGCCATGGGTATGGATGATAGATTGGCTCCGTGAAGGAGTAGAGGTAATGTGCTAAAGGCACCCTACCGCTTCTCTCCTCACGGAGCCGTCGCACGGACCAAGCACTCGCACTCATCGTACCGATATCCCTGCACCAGAGGGATTACCGGTCGCCCTAGGGGCCTCACTTTCAGTACACTCGGAAACGTCCCGGCACGTGTCTTCTTCGCCGGTCAGACCAAGAACTTCTCGCTCGCGATCATCTTCATGTCCATGGCCTCGAAAAAAGCAGGCAGCTTCATGATACGATCCTCCACAGGTTTGTCCGGCTGGCAACAACAGAACTTTTCCGTCATTCAACCATCTCGGACATTAACTTGATGTTAATTTTTAAAAATAAGTTTGTCAATACTTTGCACAAAAAACAGCCCTTCTTACAGGCCATCTTTCCTCCAATATTAACCCGCGACAACTATCGTGAACTAAATTTTGGAGGGAAGTGTGCGGTACTCACCACACACTTCCCAAAAGAGATTAACTGCGGAATCCTCCGCTTGGGGTTTATCTCTAAAACCCCCTAAAATTCTGGCAAACCCCGAGCTAGTATGTGCACACTCTGCAAGCAGAGCCGTATCCCTGAAATTAGCTATTGCTAACTAATTCATCGATACATTCCTTCGGCTTCAGCCTCAGGACAGTCTTGAGCTTTTCATAGGGCCACCCGAACCATAAGAGCGACTACCCCTCAAAAACCGCGAATGCCGGCCCGTGATAGATGGGCTGGTTGCCACCGGGTGCGAAAATCTCGACGGCATCTTGGCCAGCGGGGAGCTCCTCCACCCAGACGTCGCCCTGGTGGCGATAAGCTACCAGCTTGCATCCGTGTTTCTCAACAATTTTCTCTACCTCCTTACGGGGGTAGGCATTTTTTTCGCCGAGCGCGGCGACGATGGCATCCCAGGCCGCCTCTCGCTTCTGGGCGATTCCACGGGCGATCTGTGAAGCGGACGGGTGCGACGAAACGTCGATGTTCATAACTTTCCCCTTTCAAGAGAAAGTGAAGGTGTTATACCTAGCTTGGCGATGTGCCTAAGCCTAGATACATACTATCCCTTCTTTTAACCAGCTATTTAAAGTGGGCTAAAAGAAGGGGCAGGCTCAAAAACTCAATGTGCTTTTAATTTATCCTATAAATTTATTATACCACATATCATAGCTTATTGTCAAGAGATAGAGCAACGAAAAAGCCCCAAGTTAAATTGGGGCTTTTTGCTTAAAAATCTAAGGGTTTAGTTTATTCCAAGTAATTCTACGTCAAACTGCAATATTGAATTTGCTGGGATTACTCCGCCGACTGACTGGGTGCCGTAGGCTAATTCTGGCGGGATGGTTAGCTTTCTTTTTTCGCCGACTTTCATTCCGGCTACTCCAAGCTCCCAGCCTTGGATTACTCTGTTTTGGCCAAGGGTAAACTCAAAGGGTGTGCCTCTATCTACAGAAGAGTCAAACTTTGTGCCATTGGTTAAGGTGCCGGTGTAGTGTACCGAAACTGTGTCTCCGGTTTTTGCGGCTTCCCCGCTCCCCTCTTTAACAATCTCCACTTTCATGCCTTGAATATCAAAATTAGAAGAATCTTGTTGTTGCATTTGTTGATTTTGGTTTGCATTTAGTAATGATGCTGTCGATGTTGACGGCACATTATTATTTTGCGTTAAAAAATAAACCGCTATTGCTATTACGACTAATAATATTACTAAAATTATTATTGCTGTTTTATTCATAATATTTTATTATATAGGATTTTGCTGACCTGGTCCAGCTTTTTCCCCAGCCGGCCTTATTTGAATTGATTGGGCCGATATACTGCCGTCCGAACCGGCTGTGCCTGTCACAATTATATTCGCCCCCGTGGCAAGGTCGTCTATGGTGCCAGCAGCTGATTTGCTAACTGTGGTTGCGCTTGAGTAAAAAATTATTTTTGAACCTCCGTTTTGCGTTTTTAAAGTAATACTGTTGCCATCTTTAGAAATTATTTCTCCTGAAGCATTTCCTCCCCCGTTTCTAATGGCGCCGGGCTGGCCAATTTTGGTTCCTCCCTGAAAATTACCAGCGGTAAAAGATGGCCGCGCGTTCTGGCTCTTGCCATAAACCATTCCCCCATAAAATGCACCGCCCCCTACTGCTAATAAAATAACTGCTGACAAAGCTATTAAAACATTTTTTTTCATATTTTTCAAGTTTAATTATATTTACTCGTATCTTAATGCTTCTATTGGATTTAATTTTGATGCGCGCTTTGCCGGGTAATATCCAAAAATAATTCCTATTCCTGCAGAAACTCCAACAGCCAAAAAAATAGATCCCACAGATACCGTGGTTGATGTGAGACCAAAATAATTTATGCCAAAAGATATGGCCCACCCCAAAACAACTCCAACCACTCCTCCTGTAAATGTTAGAACTACGGCTTCTGTTAAAAACTGAAAGCTGATATCGTTACCCTTTGCTCCAATTGCTTTACGCAAGCCTATTTCTTTTGTTCTTTCTGTAACAGTGGTCAACATCATATTCATGATACCAATACCCCCAACCAGCAAAGAAATTCCGGCAATTGCTCCCAGCAAAATTGTTAATGTTTGGCTGGTGCTGGTAATTGTTTCCAGTAAATCGGACTGGTTGTTTATACTAAAATCAGCTGAAGTTGCATCAGAAATGTTGTGCAAGCTTAACAATAAATTTGTGATTTCGGTTTGAGTGTCTGTCATTAAATCAGCCTCCGTAACCTGGACATCAATTTCTGTTAAATATTTATTTCCAGACAAATATTTTTGGGCGGTGGTATATGGAATATAAATCATATCGTCCTGGTTTGAAAAACCGCTGCTTCCTTTTGATTTTGTGACTCCTATTATTTTAAATTCCAGCTTATTTATTTTTATGGTTTTGCCGATAACCGCGCTCAAATCTATTTCATCAATTGTTTCGTCGTTTGTTGCAAATAAGTCCTCCACCACCGAAGGCCCAAGCACAGCCACCTTTGAAGAGCCACCCACGTAAGAATCTTCCACAAAACTTCCCTGCAAAACAGTAACATTCCTTACGAGCGCATAATTGGCGTCGGTTCCCATTACAGAATTGTTGGTGTTATTCCCTTTGTATACAACCTGATATCTTGCAGAAACTTCATTGGTTACAGCTTTTGCAGATGATATTTGCGCCACGATTTCCGCAGAGTCTTCAAGGGTTAAGGTTTTTGCTGTTCCTCCGGCTGACCTTGCGCCGTAGCCAAAAGTTTTTGTAGCGCCAGGAGTTATCATCAAAAGGTTTGATCCAGTTGACTCTATTCTGGAGGTAATTGAACTAGAAGCCCCCTGCCCCACAGACACCATAACAATAACCGAGCCTATTCCAATAATAATTCCAAGTATTGTAAGACCGGTTCTAACTTTGTTGGACAACAGAGCCGAAAATGTTTCTTCTAATGTGTCTGATAGTTTCATAATTTTTTTCTTTTAACGTGGCTCTTTGAATCGCTTTGTATTTCTCCATCTTTAATAAAAATAATTCTGTCTGCGTGTTCTGCAACTTCTTGTTCGTGAGTAATTAGAATAATCGTCCTGCCCTTTTCTTCGTTTAGCTTTCTGAAAGTTTCCAAAACTATTTCTCCGGTTTTAGAATCAAGGTTTCCAGTTGGCTCGTCGGCTAAAATTAGCGTGGGGTTGTTTACCAATGCTCTAGCAATGGCAACGCGTTGAATTTGTCCGCCGGATAATTGGTTTGAGAGGTGGTCAAAATATTCTTCTTCAAGCCCGGCAGACAGCAAAGATTCTTTTGCCCGTACTTCTCTTTCCTCTTTTCCAACTCCTGTATAAATTAACGGCAATGTAACGTTTCTTAAAACAGTTGTTCTTGGCAAAAGATTAAAAGCCTGAAAAACAAACCCTATTTTGTTTTTTCTGATGTCAGCCAATTCGTCTTCTGTTAAAGTTGAAACATCTTTGCCGTCTAAAAAATACGTGCCTCCCGTGGGAGTATCTAGCGCTCCCAATATGTGCATTAGCGTAGATTTTCCCGAACCAGACGGCCCCATAATAGCAACAAACTCTCCATCTTCTATTTTAAAACTCACCCCAGACAAGGCCTGATATCCAACATTCCCGGAATTATATACTTTTATTATATTTTTAACTTCTATCATATAGTAATTTTTACCACGCCTTACCCCCTTACATTCCCGGAGGCCCGCCTGCTCCGCCCCCTGCGTTGAGTATGCTTTTACTGCTGCTTGCCTTACTGGAGCTTGAGCCGGACGAAGTTGATGTTGTTTTACTGGAGCTTACTCTCACAACAATCTGGTCACCCTCCGACAAACCACCGGTTATTTCTGTGTTTGTGTCGTCAGCCAATCCAATTGTGACTGTTTTTGTTGTAGGAGTTGTTGCAGATGTCACACCCTTGATAGAATTTGTTTTGTTGGTTAAGTCGTATTTTCCACTCAAAACCTGCACGTAATATGTCCCATCATCATAAGATTTTACTGCTGTTGTTGGAACTGTTAAAACGTCGCTTTTTGAGTCTGTTATAATAGTAGCGCTCACAGACATTCCCGGTTTAACGCTGTCGGTGTCGGTATCAAATGCAATTTCTATTCCATAGCTGACCACTCCAGAGCTTGCCGCCCCAACAGAATCAACTTCCGACACCTGCCCTACTATGCTCAATCCGTCTATAGCGTCAAAAGTAAGAGTTGCTTTCTGCCCCACTCTTATGTTTGCAATGTCCGACTCGCTAAGCGTAATCTTGGCAATCTTTGATTTTGTGATAATTGTTGCTATGGTTGTTCCGGAAGAAACATTATCGCCTTGCGATACATCCGCCACAGAAACTATTCCGCTCAAATTAGCATAAACAGAATAATCAACCAAAGCATCTTTTGCATCTTGCAATGTATTCTCTGCCGATTCAACGCTTAACTTTGTTGTTCTTATATTGTTTGTAGAATCAGACACAGCCTCTATGTCATTTTCTATTGTTGACGTTGCGCTGAAAAGACTCGACACATCGGAGTTTGCCTTGCTTAAATATGAACTCAAACTTGAAATATGAGTATCTGCGGTGCCTGTTGCTTGAACGCTATGGCTTACCAAAGTATCTTTATAAAACTGTATAAGGTTGATTGCGTCCTTAATCGCTTGAGCAATCTCTTTTGATGTGCTATAAGTCCCTGTGATTAAAAGGTTTACTTTTTCGGTGTCCGAATATATGGTGCTAGCCTTATAAATTTCAAAATTTGTATCGTAAGAAGCTCTTGCTTTTTTATATGAAGCCTTGGCAATGGCGCTATAGGCTGAAGCCTTTTCGCTATAAATAGAAGCTCCGTAGGTATAGTAGTCAAGGTTTGTCTGGTAGCTATTAAAGGTGGTTCCGTATAAAATATTATCCAGACCGCTCATAATAGAAGGCAAATCAAGAAAAGTAGAGGAAACGGTGTTATATCCATCTTCATATGCCTTTGCCAAATCCTTTTCGGCGCTTTGCTTGTTTTTTGGATTTGATTCGTCTGCTCCAACTAAATCAGACAGTGCTATTTGCGCCGATTCAAGGCTTTCTTCGGCCTTTTCAACCGTTCTTAAAGCGTCTGAATTATCTATATTGGCTATCAATGTTCCCCTGGCAATTGTATTGCCGGGTTTTACGTTAGAGTTAAAGTATGTAATTTCTCCGGAAACTTTTGCCTGCACATTTTTCTCGTCTGAAGACGAAACTTGGCCGGTGCCAGAAACAGAAGTGGCAATCATGCCTTTTGCCACAGAGGCCAAAATATAACGGGTTTCGGCAGTTGTGCTATTTAATGATTTAACTCCAAAGTACCCTCCGGTTACTAAAACTGCCAGCGCAACAAGACTTATTATCTTGTGGCGCAATACAAAACGCCACGCTCCTATAAAAAAATTTCTAATCTTTCCAAACATAAATAATTTCCAGTTTAATAATAAATCTTTAAAACTACTGCTGTCCGCCAGTTTTAATTGATGGCATCACCCTGATAAGCAACGCTTCAATCTGGCCTGAAGCGTTTGGTTCTCCCATAACAACAATGTTTTCATCAACTTTTAAATCTGACAATTTTATATTTTCTTTTTGAAGAACAATAATTGTCTTGTCGCTCACCAAAATGTTTTTTTCAACACTGCTTGCGCCCTTTATTGTTAATACTTTGGTTTCTAAATCTATCTTAATTATTTTCCCAAATGAGCCATTGGCATTAGGAAGCTCTCGGTCCATTCCCATAAAATCTCCGAAAATTCCGCCTTGGGGCCCGCCAAAATTGCGATGATATTCGTCGGCCCACCTAAAAGAAAACTCTGCTTTTTTTGAGCCCACAAAAGCGCCCAATGAAAAAACAAACACCAGCACACCAAGCCCGGCTATTCCCAAGAGTATGCCTTTGAATAAATTTGACTGAAAAAAATTATTTGTATCCATAATTAGTTTTTAATAGTTTTACGTCTTTTGTTAAAGATTTAATTGATTGTAAAAATGTTAAAATAATTGCCAAGAATAAAGCCAAGCTCAATGCCGGCAAAGATTGCAACAAAATCATTGCAAAGCTCTGCCAATATGCTGTAACAACAGAAAAATCAGAGAATGTTAAAGATAAAAAGCGGAAGAACCCTGACCGGCTTAAGTCTGAAGCAAGCATGCCATATGTTGGGAAAAGCCCAACTACAGACGCAAGCAAAGTAATTGAAAATACAATAACCCTTCGTAAAACCAAAATACGCTCTTCTCTGTGAATGCGCTTCATTATTTTATTAAATAGCCCCTTTGGGGGTTCTATGTTAAAATCACCTGTCATATAATATATATACGTTAAAAACAAGGTTTAGGTGCGAATGTTCCTCTTTAAATTCGCCAGCGTTCTCCTATACCTGCTTTTAACAGTGTTAATAGATTCGTTTAAAACTTCTGCTATTTCTTTAAAACTCATACCCTGATTATTGCGCATATCTATAAGCCTCTGCTCTTTTTCAGTTAAGCCCTGCATAGCGCCAGCTATAACTTTTTTATCGCTAAGGTTTTCCAGCAAATTGTCGGGAGCTGCGGGCATGTTATCAACCAGCGCATTTTGCCCCTTTTCATTCTCAAATTTTGAGAAAGGTATTGTTTTTCTTTTCCTTAAAAAGTCTATAGAAGTATTTTTTGCAATTTGGTAAACCCACGGCTTAAAATTTTTATTCTGGTCAAACCTCTTTATATTTTTCCAAACTTTTACGAAAACTTCTTGTGTAATATCTTCGGCGTCGCTTTGACTGCCCACATTTCTATAAACAAAACTGTAAATCATTTTCAAATATCGCTCAATCAAAATCTCCAGCGATTTTTCATCGCCTTTCAAATATTGCTGTATCAAAATTTTATCTTCGAGTTCTATTGGCATCTACATATTACTTGCCAGCTACATCCTCATCTATTTCCTTTTTGATTTCCTCAAACTCGTTTTCTATTTGTTTTAACCTTTCTTTGCTAGACTTAATAAGCTCTACAGCTTCTTTGACTTTATTTAACCCTTCTTCCACATCAACCTCTTTCTGGTCATTAAACCAATTTGAAATTTCTTCTAGCTTTTTTAAATTATTCTTCAAGTTTTTATTTTCTGCCATATTTTTTGTTTTAATTTTTATTTACTTCTTTAATTTCCGAACTTATTACACCGTCTACAACTTTTACTTCTAAATTTTGCCCAACTTTTACATCGCCGGTTTTTCTGATTATTTTCCCAGCCACAGTGGCAATGCTATAGCCAAGCTTTAACTGCCTTTCAGGGTTATTAATTTCTATAATTTGCTCGGCATTTTTCAAACGTTCTTTAACTATAATTAGCAAATTATTAAAACTATATGAATACTTTTCCGAGTATGATTTTAGCTTGACCCGCAAGCCCATTATATCA
>Ga0172381_10004038_pt1 | contig 15327 bp, 10 predicted proteins | sample Leawel6488metaG_FD_119754 | JGI IMG/M metagenome (GOLD analysis project Ga0172381, IMG submission 119754) | Leachate microbial communities from a municipal landfill in Southern Ontario, Canada - Leachate well 64-88 metaG | ecosystem: Engineered > Solid waste > Landfill > Unclassified | place...
CAACGGGATTGCCACGCTTCCCTGCGGTCGCTCGCAATGACATCGTGTAAGTAATGAGGTTCTTTAGAGTGCCTTAGAATAATGAAAGATAATGTCCTTTTAAAAAGCTGTCGACGAATCAAGCAGCGTGTACAGGAATGACACCTGAAAAATATTAATTTTTCTTGAGAACAGAGAGAAAAGCTTCCTGCGGGATATCTACTTTTCCGATAGACTTCATTTTTTTCTTGCCTTTTTTCTGTTTGTCTAGGAGTTTGTTTTTGCGCGATACATCTCCACCGTAGAGTTTTGCAGTCACATCTTTTCGGAAAGGCTTGATGGTTTCTCGGGCGACGATTTTTCCTGAGATGGCGGCCTGTAGGGCGATGGCAAAGTTTTGGCGCGGAATGACATCTTTAAGTTTTTCAACGATTTTTTTACCCTCGGTATGTGCCTCTTCACGGGGAACGATACGACTGAAAGCCTCTACCCTTTCATCCGCGATCAAAATATCAAGCTTGATGAGATCACCAAGGCGAAAGCCGATCGGTTCATAGCTCATCGAGGCATAACCGCTGGAGATACTTTTGAGATTATCATAAAAATCAACGATGATATTCAAAAGTGGTGCTTCGTAGGTGAGAATGACCCGATCCTTGGAAAGGTAGCTGGTGCTTTTATAAGTGGCGCGGGAATTTTCAGCAAGTGCCATGACGCTGCCGATTTTGTCTTCTGGCAAAACTATTTCCAGTTTGGCCCAAGGCTCCTTGATTTCTGTTATATGATTCGGGTCAGGCATTCCGGCTGGCGAGAAGATCATTTCCTCTTCGCCGGTTTTCCTGACAATCTGATAAGACACGCTCGGTGTGGTTACGACCAAGTTCATGGCATATTCCCGAGTAAGCCTTTCACTTACAATTTCCAAATGAAGCATCCCTAGAAATCCACAGCGGAACCCCCGTCCCAGCGCAGTAGAACTTTCTGGCTCGAAAGAAAGGGAGGCGTCACTGAGCTTGAGTTTGTCCAGCGCGTCGCGAAGAGAAGGGTAGTCTGCCCCATCAATCGGATAGACGCTCGCAAAAACAACCGGACGCACTTCTTTGTAGCCAGGGAGTTGGGAGACCTTGTCTGCGTTTTCTTCTGCGAAAGCTTCGTGCAGATTGGTGATGGTGTCTCCCACGCGACATTTGCCGACTTCTTTGAGCCCGGTGGCGATGTAGCCGATTTCTCCAGTTTTGAGCGAGTCTCTTTTTTTGAGTTCGGGAGTGATGATACCCAGCTCTAATATTTCCGATTCCGCTTTGCTTCCCAAAAAGGCTATTTCTTCCCCCATTTTGATTTCACCGTCCACGATTCTGACTTGCGCAACTACGCCTTTGTAACTGTCGAAGTAGGAATCAAAAATAAGCGCTCTTGCAGGGACATCTATATCTCCTGTTGGGCAGGGGACTTCGTTTATGACTCTTGTAAGAATTTTGTCCACATTTTCTCCCGTTTTAGCAGAGATTTTCAAGATATCTTCGCGTTCGCAGCCGATCAAGTCCATAATTTCTTGTTCAACTTCGGGTACCATCGCACTGGGCATATCGATTTTGTTGATGGCGGGGATGATGACTAGGTCTTGTTCCATTGCGAGATATAGATTGGCGATGGTCTGTGCCTGGATTCCTTGTGTTGCATCTACGAGGAGAATAGCACCTTCGACGGCGGCGAGGGACCTGGAAACTTCATAAGTGAAGTCTACATGACCGGGGGTATCGATGAGGTTGAGTATGTAATTTTTTCCATCATGCTCATATTCCATCTTGACCGGCTGGAGCTTGATGGTGATGCCGCGTTCGCGCTCCAGATCCATCTGGTCGAGAAGCTGAGTTTTCATTTTGCGGTCTTCGACGGTGTGCGTCATCTCAATAAGCCGATCCGCGAGAGTAGATTTTCCGTGGTCGATGTGGGCGATGATGCAAAAATTTCTAATATTTTCTAAATTCATTTTATTGTTGAAATATTTATAAAAAATGGTGCTCTATCTCAAAATTTTAACACACCTTTACACCTCTCTTAAAAAGGGGAGTTTTAATACGAGCATATATGTCGTCTGTTTTTTTTCTCAAATAAAAAACTGCTTAAATAAAAGCGATATATCTATAATCTATTATAGTTTGGTGTTTTTGGCAAATAAATGGAATGGACTATAGCAGGTTAAAATATTTGACAAATATTATAAATGTGGTATATTAAAAACAAGATTAATATAGAGAGGTGAAAAAATGGATGATGCTTATTATGTTCCCTTGATGTTTATAGTGTTTGTAATCATCTTCGAACTACTAAGGTTATTTATCCCGAATCTTTAATCTTTAAGAAAGCAATAAGCTTTCAATTTTTTTGTCTAAAATGTTTATTCTCACTTTTAGCCAGAGATGTTTGATATGATGCAGGTGTAATTGTAGTGTTTTGCGGTCATACAATATTCAAGGAATCCCCGCGAGAATTGTACAAGTTAGATAATTCAATGACAAAATACCACATAAATTTCATCCATATTATATTTTTCATGTGTCATGCCGGGCCCCGACCCGGTATCTTCGTTATATTCCGCTTTTACTTTACTATAAGGCCTAATCGTTATACTTCATAGATTCCGGATATTTCGCAGTAACGAAATTCCGGAATGACAGATATCGTGAGTTCGGCATTTGAGAAAAATTATCTGAAATATTTAACATAGAGATTGCCAAAAAATCAAGTAGCTTGTACAAGAATGACAGAATGTCGGTTCTATTGCAGGAGAAAAGGCGTTAATATTCGATAGCGTTTAGTTTTGAGGCGCATACACAAAAAATGTCGCGATGGCAATGAAAAACGGAATGAGGTTCCGCTTTTTTATAATAAATTTTATTCTTCCACGATAATTTCTGTGGTTTTGATTTTAGTTTTGAAGACCTTTTTTTGGAAGGAATTTTTGAATTTATTAAATTCTTCAATTTGAAGAGTCCAGCTGATGAGCAGGTAGCAGGCGATGCCGATTGTGCCGGCGATTGCGCCTTGCATAAAAATACCGATAAAAGTGTTCGTGCTTATAAAAGGCTCAATGGCATAGAGCATGAGATATGCTATGGATCCAGAGAGGAAAGATGAGAAGGCGATTTTGGCGATGACTTGTTTATCTTTTTTCTCGATGTTAACGCCTAATTTTTTCTTGAGGAGTATGAAGAGAATCAGAGCGTTAATGGTGCTGGAAATCGAGAAGGCTCCGACGAGCCCGTAAATTCCAAAGTTACGGGAAAGTCCGAGGGCGAGAAATATGTTTATGATAGTGCTTATGAGTGCTGAGTAAAAAGGAGTTTTAGCATCGTGAAGCGCCCAAAAGCTTCTGGCTAAAAGAGGGATAAGCGCTTGTGCGAAAAGACTCAGACAGAAAATTTGAAGAGTATTGATTGTGGTAATGGTTTCTTCCCAGCCGAACAGAGGACCTCTTCCGAGAATGACACGAACGATTTGCGCGCGGAGAACGATGAGCAGGACGCTGAGCGGAATTATAAAATATAAAATCTGTCTGGCGGTTGCAGTAAAGACTTTGGCAAATTCTTCCCGATCCTTTTCTTCGCCAAGAGAAGACAGTGTCGGGAAAGCGGCAATGGCGAACGAAATCGCAAAAATTCCTAGCGGAAAGCTCTGCAAGTCGTTGGCGAGATTAAAGACAGTCAAACTTCCTGCAGCAAGTGTCGAGGCAATTATTGTTATCGCCAGGAGATTTACTTGTGAAGTTGCGAGCGTTACGATTCGCGGTACCATCATTTTTATTATAGTTCTGATTTCTTTACTCTTGGTGTCTATGAACGGTTGATAGGCAAAGCCGAGATTTTTTACCGAAGGAAGCTGAATCGTGAAGTGTAAGAATGATCCGAGGACTACTCCCAGGGCGAGTCCTTTCAGTCCGTAAAGATCTGAAAGTACAAGTGCTCCGAAAATTATTCCAAGGTTATACATTATCGGCGATAGGGAATAGATGAAAAATCTTTTATATGACTGGAGTATTCCTCCGGTAATGCTGGATAGGAGCAAAAAAATCGGGCTGAGAAGCATAATTCTGGTTAGTTCCGCAGTTTGCTTTTTTTTCTCCGCATCGAATCCGGGGGCTATTATTTCCATAAGTTGCGGGGCGAAGATTATCAGTGCGAGCGACAAGGGGGCGAGTATCAAGAATAGTATATTCAGAATATTATTGGCGGCCTTGAAGGCTTCTGCTTGTTTTTCTTGTGCGACGAGTTTTGCAAAGACGGGTATGAACCCTGCGGAAAGTGCGCCGAGAACGATGATATTGAAGATAAAATCCGGAATCCTAAAAGCTGCATAATAGATGTCTAGTTCGTCATATATGCTGAATCTATTGGTGAGTATGTTGTTTCGGAGGAGCCCAAGAAACTTGCTGGCAAGTGAAGCTGCTGCCAAAATAAAAGCAGCTGAAGTTATGGATGCCGACTGTCTGTTGATGAATTTTTTGATCATTAGCGGAGGTGATTATTCCTGATTTAACACTTTTATTCTATATCATATTAAGGGGTTTGACAAAGAGGGGAAGAATTGGTAGTTTTATTTTAAATCTTTAAAAGGTAGAGGAGCGTTGTATTTTGTATCTTGTTATTTGGTTGAAAGGACCAGATGGAAAAAACTATAAAATAGAAATAGAAACCCTTTGTTTTTTGCAGGTGGAAATAATTAAGAAAGAGAGCAAAGAGTCTGTCATTAAAGGCTTTGTCTTTTTTAAAGAAAATACAATTATTGAGGTGATAGAAGTTAAGTGTTCCAAGGGAGAGACTGAAAAAAAGATTAATTGTGCTGGAATGAACTTTCTTAGAATAAGCTTCATCAATCCAGAATGGGTTCCCAGGGGCATTACTCCTGACCAAAAGAGTTTCCTTTATGATTATAATAAAGGAAAATGGTTTCCAGAAGTGGTGACTAAATGAATGTTGTAATTAGGGATAAAAAGGATAAAACAGCGGACTTCGGTTCGCGAATTTTTTTGCGCGAAAGGTTTGACAATGGCGATAAAATCTGTTAAATTGGGTCAGATTCTTTAAAATTTTTTTAAAAGGAGGGAAGCGCTTGGAAGTATGGAACAGGATTGTATGTTTGTTTCTGTCCTATCTCCAAAAGATAAAAGAGGAATTGTACAGGCCCGCAAGTCAGAATCCTCCTCGCTTGCCGGGGATATTAAGGATATTTGTTGATATTAGAAGATTTAGGAGTCTCGTTAGGAGACATCCGAAGCTGAAGAAAAACTATCATAACCACACTAAAACTTCGGATGGGAGTATGTGTCTTGAGGTTTTGGCTTTGGTGCTATCAATCTTCGGTTTTACGGAGATAGCCATAACCGACCATGATGCGCTGGGACTTGATTTGAGAAAGCCCAAACACAGAGCGGTAAAAAAACTCTTCCATTATATGGGAGTGGAAATTATTCCAGGTATAGAATTTAGTTGCAAATTCCCCCTGGGTGATAATCAGGAAAAAGAATTCCACATAGTGGGGTTGGGCATATACCATGTTAATGCTCTACTGATGGAAGCGATAAAATTATTAAGAGAGGGTAGGGAAAAAAGAGCTAAAGAGATGATTAGACTCATTTCGGAAGCAGGATACAAGGTGGATTCTGAAAATATAAATAAAAATATAAATATCACCTTGTTGGATATAGCAGGGAATGTTTATAAAAACGATGGTAGCAGGTACGGTGTTGAATTCCTGGAAAAATATTTGGTTTCAGGTAAAAAATTTTATTATCCCAAGGAACTTCTTGGTGTTAAAAAAGCGATAGAGATAATAAAGTCTACTGGAGGCATTGTTTCATGGGCGCATCCTTTCGCGACATTGGGAAAAAAGAGTTATGAACTCGAAAGGATTTTTGGGCAGTTTCTGAATTTTGGAATGGAAGCCGTCGAGGTTTATACGAGGAGACAAACCAGAGAGGGGATGGAAACTCTAGAAGAGCTTTGTGATAGATATTCTGATGATTATAAATTAGAATGTTTTGCAGGTTCAGATACCCACACTCTGCTTGATATCTTCTTGTATGTTGAGAGGATACTGGAGCTTTTCCGGGAGATGGCGGAAAAAGAGAAAATTCAAAACGGGAGCGGAAGATTCGTTCCTTATTTTTTTGCTCAGATTTCACATATCGTCCCAAGAGCGTTATAATCTTCATAGATAATTAATCACATCGATATGTTTTCAGAATCATATGAAAGACTAGTCTTGGTCTTGAAGATGAGAAAAATCATAAAGAGAAATGATATAGTCGCGGTCAATGGGCATAATCATACGAAGGTCTCTGATGGCAAGTTGAATTCTTGTGAACTGTTGATATTGAATATTCTTTGTGGTTTTAAGAAGGTGTTCGTTACTGATCACAATGACCTTGTCTGGGGCGGCAAAGAAAAATTTTGTGCCAAGTTTATATCAAAATTGATTGGTACTGAATTCTGCCCAGGGATAGAATTCAGTTGTTTTTTTGATTTGAGCGATTTCGGTGGAAATAATAAGACGGAGTTCCATATAGTGGGATTGGGCGTTGATCCGCAGAATGTAGGGGTGAAGGAAACAATAAAAAAGATTCAGTCAGGTCGCGAGGATATAACGAGAAGGATTTTGGAAAATATAAGACGCGTCGGTTTTTCTATTATTTCTTTTGACGAGTTGAAAGAAAAATCGGGCGGGAACATTACGCTACCGGACATAGCTAGGAATGTCAGGGAGAAAGACGGAGGTAGTGTGGATGCGGAAGATTTCATACGCGAGCATCTTTCTAGAGGTAGTGATTGTTTTGTTTCGAATGATACTTTGATATCTTCAGCTGATGCTATTGAAATCATCAAGGAGGCAGGAGGATTTCCTGTTTGGGGTCATCCGAAAGACAGTCTCGGCGATTTTTTTGACACGCATTTTGAACAGGTGGGTTCTGTTTTGAGGGAGATGGAGATCGGGGGCATAGAGGCTTTCAGGGATAATCATAGCGCTTGTGATGTCAGAAAAATAGAAAAGTTCTGTATAGATAATGACCTTGAGATAAGAGCCGGTTCAGATATGCACGAGGCGAGGGACCTTTTCTCTTATATGAGAAATATAATAAAGGTTTTAGAGGACGGTGATTTATAATTTTCTGTCATAAAAAACAGCAGACATCATAGTTGCTGTTTTTTTATTATTTTGTTTTTTATAATTACCCCGCGATGCTTTCCTCGATGAAATTCTGGAATTCTGAGAGGGGGATTATCAGGTCGTCTGCTTCGACAACACCTACGAGCTTTCCTTCCAGGTCGATGACGGCTGCTCCGGCGAAAGATTCTTTCAAGTCTTGTACTATTTTGATTCTCGACTGGAAGCTAGAGTCGGTTGAATCTTCTGCGATGTGGTCTTCAATGAATTGTGAGATGACATCGGTTGCGATAGCATCATCTATGATGATAAGCTTCTGCCCGAGTCGGAGGTCTTTGGAATCGGTATAAGGTATTACGGAAAGATTGCCCGTCTCGATCTTGAGGATTGTAAGCCCGTAATCTGTGTTGCGGTTTACTATCCTCGCGTCGTGGATTTCTCCATTTTTTAGTTCTACTTTTATTTTCGGAGCATTGGTACCGGTAAGAGTATAAATATCTCTGTAAGGGGCGATGATATATCCGTCGCTGGTCAGGATGATTCCGGCACCAATTTTTTCAAATTTACCCGCGGCGTTTTCAGCAAGAACTCCAGTTACTGTCGGCAGGACTCTTTCAATAGCTTCGGAGATGGCTTCCTCTTGGGATATATTAATCTCCTCGATTTCTCTCACAATGGTAGTTCTCTCGTTAACCCTTTTTAGCAAATCATACTGATTGAGCTCCGGATATCTGATGAGCGCATTCGGGATAAATATCCTGTCTAGCCATATTCCGCCTAGTCCTCCGAATAGGAATACGAATACGCAGAAAACTGCAAAATTGAGTAGTTTTCTCATATGTTTTTTGTTCTTGACTATGGCCAGTGCGGTAGGGTTTGCGCTGTCGAAATTTTTCTTTTCTAAAAAATTTTCGGTCTTTTTTATTTTTTCCATCTGCTTGTCGCGTAGTGATTTGATTTTTATTTCTTTCATATTATTTTAATTTATATAAAGGTTACTGCTTAAAAGCATAAGGATGATTGCAATCGTCATAAAGGACGCGTGCCGCATAAATTTTTTCCGCGTGAGTTCGTTGCGGAGATAGCTTTTGATTATATTCCAATATGAATAGTATATGGCAAGGATGATGGCGCCGAAAGTTAGATGGTTGATCGGCAGGAAAGTCATTGCCCAAGTGAGCTCAACCATCAAGATGCTCATCAGCAGGGAATAGAAATTGAAGGTGCGGTTTTTGTAGTAATCCAGATGCAGTCCGAGCTCTTGGCTCTTGATGAAATTTATCCTGATGAGGTAGTAGCTTGCCGTATAAGTGCCGACGAGTATGACCAGTATCATTTTCCACGCGTAGATATTAAGGATAGTATAGATGCCGTAGATTCCGCTGGATATGAAAAAGATAGAGAACATTATTATCGCCTGGTTCAGATTGAACCCGGAATCAATCAGTCTGATTTTTTCCGCATCCTCTTTTTCTTCCCGTGGAATGAAAAATCTGTAAAGTCCGATCAGGGTTATCACGAAAAGGAAAGAAGAGAAGAGTATGAAATATTTTTGTACGGTGCTCTGTCCCATCGTGAGGAGAAGCATCACACTGCCGACGGAAAGCAGGGTACTCGGGATGATCGGTAGGAAACGATATTTCGTTATCCAGAAGGCGCTAAAAGTTGAAACTGCGAATAGCAGGATTACGGCGTCTTGAGAAAAACCGAAACTCTGAAAAAAAGTATTCAGCATAACGAAAAAGACGGCACCCGGCACTAGGAATTTCAGCATTTTTGACAGCTTGTATCTCTTGAATATTTTATGTATCATATGATCTTTTTTCTTAGCTCCTTCATATTATAGCATCTTTTTAAAAAGACAAGTTATTTTGTCGTACTTGGAAGTATCATCGTCTTTTTTTCGATTCTTTTTTCTGAAAGGATTTTCGCGATATTGCTAGGAATATCGGCATTTATGATTTCGGAACCGATCCCGATATCCGCAAGCTTAAGGAGTTCATCCAGTTTTCCTCTCATACCGGAAGTGACATCGATGGCAGTCGAACCACCGATGTCGAATTTTTGATAATTTTCGCGGGAGATTTTTTTTATCAGTTTTGCCGCGGGATTTATTTTGGGGTCAGAATCAAAAACTCCGTCCAAATCTGTGCCTATGATAACCCGGTCGCTTTTGAGCTCTTTGGCGAGATAATAACAGATCTGGTCGCCGGAGAGAACTGAAAAAACTTTTTTGTTATCGATAAGAAGGTCTCCGTGGAGGACGGGAATCGTGCCGAGCGCAAGATATTTTTTTATGATTTCTGTAGGTTGTTTTTTTAATCTCCCGTCTTCAAGCCTCCAGAACGCGGAGGGGGAGAAGGAGATCGCGGGCAGATTGTTTTTCTGCAGAGCTTTTATTATTTTCAGATTCAATTCGCGGACATCTTTGTGCAATTCAGGCAGTGCAGATAATTGTCGTTTGTCTTTATAGCCTTCGTTCAGGCGGAATTCCTTGGCGAGCTTGTGTCCGAACGGTCCTACTCCGTGGATGATAATGAGGGGAATTTTTTTCTTGGAATAAGCCTCCCCGATTTCTTTGCAGATCCTCTGCAGATTTTCAGCCTTTATCGTTTTTAAATTTTTGTTCTTCTGTGTGATGACGGATCCGCCGATTTTGATGATAATCAGTTTTTTACGATTCATAAGACTCATAAACTATTTTTTTTAGTGTTGTGGCAGATAAAAAAGTAAACCCCGCTTTGGCGGTACTTGCTTCTTATTTCGTTTTCTCCAAAACAAGCTTATTGGATTTTTCGTCTATCTTTATGGTTTTCCCAGGTTTTATTTTTCCGCTTATTATCTCCATCGCGAGCTCGTCCAGAATTTCTTTCTGTATGACGCGTTTGAGAGGACGGGCGCCGAAAGACGGATCATAACCTTTCTTCGCTAAATGTGCTTTTGCCGCGGCAGTGACCTCTATCTTGATGTCTTGTTTCTCCAGTCTTTTCTTTATCAGCTCGATTTGCAGCTCGACAATCTTCTCAATTTCTTTTTCTGTGAGTGGATGAAAAGTGATGATTTCGTCGAGGCGGTTGATGAATTCCGGTTTGAAGTGTCTTTTTAGCTCTTCTCTGATTTTTTCCTCGAACTCCTCCTCTTCCTTCTCTTGGCTTTTGGAGTTTTCGTCAACAAAACCTAGTTTGGAATATTTCTGGATGACTTCGTTTCCGATATTGGAGGTCATGATGATGATCGTATTTTTGAAGTTAACGACGCGCCCCTTGGAGTCGGTCAACCTGCCATTGTCGAGGATCTGTAAAAAAATGTTGAATACTTCCGGGTGTGCTTTTTCGATTTCATCAAAGAGGACGACCGAGTAGGGTCTTTTGCGTATCATTTCTGTCAGCTGTCCGCCTTCTTCGAATCCGACATATCCGGGCGGCGAGCCGATCATTCTCGAGACGGAATGTTTCTCGGTGTATTCGCTCATATCGATTCGGATCATCGCTTTTTCGTCGCTGAACATAAATTCCGCCAGTGCTTTGGCGAGCTCGGTCTTTCCAACTCCGGTCGGGCCCATAAAAATGAATGAACCGATCGGCTTGTTTTCTTCGGCGATGCCCGCGCGGCTTCTACGGACAGCATTCGAAACCGCCTCGATGGCTTTTTTCTGTCCGATAACTCTCTCGGAAAGATCGCTTTCCATGTTAGCAAGTTTCTGCATTTCTTCCTGGACCATCTTGTTTACGGGAACGCCTGTCCAGCGTGAAACGACTTTTGCAATATCTTCTTCGTCGACCTCTTCTTTGAGAATCGGTCGGCTGCCTTGTGTCTTGATAAGTTCTTTTTGTTTGGAGGTAATCAGCTTTTCCAGTTCAGGAATTTTCCCATATCTGATTTCCGCTACTTTCTGGAGCTCAGCTCTACGGTCAGCGATTTCAGCTTCCTGCTTGAGGGTGTCAATTTTTTTCTTAGATTCTCTTATCTCCGAAATGATATCTTTTTCATTTTTCCATTGCACTTCCAGGTCACGACTTTTCTCATTGAGGTCGGCAATGGACTTTTCGATTTCGGCGAGCCTCTTTTTCGATTCAGAGTCTTTTTCTTTAGCAAGAGCTTTTTTTTCTATCTCTAACCTTTTCAGTTCGCGTTTGGTGGTGTCGAGCTCAGTCGGCATGCTGTCTATTTCCATTCTGAGAGCGGAGGCAGCCTCGTCGATAAGGTCGACAGCTTTGTCCGGAAGGAAGCGGTCAGTGACATAGCGGCTGGAAAGTCGCGCTGCGCTGACAAGTGCCGCGTCGCGGATCCGTACTCCGTGATGGACTTCATATTTTTCCTTAATACCACGCAGAATGGAAATCGTATCTTCGATGCTAGGCTCTTCGACAAAAACCGGCTGGAACCTTCTTTCCAGTGCTGCGTCCTTTTCGATATATTTTTGATATTCCTTGAGCGTGGTGGCGCCGATGGTGCGCAATTTTCCGCGGGCGAGCGCCGGCTTGAGCATATTCGAGGCATCCATCGAGCCCTCGGTCGCTCCCGCTCCGACTAGCGTGTGAAGCTCGTCGATAAAAAGGATTATTTTTCCTTGCGAATTTTCTACTTCTTTTATGATCGCCTTAAGCCTCTCTTCAAATTCTCCACGGAACTTGGTGCCGGCAAGGAGCATTCCTAAATCAAGTGAGATAATCTGTTTGTCTTGCAAACTCTCTGGAACATCCTGTGCCACGATTCTTTGCGCCAGCCCTTCGACAATGGCTGTTTTTCCGGTCCCTGCTTCTCCGATGAGAACTGGATTATTCTTAGTACGGCGCGAGAGAACTTGCATCACACGGCGGATTTCCTTGTCGCGTCCGATGACGGGATCGATTTTTTCTTGCTGGGCGAGTTTGGTCAGGTTTTGCGCATATTTTTCCAGGGCCTGGAATTTGCTTTCCGGTTCGGCGTCCGTAACTCTCTGTGAGCCGCGGACATCGACCAGCACTTTTAGGATATTCTCATAAGTGACTCCGAATTTTTCCAAGACATCTTTAATCGGGCCTTCGGTCACTGCCATTGCAAGAAGGATGTGTTCCGTGCTGATAAAATCGTCTTTCAATTTGGAAGCTTCCTTGTCGGCATTTTCGAGTGTCTTGCCGAGATAGTTTGTAAGATAAACGGCTTGCGGCACCGGTGCGACCTGTGGCTTTACTTTCGGCAGATTTTTGATAAGCTCCATAACTTCCACTTCTAGGAAGTTAATCTGAACACTGAGCTTATTGAGGACCGGCAGAACGATGCCTCCCTCCTGTTTGATGAGCGCGAGCAGGAGGTGTGTCGAGTCAATCTGCTTTTGTCCGAGTTCGCTGGAGATTTTCTGTGCGGACGCGACTGCCTGTTGCGATTTAGTGGTAAAACGATTGGGATTTATCATAATATTTCTATTAGATGATTATCTGATATAATTTTAGAAACCTTAGGGATAAAAGTCAAAAAAATATCGGATATTTTTTCATAAAGTCACCTTTTCGGTTTGTTTCCGTTATAAATATAAATCTGTGGATTAGACATATTTGTCAACTTATTGTAGAATTATTTATAATAGTTAGATTTTTAATCCATCATAAAACAATAATATGGGAAGCGAGTCTTTATCGAGTGATAATATGGGAAGCGAGTCTTTCACCCAGGGCGAGTTTAAGGGAAAACCAAAATCTGGAGGAGGAGCGAATGCGCATCATAAGATTTTATTTTTGATTGCGTTTTTTGTTGTCGTAATCTCTAGTGTTCTTGTAATCAGCAAGAAAGGAGATTGGCTAGGTGGTTTATCTTCTATCTTTAATCCTTCTGCGTCTGAAGAGGGGGGAGGGAGTCTTGAACAATTTTCTAGTTATGACGATTTACTGTCTTTCATAGAAGGGAATGAAATTGAAATTTCAAATCGATATGATGGTTTGACGGGTGCTTCGGTATTCAAGAATTCCGTTGATTCTTCTTCGGGTGGCTGGGGTTATGAATCGGCTCCATCTTCCGTGCCTAATTCTTGGGGTTATGAATCGGCTCCATCTTCCGTTTCTTCGGACTATTCTTCAACCAATGTCCAAGTGAAAGGTGTCGATGAGGGCGACATCGTGAAGACTGATGGAGATTATCTATACGCCGTGAGTGGCAGCAAACTTCTTATTTTTGATGCGGTGCCTGCCGGAGAGGCGGAAGTCATTTCCAAAACTGCGCTTAACTATAGCCCGAGCGGAATCTATCTTAACGGTGATAAATTAGCCGTTTATGGAAACAACTCCGGCATCGATGATTATGAGGAATATGACAAAATAGTTTCAGAAAGAAGAGGCAGTTATGCGACGCTTTCGATCTATGATGTGAGCGATAAATCCGAGCCGATACTTGAGAAGGAATATGCTTTCGAGGGGTCCTATAATAATTCAAGAATGATAGGCGATTTTGTTTATTTTGTTTCTGCTACTACTCCTGTATATATCTATTATGATAAGAATCAACCGGTTCCTTATGTTCTTGAGGACGGGAAGGTTGCGGATGTTCCGAAAAAGCCTAGCGTTTATTATTTCGATTCCACTTATTCTTCCCAGAACTTTACCTCCATAACAGCCGTCAATATAAAAAATGTTGAAAAGGATATCGAATCGGAGACTTATATGTTGGATGGGAATCAGAATCAGATGTTCGTGTCAGAAAATAATATCTATATCACTTTCAGTAAGCATGTGACCGAGGAGGAACTTATGGTTGAGGCGGCGAGAGAGCTAATCGTGCCGAGACTCAGCGAGCAAGAACAGCAGAGAGTCGGTGAAATCGACGGTGTGAAGAGCTATATTTTGAATTCGAGCGAGAAGAGCGAGAAAATTTCTGCTATCTTTGAAAAATATTATGCTTCTCTGGATAGTGATGGCAAAGAGGCTTTGAGTGATGAGCTAGATAAGAAAATCGAAGAGAAATATGAGAAGTTTTCCCGCGAGATGCAAAAGACGGTCATCCATAAGATTGCTATCGATGAGGGAAGCTTGAAATACGATACCAAAGGAGAGGTTTCGGGAAGGGTTATAAATCAATTCGCGATGGACGAGGATGCGGACGGATATTTCCGGATTGCTACTATCGTGGATCGCAGCTGGACGCGATATTCTTCTTCGGAACTTTCTTATAATAATGTCTATATATTGGATGAGAAGATGAAGCAAATCGGGGCGGTCGAAGATATCGCTGAGGGTGAGACGATTTATTCTATCCGCTTTATGCAGGATCGGGCATATATGGTGACCTTCAAGACGACTGATCCGCTTTTTGTGATTTCTCTTTCTGATCCGAAAAACCCTGAGGTCTTGGGAGAATTGAAAGTTCCTGGATATTCGACCTATCTGCATCCTTTTGATGACACTAAATTGATAGGATTGGGGATGGAGACCAATTCCAGCGGACGGTCTTCTGGTGGAGTGAAGTTGTCACTCTTCGATGTTTCGGATGTTGAGAATCCTAGAGAGATAGACACTTATATCTTGGGTGAATATGGAAGTAACTCTATCGCGCTTGAAGAACATAAGGCATTCTTGTTCTCCAAAGAAAAGAACCTCTTGGTGATTCCTGCAGTGGTGAAAGAGGATGATGGTTCGTATTATTCGTCTTACTATAATACCAAAGTCGCTTCCGCAGGCTCCGCAGTGTTTAATGTGAACGAAGAAGGTTTTGAGCTCAAGGGAATCATTGACCACAGGACAGAGAGCGAAAAATCCAGCTCCAGCTCTTATTATTATGGAGAAGGGACCAAGAGAAATCTTTATATCGGCGATAATCTTTATTCAATCTCTGATAATTTCTTGAAGATAAATAGACTGAGCGATTTGGGAGAGGAGAAGAGTATCGGTATGGACAGTTACGCCAGAGGAAATAATTGGAGTTGGGAATAATTGTTCTGTAATAATTTATTGAAGGCTGCCTCAGATGAGGCAGTCTTTTTTTATAGGTTATATCAAATTAATTTAATCTCTATCGGGTATAATTCCCCGGCCCCTTGGGGCGAGAATAAAATAAAATTCAATTGATACCCCGTCCGCTTGCGGCGGGGAGGTTCATTTTTAGATAAAATATCTTCCATCATGATATTTATTTGCCATAAAAAGTCTTTATCTTGAAACCAAACCATAGGGAAACCGGTCAGAGACACGGTTCCCGCGCAATAAATCAAATCTTGGAGAG
>Ga0172381_10004039_pt1 | contig 15324 bp, 18 predicted proteins | sample Leawel6488metaG_FD_119754 | JGI IMG/M metagenome (GOLD analysis project Ga0172381, IMG submission 119754) | Leachate microbial communities from a municipal landfill in Southern Ontario, Canada - Leachate well 64-88 metaG | ecosystem: Engineered > Solid waste > Landfill > Unclassified | place...
CTGGTCAATTAAATCCCAGCTCAAAGCACCACTTGGAAAATAACAATCAAGGTTCAAGACATTGTTTAACTTTCTTTGAAAATGGCAGGTATTATTTTCTAAACCTAAAACAGTCATTTCAATAGTTGTCGTGCCATCAGTTGCTATCATTTTAGCAGTTACGGGTAAGCAAGAACTCATTCTATTAGAAAAACATGAAGGATTTGTTATTTGACCACAATCAACCATTTGAGTTGAATTTGCATTTGCATTTGCATTTTGTTCAGGGGAAGTATCTCCTCCCTTATTAGTAAGTATAAAAAACCCCACAATTAGTAATAGAATAACACCCCCAGTTATTAATGCAATTAAAACCCCTTTTTTCATATTAAGAAAGAGGGAATAAAGTTTATAAAAGTTTTACTTGGGGGAGTATGCTGAGTTGTCCAGAGTTTTGTAGGATTTAATCTCCTTTATAAGAAGATAGGAATTTTCCTAATAATCCAACTATAAGTTTACCATACTTTTCTATTTGCTCGAGATTTTCACCTTTTTTTGCAGTGATCATCCCTTCTAGAATTATCTTTAAATCTCCACAAAGGCTCATATATTTTTTATAAAAAGAACGAATCTCGTTAATATTCTGGTTCATTTCCTTAATTACTTTATCTGGAAAATAATTTTTTATCCAATCGCGGGGCTCAAAGATTTCTCTTTGATTAATAAACATAGTTCTTCCAAAAAATTCTTTAATAATTTGATTACCCATCTCATTTCCCTTTCCTATTAATATTTTTAACAAATCTTCAATGGGTTGTATAGTTATAGAATAATTTTCTCTTATTAAATTTACAAACTCATTTATCCTGCTTTTTAAATCTTCTAAATTTTTAATTGAATAAGAATCTAAAGTATTTTTAGCAGCTTCTAAGTCTAATTCAATTCTAGAAATCTCACTATCCATTAAGAATCTTTGTTTTTCTAATGTAAAGTTTAAAAATTTTAAGTTAGAAGATTTTCCACAAATTAAAGTAATTATTGCTGAAGTTAATTTGTTATATCTATCGGAGATATTTGGTAAAATAATAATATCTTTTCTTTTTTCTGAAATCAGAATATTTGAATGTCCTTGTAAGAGGGGGATAAAAAGGTCTTCCCATTTAAAATTTAATTCGTTTAACCCTTGAATTTTTATTTTTTCGTAATATAATTTTTTCTCATGGGGGTTAAAATATTCTTCTTTAGGAATTATAAAAAATAATGAAAAGTTGGATAATTGCTCATAAGCTATAAATTCCAAATAATAATATTCCAGTAAGCTTTCTTGTATTAAACTATATTTATCCAGTATCAATTGTTCTTTATCAGTAGTTAAAATATCTACAATATAAGAAATAATCTCTTCGCTAAATAGTCCCCCATATCTCTCGTTAAAAAAGTTTTTAATTTCTAGTTTAGAAAGTTTATTTTTTTTTATAGAGCTATAAACGGATTTAGTTACTTTAACAAGGTGTTCAAATATTGGGCTTTTTTTAATTACATTTTTTATATTCTCTCTATTTTCGTTATCACTTATAGCAAATTTTAATTTTTCTAATAAAATACTCTTAACGGATTCCAAATCAAAAGTTATATTATTTTTAAGTTTAAAATAGATTATCAAAAAATCCTTGAATTGTCCTTCATTATATAATTTGGGGATTAAACCTGTTCCATTTAATAGTTCTTTAAGTTTATCTATATCAATTACCCCAAAGGTATTCAACAAAAGAAATGCTTCTCCAAAATCATTTTCCTTTTCTTCTATTTGAACTATTTGAATTTTACCCTCTTTGGAGTTGGATTCTTTTTCTTTTTTCTCTTCCTTTTCTTCTACCTCTTCTTTTTTCTCTTCCTTTTCGTCTTCCATTAAATTTATATAATATTCTTATTTAATTAATTTATGTCTGAAAAACAGAAAGAAAAATTGTTGCTTGAAGACCCCATAATAGATCCATTACGTGAATCTTCATTAACTATTGTAGTCACTTCTGGTGCATTGATTATTCCATCAAGAATAAGTAAAGATATGAAATTAGATCTTCCAAGATTCAAATTATCAAAACAAATAGGTAAAATTATAGAAAAGAAAAAAGAGGATAAGAAGAAATCAAAAAAGATAGACGAGAATTAGCTAAAGAGTATAGTTTTTTTAACAGCTCTTTAAAAGAAGGTTAAAGTTTCTTCCGTAGTCAGTTCTTAGGAATTCACTCCAAAAGACTAATTGGTTTTTCTTTAAATTTTTCTGCATTAATGAAACATTGTTTGGAATTCCCTCTTCTTAATATTCTAAGACATGCTCCTTTTAAATTCCAAGCAAGAGAATTTTTCTTTTCATATGTTAATAAAGTCTCTAAATCTTTTAATGCTGATTCATATTGTTTCATTTGAAAATTTGAACCTGCTCGATTAAATAAAAAATCTCCTTTATACCTCTTTTTTAATGCAGAATCAAAATACTTCTTAGCTTTTCTTGGCTCATTTTGGTTTAAGAACACAATTCCCTTTTTATTGAGGATATCTGGACTATTAGGAAATGTTTCATAAATTTGATCTGTTTCCCTTATTGATTCAGAAGGATCTTTTCTAGCCATAAGAATAGAGATCTTATTTGCCCAACCAATAGTGAATTTTTCATCTAATTTTACAACCTTCTCAAAGCATTCTAAAGCTAATGGAAAATACTTTTCTGAATTTTGGAATCTAGCATTTTTTTCATATATAACACCCAGATTATTTATCGCTAGAATGTTATTTGGATCTTTTTTTAATATTTCTTCATTTGAAATAAAAGCATTTTTTAAATCCAATTCATGGATTAGGATATCTACTTTTTCTATGATTAGATCAGTAGATTTATCAAAACAATCTTCATTCTGAGACAAAAGACTTTTTGCTTCATCATAATTTTCCATTTGTTTAAGTAAATTTAATTTATTTTTTATAGAAACAACAAATTTTGGATTTATACTTAAAGCTAAATTAATTAATTTTAAGGAGTCATTTAATTTTCCTTCCCTCATTAAATTAAATCCTTTATTATTTAGTGCAAAAATATTTTGTTTATCAAAAGTTAAAATTTCATTGTAGATTTTATTAGATTCTTCTAAATGATCCGATCTTTCTAAAATATATCCTTTAATTAATAATGCCTTTACATTTTTTGGAGTAATATCTAAAGATTTATTTAAAAACAAAATTGAATTATCTGGTTGGTTTATAGAAAAAAAGAACATACTTGCTTTTTCATAAATTAAAGCTTTCAAATTTAAATCAGTATCAAGATTTAATAATGCTTCTTTTAATTTTTCTCCAATTTCAAAGGGATTATTAGGATTGATTCCTTGAATATTAAGTTTTATTTCTACCCCAAATCTTTCACCTAAATTTTTAGAAAGAGGGATAATCTCTTGAGGCTTACTTATATCTACAATTTGTGGAACAATTTCATCAGGAAAATAAATTTTACATATATCTGGAAACTCAAATAATAAGTCCAAAAATAAAGTCCCAGTCCAATCATCAACCTGACACTTATGATTTTTATTCCATTCAATTATTTCGGATTTTGCATCAGAGGTCATATCTTTATTTGAAATTATTATAAATCGATTAACCCCCCTAGTTTCAGCTTTAGTTAGTTCAGAACTAAATTCTCTATAATTTAAAGGAGTTTCTTTACTATATCGTTTACATTGGAACCAGCAAGTTTGTCTAACTTTCTGTTTTCCGAAGGAATATATAAATTCAGCTTCTAAATCTCTTCCCCCATCACTCCCTTGGCCCCTTGGTTTTGGATTTTCAAATTGATTATTATTAAGGATATCAAAACAGAGATCTTGAAAATCCTGGGGGCTTAGTCTAGTTAATATTTTTTCTTTCCATTCGCTCTTTGTTTTAGGACTATTCTCCATAAAAAAAATATAGAAAACGATATTTTTATTTATATGGGTCTATTTTCATAACAAAGAAAGATAAATTTTCTTTTTAATAGAACACAACAGGAGTTGAACAGGTTGTGGATAAGAACAAAAAAGATTAAGAACACCTTATAATTAAAGCATATATGAAGAAAAGATCTCTTAAAAAAACACTTCGTTGTTGGTTTTTTTCAGAATCAGAAAGGAAATTTTGGAAGTCTTCTTTTTACAAAACAATTTATTTTTTAGAAGTTCTAGAGAATAAATTCCCAGAGTGGACTCTTCCATTAGATTTAGAAATGGTAATTCTTGAAGGGAGTAAAATAGAACATCAAATCGCTTATGGAAATTTAAAAAATGCCCTTTGTGAAACAAAAATGATTGAATCAAAAGAATATCCTGTAAATTACACAACAGGAGATGGAAAGAAAGGGAGTAAATTGGCAGAAAAATATAGAATAACCCCCGAAGGGTTAAATTTGCTAAACAATGTAAGAATGAAAGAGTTAAACATCAAAATGTTCTGGTTAACTGTAATTGTTTCAATCTTAGGATTAATTCAAATTTTAAGCCCTTTTATCAGAAAGTCTTAATTCATTTTAAATTAAATTCACTTTTAATAATAAAGATTTTTCTAATTTTAATAATTTCTATAGAATCCCCCACACCCCACCTTTTGAGACACTTTATAAAAACGCCCACGCCGAGCAGAACACCATCATGGCACATCTTTGGGATGTGTTTTGTTTAATTAACTAAGATATAAACAGCAACGGAGTTTATATAATTTTCTTTTATTGTACAAATTATTTTATCTATTCTTTAAAAGAGAATTCAATTTATTTATTAAAGGTTCAGTTAAAGTTCTTATTATATCTTTCTCGGGACTATATTCTGGATGGTCCATTGGAACTGGTCGCTTAAAAGCACACCAATACATCAAAGGAGTAAATTGAAGGAGATTTAAGATAGGATCTTCTTTATTTCTCTCTTCATAAAATAAAGTCAATTCCTTCTTCTTACTTTCTATTTTTTGATTGATATGTTCATCTCCTTGATATTTGTTAATACTTTTAAACCATCTTTTTATAACATTAAAATTGTAAAACTCTAATTCTTGAAACATAGAAGATAGTTCTATTACAGAATATAATCTAATAATTTCTCTGTCGGGAGGATCTTCTTTTAAAAGATTCTTTAACCTTTGATAAAACTTTTCAGTATTTGGAACATAAATATAATATTGATGAGCATTAATTGGCCAAGATTTACCTAATTTTTTACCCTCTTCATCATAAAAATACTCTCTTAAGAGGTATTTTGCATCTTTTTTGCTTACTTTATTTCCTAAAAAAATTAACTTCCCTTCTTCTACTGCTTGATTAAGATTTTTAGCTATCCCTTGAATAGTTATTTTATCTATACCAATTCTCTTATGAATTTCTGTTTGAGATTGAGGTTCTATCTTTACAAGATTAACAATTTTGTCATAATAACTATCTCTATACATGTTAAGGTTTAGAACTGATTAGTATATATCTGTTTTCTTTACTTCTATGAAAAAACAAACTTCCTCAGAAGATCTAGGGGATAAGATAGTAGCAAAATTGCAAGAACTAGATTGCTTGTTTCAAAAGTTGCTTGATGAAACTGCTAAGGAGATAGAAAATGAAGAAAAACCATGATCTTCATTTCTTAGTTGAAAAGCCCTTAAAAGAAAAGCTCCAAAAAGAAGCAGATAATCTAAAGATTTCACTAGCCGAGTTATGTAGACATAAGTTATCTAATTCTATACCCCTTACTAAAACGAAATTTCTTTTAGAAAAATTAGTAAGTGAATTAAATATTTCTGCAAAATTCGGTGGGGCGTAGCTCCGAATTTTGCTTTCCCAATGTTTCCCATTCCCCAGAACGCGGAGCGTTCTTTATTTATATATAAAGCAATATCTTCACATTTTAAGAAAGAGAAAAGAAGAATTATTGATTCTCCTGAAAAACAATTAAAAGCTGAGAGGAGAAGATTTAAGAGTAGAACAGAAAGGAAATCTAATTCTTGGATTACCCCCTGTCCAGAAGTAGAAAAAGTACCAGCTAGATATGAAGAACCTTTATTTAAAGAGTTATATTTAATTGGATATCCAGAAAGTTCCCTTGATTCTTTAATGAATTGTGGAAAAGAAGCAGGATATATAATAAGAGAATGTTGTGAAAAAAAGCTTGTTCCAATAAAGTATAGATGCAACAATAGAACTTGTCCAGATTGTTCACAAATTCGTAAAAAAAGGATTAAGACACAATATCTTCCTTATTTAAAATCATTAAAGATAGATAATAGTAATAATTTCTATTTTGTTACAAATAGCCCAAAAAATTATGAAGATTTAAAAGAAGGTCTTGAAGATATAAAAAAGAACTTTAGAAAATGGTTAAGAAGAGATTATGTTCATGAGAGAGTTAAATGGGGGATTTGGGTTATTGAAGTTAAACAAACATGGCCTGGAAAACCTCAATATGATCAAAATAATAAATTTCTTTACTATCATACAAAGTTTAGTTACAATATTCATATACACTTTATTTACTATGGAAGAAGATTAGACAATAGGATTAGAGGAGAATGTAAAGAATGTCATCAAAATCTTTTAAGATATGATAAAGTAGAAAAGAAATATTATTGTGCTAATAAAAATTGCAATTCAACAAATGTTATTGCTAAGAAAAATTCAAGAATTGTAGAAGAATGGAGAAAATCTTCTGGGAGTGAAACTCATTTTTACATTCCTTCACAAGATAGATACTTTAATCGTAATCTTCCTTTAGAAAAAACATTAAATTATATGTTAAAATACATTTCAACTTTAAAATCTGATTTTTATGATGAAAAAAGTCTTGCATTATATATTGCCTTAACTCGTAAAAAGAAACTGATAAATAAATTTGGGAGTTTAAAGAATTGTGAAACATTACCTCTTAAATCATTCAAACCTTATTATCTGTGTAGTAAATGTCATCAAAAATTTCATTATTTCTATGATTTAAAGATGGTTTCTGAAATGTTAGAATCTTTAAAACTTCAAGAGGAATCAAATAAGGAGTTATGGAATGGCCCTCCAGAGATAGAATATGTTAAAGTTTAGATAAGATGCAAATAATTAAAAATTATGATTTCTTTTGTATGTAATGGAATCAATCTTTACTATCCCTTTTACAGAATATGTCTCTATGGAAGAAATATCTCATTTCTTTAGGAAGGGAAAGGGATATTCTATTCTCATTCCTTCTAGTAGACAACAAAAAGGATTTGATTTTGTTCTATTTAATCAAAATAATAATAAATCGTTAAAATTTCAAGTTAAAAGTTCTAAAGTGTATATGGGAAAGGAGCCAAAAAGAGAAATTAAAAAAAGAAGATTTCAATATTATTTTTGGATGAATAAATTTGAAATAGAAGAACATGATAGTGATTATTATCTTTTTATAGGAATTTATAATAAAAATATCAATAAATTAAAAATGGATCATTCTAAAGACTATAAAAAATGGTATAAATTTCAATTCTTTATATTTAGTAAACAAGAATTAATAACTCTATTTAATACCTTTACTGAATCAACTTTTGCAATAGGATTTGATAATGAAAAACAAGCATTTTTAACTAAGGGTAGAGGTGCAGAAACATTTGAAGAATTTAGCCAATATATTTTAGATTCTGATAAGATGAAAAATATAGAAGAAAAGTTAGAAATGGATTCAAAATAGATTAAAGTTCTTAGAGAGGCAAAAGGAAATTTACTCCAAAGATACATTTTTTAAGTTTGTTTTTTAGATTATTCTATAAAAATGACTACTTACTCTCATTCAAGAGTTTCCACTTTTGAAAACTGCCCCTACCAGTATAAATTGCATTATATTGACAAAGTAGAAGTAGAAACCCCCACAACAATAGAGCCATTTATGGGAGATATGGTTCATCAATCCTTAGAAGAGTTATACAAAAGAAAGAAATTCAAGCAAAGAGTTTCAAAAGAGACTTTAATAAAATTCTACAGAGATTTATGGGATAAAGAATATTCTGAAGACATTCGAATTGTAAAAGAAGGACTTGATGCAAAGAACTACAAAAAGATGGGAGAGAAGTTCTTATCTGATTATTATGATAGAATGAAGCCATTTGAACAGATTACTATCTTAGGATTAGAAACACAGGATAGATTAACTCTTCCGGATGGAAATCAATGGCATGTTAGAATAGACAAATTGGGATGTGATGACAAAGGAAATTATTATGTCTGCGATTACAAAACAAATTCAAGAATGAAAGACCAAGAAGAAGCTGATTCTGATAGACAATTAGCATTATACTCTATTTGGGTTAAAGACAAATTCAAAGATGCAAAAAGTGTTAAGTTAATCTGGCATATGTTAGCTTTCGATAAAGATGCAGTTTCAGAAAGAACAGATAAACAATTGAAAGAACTTCAAGAAGAAGTAGTTAACTTAATTAAAGAAATAGAAAAAGCAACAAAAGACAACAATTTCCCAAGAAAACAAAGTGCTTTATGCGATTATTGTGTTTACAAAGAACAATGCCCCAGCTTTAAACATGAAGCAGAATTAGACAAGATAGAAGATATTGAAAAGTTCAAAGAAAATGAAGGAGTTAAGTTAGTGGATGAATTTTCTGAAATAAAAACAAAGCTTTCAGAACTTCAAGACCAAGAAGACGAATTTAAGAAAAGGTTAATTACCTATGCAAAACAATTCGGAGTTGATATTATCTATGGTTCAAATAAGAAATGTTCAGTTAAAGAATTTGATAAGATAGTAATGCCTGAAGACGAAGAAGCTAAAACAAAGTTCATTAAATTGTTAAAAGATTTAAACCTCTATGAAGAATGTTCTATGGTTTGCTATCCTAAATTAAATTCAAGAATAATCAAAGGAGATATTGATAAAAAGATAATCTCTTCAGTAGATATTGTAAAAGATTTCAGACTAAATTTAAGTAAAAGGAAGGATGTGGAAGATGAGTAAAGAATTAATTGAAAAATATAAACTTCTTTATTCTAGATTAAAGAATTTAGCAAATGATTCAGAGATATTTCCAGATTTAAACGATGATCAATTTGAAGAATTTGTCAGTGCAAAAGACTGGATGGGTATCCCTTCTTTTTCTATTTCAAAAAAAGAAATGACTAATTCTGACCAAGCTCATTTAGGAATGTCATTTAGAGAAGGAATTTTTTGGATAAGCATGTGGTTTAATGGTAAGAGAGCAGTTGAGAGATTTGCTAATATTTTAAGCCCAATCCATAAAAATGAAAGAGAACAATTAAAACAATTTCTTCAAACATTAGACAATAAATATTGTATCAAAGTTAACTATACCGAGAAGTTTTTTTCTGCAGGAGCAGACTGGGAACCGATTTTAAGAATTGATTGTAATAATTTGTCTGAAGAGCAAATTGATAGTTTACTTAATACTATAGACAAAACTAAAGAAAAGCGAGACTTGAGACAAAAAGAAATTCCAAAAAGTCAGATTGCTACTCTTAGTGTTGCACTTGCAGAAGTAAACCTGCAAAACCCCTCTGATGAAATTTTAAGAGAAGTACTAGAAAATCTAATTAATCTATTAAGGATAGTTCATAATTTAAAAACATCTAAAGAAATCAATAATATCACTAAAGAAAGAGATGTCCTTAATGAAACTTTAAAAAGAAAAATAAAACTCTATGAAGAAGGATTAGATGAAGAAACTAGTGAAGAAGACTATTTAAGATGGGTGAAAAGAGTAAATGAAGAAAAATGAAACTTAAATTAGACAAATTTAATTCTGTGTTAGAAAATAAGAATATTTTAGAAAGTTCACTAGAAAAAACAAAATTAGAATATCGTAAATTTGATCCGGGGCAATATTTGTATAATCTTTTGTTAAATAAAAAAAGAGTTTTGGATATTTATTCTGATGAGTATTTAGAATTAGTTTATACTACTTTAATTGCCTGGAATATGAATGGAAGGGGGGCAAAATTGTCTGATTTAGAAGATTTTAAAAAAACCATAAGAGAAAACAAAGAAGAGATTAATTTATTAAAAGGATATAAAATAGAAGCATTAAACAAAGAGGAAATAAAAAGAATTTTGATTATCTTAGAAAGATTGTTTAAAAATCTGAAAGTTGTAAAGACAAATTCCCCTTTAGTTACTTTCAGCAAAACTCTTCATTTTTTAATTCCAGATTTAATTGTTCCAGTAGATAGAAGGTATACAGCTACTTTCTTTTATAATTCAAATCAAATTCCAACTAAAGAAAAACAATTTAAAGTTTTTTCAGAGTTATTTGAAAGATTTTGGGAGATTTCACAAAAATACGATTTAAGTATATATTTGGACAATATTTGGAATAGAACCATTCCCAAGGTTATTGATAATGTAATCATTGGATATAACTTAAAAAAGGAGGATAAATTAGATTAAAGATAAGAGAAACGATGGCTACAAAACTTTTTGACAATGCTAAAAAATCAAAGAAAGATGAATTTTATACTCAACTTAGTGATATTGAAAAAGAGTTAAAACATTATAAATCACAATTTAAAGGAAAAGTAGTCTATTGCAATTGTGATGACCCATATGAAAGTAATTTTTTTAGATTTTTTGCATCTAATTTTAACAATTTTCAACTGAAAAAACTTATAGCAACCTGTTATACCGGGTCCCCTATTGTTGGAAGTCAATTACCTTTATTTGATATTGAAGGGTTAAAAAATAATTCTAAAGAGGCATTTAAAATTGAAATAAATAAAATAGAAGATTCTAATAAAGATGGTTCAATTGATATGGCGGATGTTGAATGGTTACTTAAACATAACGAAAATACCGTAACGCCCCTTAAACAGGGGGGAGATTTTCGTAGTAAAGAATGTAATGATTTATTGAAACAATCAGATATAATTTGTACAAATCCTCCCTTTTCTCTTTTTAGAGAATATTTATCTCAATTGATAAGTTCAGATAAAAAATTTTTAATTATAGGAAATACTAACTCTTTAACTTACAAAGAAATTTTTAAATTGTTTAAGGAAAATAAAATTAGGACAGGTTATACTAATTTTAATGTGGGTATGTTTTTTGTAGTTCCAAACGACTGGGAGCTTTTTCATCATATAGATGAAAAGGGAAACAAAATTGCTAGAGTTTCTACTTCCTGTTGGTTTACTAATTTAGAGGTTGAAAAGCATAAGGATTTCATAACACTTTATAAAAGATATAATTCAAAAGACTATCCCAGATACAATAATTACGATGCAATTAATGTGGATAAAGTAAGCGATATTCCTGCAGATTATTATGGATTAATAGGTGTTCCAATTACTTTTTTAGATAAATATAATCCCAACCAATTTGAGATTATTGCACTAGGAATAGTTGGCTCAATTGAATTTAAGAATAATAAAAAAATGGAGATTTTAGATAAAAAGGGGAATCCTACTGGAAAATTTACTATTAATGCAAAAGGAACATTATATCGTGATTACAATCCCCAAGTAGATAAAGTACCCTCTTTTAAAGATGTAAAAACGGGAAATTTATATTCAAGTATTTACGCCCGTGTAATTATCAAAAATAAGAAAGCTTAAATAATTCTATATAAGTATTATTCTATGAAAGTAGAATTGCATAAAATTAAGATAAAGGAAGTTGTACAAAATTATAAAGATAGTGCAGAAGAAGGGGTTACTGCCTATGGGGGGAAACTGGATATTCGTCCAAAATATCAAAGAGAATTTGTATATAAAGATAAACAAAGGAATGAAGTAATTGAAACTATCAGGAAAGGTTTTCCTCTTAATATTATGTATTGGGTAAAAAAAGAAGATGGAACTTTTGAAGTTTTAGACGGACAACAAAGAACAATTAGTATTGCTCAATACACTTCTGGTGATTTTTCAATAAATGAGAAATATTTTCATAGTTTAACAAAAGATGAACAAAATCAAATTTTAAATTATGAATTAATGATTTATTTCTGTGAAGGAGAAGAGAGAGAGAAATTAGATTGGTTTAAAATTGTAAATATAGCTGGAGAAACATTAACTGAACAAGAACTCCTTAATGCGGTCTATACTGGACAATGGCTTTCAGATGCTAAATTAAAATTTAGCAAAACTAATTGTGTAGCATATCTTCTATCTAGTGACGGAGGGCAATTAGTAGATGGTTCTCCGATTAGACAACAGTTTTTAGAGACGGTTTTATCATGGATTAATAATGAAAAGATAGAAGAATATATGTCTAAACACCAACAAAACCAAAATGCAAATGAGTTATGGGAGTATTTTCAAAAAGTAATTGAATGGGTTAGAAAAATATTCCCAATTTACAGAAGAGAAATGAAGGGAATTAATTGGGGCAAATTATATAATAAATTTAAAAACGAAAAATTAGATTCAAAAAAGCTAGAAAAGGAAATATCTAAATTAATGCAAGATGATGAAATAACAAATCAAAAAGGAATCTATTTGTATGTTTTAACAAGAGAAGAAAGATACCTGAATCTTCGTGAGTTTTCGGATAAACAAAAGAGAATAGCTTATGAAAGACAGAAAGGTATTTGCCCAAAATGTAAAAAGCATTTTAAAATAGAAGAAATGGAAGGGGATCATAAAAAGCTTTGGAGTGAAGGGGGAAAAACAATAAATGAAAATTGTCAGATGTTATGCAAAGAAGACCATAGAGAAAAATCAAATAAGAGATAAATTTTAATTGTTTATATCTCCAACTCGTACTAACTTTTTTTCAAACTAAACAACCTCTCGGTTTTATTTGTCTTTTTTCCTTCTCTTTCTTTAACTATTCCTTGTTTCTTCATAAATTCTAATGCTTTAATAGTAGTTTCCCATTGAGATTTAACTTTTTCAGAAATTCCCTTTACAGATAATTCCTCTCCTTTGGAAAGTGCTTTTTTAATGTCTTCAATTACCTCTAAGATATTTCTGCGAGACATATGTATAAAAGCACAGATACTTTTTTATAGGAAATATGTGTAAATACACAGATAGCAAATGCCAAACTTAAAAGTTCATTGTAAGAGCAGTAAAGACCGAACAGGAAAAGATTATGAAGAACTGCATAAATGGATGGATGAGGGGCAGAAATATTTAGATAAAGACCACCGATTTGAAAGACACTCTACTTCTTACATTCCTTATGTGATGGAAACTTGGGGTAAAGAAGGAGTTTTAGAATTTCTTAGGCATATAATTGAAGATTATCAAGATACTCTAAGTAAATATGATGGTAAATGTGAAATTTGTGGAGCAGATACATGGAAAGGAAAAAAACTTTGTTATAAATGTTATAAAGGGAAGAAAAAGCAAGTATAGAAAATCCTTTATAGACAAAATATTTTAATTTAAGATGGTTTTATTTGAGGATAAAGATAAATTAATCCAAAATGAACTAAAAAATTTAAAGGATAAATTAGAAGTTAATTTAATCAAGTTACCTAATGAAGAACTTCCTTTTATGGAACCCCATTTAAGAGCATTATATTTCCAAACATATTTTTTAATTGCATATGGTTTCAATAATTCTTCCCTAGTTATGTGTGGAGTGTTATTAGAATCTTTGATTAAACAAAGACTCTTTGATAAGGGAATATCTGATGATGAAATAGAAAAGATGGATTTAGGAAATGTTATTAAAAGATGCTGTAAAGAAAAGATTATCTCAAAAGAAGAAATAGATTTCTTAAAAGATAAAAAAGACAAATTAAGAAATCCGTATATTCATTATAATCAATTTAAATTAACAAAAGGTATGCAAACTCTTGGATGGGTTGCTCCGGGAAATGAAACAGTTCAAAGATTAATAGAATTAGATAAAAAAGTAAAGGAGGGGTTATTGACAGAAAAAGAAGCACAAATGGAACTTATTAAAGGCATGACCCCCAAAGTAATCTCTTCAAAAGAAGTTAGAGCAGTAGCTCAGACATTTAAAACAGATATAGATGAAAAAATAGCAATCCCTACTTTTTTAGAAATAGACAAATTTATCAGAGAATTTGCAGATAAATATTTTAAAACAGAAAATAAGAGTTAACAGAAAATTCTTTATAAGTAAGGATTAAATATATTATATGAAAAAAAAGAATAAACATTTAGTTAAAAAAATATTTGAAAAATTAGAAAAAGACCCTTCTAAAATAACAGAAATATTAAAAGAAAGCTATCTAAAAAATATTGGGAAAAAGGATAAAGAAATCTATGAAGAATTAACAAAGAAATTTTTAATTTTTAAAACGGAGATAGAAAAGATATCCAAAAGGAAATTACTAACTGAAGAGATAAAAGCTTTAAAGTTAACTGGGCAGGATAGAAAATTAAATGAAGATGAACAGAGAATGTTTGATAACATGATGTTGGGGATAGAAAAACAATCATTAATTATTCACGCATTAAATGACATCTCTTCTAAGAAAATGGAATTAAATAAAACACTTCCCTTATTTCAAGAATATGTTATTTCTAATTTTTACAGAACCATGTGTGAAGTATCATTAAGATTATTTACAGAAATTTTATTAGTAATTGTAGATTATAACTTATCTTTAGTAGATCAAAAAAATGGTTTCTACAAGCAACAAGAAAAATATAGAAGAGATATAATTAAAGACTCAATTGGATTGGATACTTTAAGGTCTATTTTAGGAGGTTTTGATAAACGACTAATACCTCAGATCGGACTTGTTCAGATTATAGATAGATATTTTTTATATATTGAAGGAGAAGGATTTTCTTTAAGAAACAAAATCGCTCATGAAAAACTATCCCTTAAAAATGTTAATTCTAAACAGATAATAGATGAAATATTAAAAGTGAATATGCTAAATCAAATTGTAATAAAAGTATTTTATTTAGACGCATTGGGATCATTTTTTACTAAAGAAGACTTAACTCAGTCAAAGAATATCTTTGGAGATATGGAACTTTAGTTCTTCCCCTTCTCCACAATCATACTAACCATCTTATAAATTTCTTTCATTTGTGCTTCTAAACTATTTATCTGCTCCTGCATTATTCCATTTGTCCTTTCAGATTGTTTTAACTCTTTCTGAAGATGTGTCTTTTCTTCTTTATCTAAAATATCCTCTTCAGAAATTGTGTCTTTCATACCCAACATTTCGCTATAATAGAAAATCTTGTCTGACTTCTTCCAACCAAAACGATATTTCAAAGAACTTTCAGATTTATATCTGGGAAGCCAATAACAGCAAGAAATATGTCTAAAATCATACATTGTTATCTCAGAATATTTCTGTCCTGCCAAAGTCTCAACATCACCAAAAACTTTAGTAGCTACTCTCTGCAAATATCTATTA
>Ga0172381_10004040_pt1 | contig 15324 bp, 12 predicted proteins | sample Leawel6488metaG_FD_119754 | JGI IMG/M metagenome (GOLD analysis project Ga0172381, IMG submission 119754) | Leachate microbial communities from a municipal landfill in Southern Ontario, Canada - Leachate well 64-88 metaG | ecosystem: Engineered > Solid waste > Landfill > Unclassified | place...
AAATGTTTCGACCGACAGGCGCGGGAGTTTTTCTTCATTGAGATCATTGGCCGCCGGATCATCGATGTTCAGCTTCAGGTCGCGTGCCGATGAAGGGCCGGGCATCCAGTTGTCGAGAAAGGAATAGACAGGGGTGGTGTAGCGTTCATTGCGGCACCACGGCATGTTGGTCTGGTCGGTGAAGACGCGGTACTTCTGCTGGATTTCTTCCCACTTCGGCTTGAGAGCGAGGCTCTGCTGCCGGACAGCGGCATAGCTTTGCCATGCCTGCAGATTGCCGTTCAGCCACTCGCCGATTGCACGCATCATGGTGCCCTGATAGGTGAGCAGACGCCCGATGTACCGGGCCATTTCGCCGCGCAGGGCACGGACCTGATCGATGCGTTCGGCGTAGTCCTCCAGTTTTTTGGAAGCCATCTGCGCTTTTGCCTTCGCCTCACCTTCTCCCTGCCACTCGCCCCAGCGTTTCCATGCCTGTGCGATCGCGCGCAATTCCACGGGCGAGGCGAGCGGCACGACGAGCGGAACCGGTCCTTCCTGCACGTGGATGAGGAGCCCGTTCTGCAGGTATCCGCTGACTTCCGAGAGCAGGTCTTCGGGTGAGGCATGAATCTGGATATCGATGATTTGCTGATTAATGCGTTTTCCGTTGCTGGAGCTGCTTCCCTGCGGAGTCAAAAACGGATCCGAGAGATTGAGTCCGACGGAGGCGGGAGTCGGAAGAATGAGCCGGAGCACGGAGGGGGTGAACAGCTTGTGCACCTGCGTCTCCTGTTCCTGCCACCACTCCGTGATCACGCGACGGCCCGGGTTACCGGTGTTCACCGAGTCGTCGGTGGAGCGGATCAGACTTCCGCTCGAGAAGGGGCGCGCCTGATCCAGCTGTGCCGTGGGGATGATATCCGTCGCGTCGAGCTGCAGGAGCGGAAAGAGATTGTCTTTCGGTGACTGCTGAAGTTTTTTGCCATTCAGCAGCGAAAAAGCATCACTGAAATCATTCACCCACAGATCTTTGCGTGTGTCGCGTATCTCGGTGTGCTCGTACGCGGGGTCCTTCAGGTTGGATTTCTGGCCATATTCCCCTTTGCCCTTCTGCGTTTCTTTCATGTTATTGAATTTCTTGTCACTGTCTTCCAATCTGATCACACAGCGGTAATCGTTCGCAATGGTGCGGCGGACTTTGGGATCAAACTCCTCGTACGGACAGTAGCAGTCGACGGGGATATCGGTGCGTTTCGTGTCGTCGCGTTCCACGACGGGCACCGCATCGCGTTCGTAACTGACGAGGTAGCGCCGGTAATACGACAGGTATTCCCTGCCGTTCGTCAGCGTTTTGCCCTTGCGACAACCGGTGTCTTCGAGATCCGCCGGCACTTCAGCATTGAAATCGAACCCGGGGTTGTTGCGGTCTTCGAGACCGTCTCCGTTACAGGTGATGCAGTTGGCATTGGCCGTATCCGCCACGGGCGCATCGGAGCAGCAGTAGAGCTGTTCGTCGACTGCGCAGGAAACACCGGCATAGGGGTAGGACGCCTGCAGACGCAGGTCCACCGGCACCCAGGACTCATCTCCGCTATGGCACCAGTCGTTATTCTGGTTGTTAAAACACGGGCTGGTGTCTTCCGTGGTCACCGAGACGACCACTGCAGGGTCGCCTTCCAACCACGATGCCGTGCAGATCATGTGCCGCTTCACCCAAAAGTTCAGTTGCGTGCATATCTCCTGACATCCGGCAGGGTTATCACATTTGTATTCTCCGTCGTTTCCTCCTGCGGGAATGCATGCCTGCTTGTACGGAAAGCTGAAATCGCATTCATTCACGCGGCACACCGTCGAGAGACCGGTTGCCTTGCCCGACGGGGGGAAGACAAAGCCGTTTTCCAGTGCCCCGCTGGTCTCGTCGCGTTTTGCGAGCCCGCTCCCCGTCACTTCTGACATCAGCTTGTTTGTGGTATCCACAAGAAGCCCTTTCCGGCCCGGAGCACCGGTGACTTTGGAAATTTTGCCATCGACACTCTGGCCAAAATCCCATCCGCCGCACATCGCCTCGGCGGCGTCGCCCTGCACTATACCCACATTGATCTGCACCGTCTCGAAATCCGTCGGCGCATCGATCTTGAGTGCGCTTGCGGAGAGCACAGGCAGAGAGGCCGCCATGAGGAGACCTGCTACAACCGAAGCAGCGGATTTCACACGTACATCCATCGTGGATAGTATCGTACCATGTTAGGGTGAGGATTAGGGGGTAGGATTAGGGGGTAGGAGGGTTGATGACGAAGGACATAGGACTAAGGGATTCGGGAAATGGCGATAGTCATTTGGAATGAGACTCTGCGATTGTTCAACTCCATTCGTTTGCGCCGGATATTTGGTGGTGTACCTTCCCTTTCCACGACAGGACGTGGCCTCCTTTATTTATTTTCTCCCATACAGCATGTTTTCTCTCAATCGTGTGAACATCATCGGTTATCAGACACAACCCGTTGAAATCCGGCAGACTCCCGGAGGAACGAGTGTTGTCGATTTGAATCTGGTTGTGCCGTATTCCTTCCAGTCCGAGAAGGGGGAGGCACTACAGGGGAAAGCGTTTCACACCGTGACGCTCTGGGGTTCTATGGCGGATTTTGCCGGTCAGTATATCCGTCCGGGCTCGCAGATCTTCATCGGCGGGCGGCTGCAGACGGATTCCTGGGAGGATCAGACCTCGCACGAGAAGCGCAGCAAGACGAAGATTGTGGCGCTCGACATGATTCTGCTCGATCCCAAAGACGGGCAGCAGCCGACTCCCGAAGGCGCCAAGCTGACCGTCAGCGCCGTGAACCGTGCCGATATCGTGGGTAATGTCACGCGTGAGCCCGAGATCCGCACGACGACCGGCGGCAAGCAGGTGCTGACGCTGGGGGTTGCCACCAATGACCGCTGGAAGGAGCGTTCGACCGGCGAGACCAAGGAGCGTGCGGAGTTTCACAATATCGTCATCTGGGGCGCGCTCGCGGAGGAAGTGGGCAAGCTGATGCACAAGGGCAGCCGTGTCTTCGTTTCGGGCCGCGTGCAGACACGGGCATGGGAGACGCAGCAGGGGCAGAAGCGCACCACCACCGAAATCGTTGCCGATCAGTGCGCGCTTTTGGGCGTGCGCAATGCTGCTGCGCTTGAGACCGTCGAAATGAGTGCGCAGCGACGCTCCGCTCCACGGTCGCAGGAAGCTCCCATGCCTGCAGCCGAAGCTCCGGCATCAGCCGAAATCCCCGAGATTCAATATGCCTCGGAGGTCAAAGTGGAGGATTTGCCGTTCTAATTCATTGTCTCTATGAACGATTCGAGTCTCTCAGCTCAAATCGGATGCACAGAGCCGTCTGTTCGCGATTCAGGGCAAGGTGTCGCTGCAAAGCTTCTTGCTGCCGCTTGATTGTCGCCTGTTCTTCCGGCAGATAATCGGCCCGTGTGGGAGGATGGAGGCGGGTATGAATTTCCGGGGGCATTGAACGGAGCATCAAAGAATCTATACCTCATCCTGCAAAGAGAACAACGCTCTTCACGATGTCGGCATTCACGGCAGCAGCGAGCCCGATTCCTCGACGAACCGCATTTCAAGCTCCAGAGGAGTTCCGGTTTTTTCCCGGATTTCCGTGATGAGATGTGCGGCATCCGCGAATGTCCCGTTGCCCGTGTTGATGAGAAAGTTCGCATGCTTGTCGCTCACCTGCAGATCTCCCACTCTGTAACCTTTCAGCCCCGCCGTATCAATCACTTTCCATGCCGGCGTGCCATCCGGTAATGCCTTGAAACAGGAGCCGGCCGTGCGCGTGAACGGCTGGGCGACGGAGCGTTTTTTGAGCAGTGCACCGATGTCCTGTTCGATTTCCCGCGCGGCGCGCGAAGGGACGGAGAGCGTCGCTTTCCACAGGAGAGGATTTTTCAGTTTCTTGAAAATACTCTCTCTGTAGCCAAACCCGCACTCTTCACGGGAGAGCGTTTTCCATTCCCCTTCGAGGAAGACGGTCACGGTCTGCACAAAATGATCGAGCCATGTTCCCCGTGGTCCTTGCCCGGCGTTGCCGAAGATCGCTCCTCCCACCGTTCCCGGAATGCCGGTTAAAGGAGAGAGATCCAGCCCGCGCTTGGCGAGATGCGTTACGACGGTGGCGAGCGACGCTCCGGCTTCAACCCGTACAGTGTTGCCGCTGACCTCGATGCTATTTGCCACCACACGCACGACAAGCGCCTCGATAATCCCATCTGCAAAAATCGTGTTGGAACCGGCTCCCAGTGCGATCACAGGGAGGCTTTTCTCACGCGCGAATTGTGCCGCCTCTTCCACGTCCCGTTGGGTTTGAAGTTCCGCGTAGTACCGCGCATTGCCACCGATGCGCATGGTGGTGCGGGGCGCGAGAGGGATGAGCTCTTGGATCTGCATTGATGTGAATAGTGTACAGAATACTCATTACTTTCTCTTCGATTTTAACCTCCATCCCCGGCTCCTTCCTCTTTGTACATAACCTCTATCCCCCAACCCCTTTCTCCAGAAGAGAAAGGGGAGCTCCATGAAGTTCCCCCTCTCTATGGAGAGGGGGAGACAGGGGGAGAGGTTGAATACAAAGAGGCTTACTTTCTGGAGAGGAACGCGGCCGTGCGTTCCATCATATCCGCGATGCGCTGGGCGCGGGCCAATTTCTGCATGCGTGCGAGGACCACGGCCAGCACGGCAAGGGCGACCAGACTTCCTGCAACGAGCATCAGTTCATTGGTTCCCAGCTCAAAACCCAGCAGCGAAAGCACCACTTGCCCGAGCGAGAAGGCGAAGATGCCGAAGAGCGTTCCCACTCCCAGCGTGACGATGATGATGTGTGAGCGGTTTTCCTGGCTGTCCTGCGGGGCGCTGGCAAGTTGCGTGAGGAGCTCGCTCGAGAGGATCACAGGTTCCTTATCCCACTGCTTGAAGAGCTGAAAAACTTTGCGCTGGAGCACGAGGCCGACGAATGTGCGGAAGGGGACCGATGTCTTGCCGGCGATGATGGCTCTGTTCTGTTCGGTCTTGAGTTCGATTTCGAGATCGGCGGTTTCGGACATGGGATAGAGGGGAAGTCAGGAGGGATCTTAGCATGAATTCCGCTTCTCTCTGTAGGGAGAAGTTCTATCGGTTCCCTTCTTTCTCTTGTCTGCCCGACAAGAGAAAGAAGCAAAGAGAAGCGCACCGCCGCCAATCCCCACTCCGCCCGGCCCTGTGCCTCCTCGCCTCGCCTCCAAGGCTTCGGCTCGTCTCGTCGGCCGCTTCGCGAGCAGGGCCTTCCCCTTCACCCCCCGTGGCGGCGGACCTCCAACGGTTGCTGTGGACTGTTTTTGTTTTTTTATTGGGCGACTTTCATCGCCGTTTTCAGTCGCGTAAGCGTGACGTCTTTTCCCAGAGCCACGGCCACTTCAAATGCTCCGGGACTGTAGGGCAGGCCCGTGAGAGCGGCACGGAGCGGCCAAAGAAGTTGCCCTTGCGAGAGCTCTTCTTTCTTGGCGCAGGCGAGCAGTTTTTCTTTGAGCGAATCGACCGTCCATTCATCTTCAGAAATCTTCTCCAGAGTTTTCACCAACACGTTCAGGATTTTCGGCAGAAGCTCCTTCGTGACTTTTTGTTTCGCGTTGGCGAGAAGATCCACATCAACTTTCGGATCCACATAGAAGAACGCGAGCATGTCGGGTCCTTCCTTGAGGAAAGTTACGCGTTCATGAATCAGGGCCGCCTTGTCTTTGAAATGAGCATCGTGAGCGGCTTCGGGGAAGCGTTCTGCCGTGAGCATCTGCAGCCGGTCGGCGAACTCCGCGAGTGAAAGTTTGCGGATCCACTGACCCTGCAGCCAGTCCAGTTTGGCCAGATCAAAGATCGCCCCCGCCTTCTGCACGCGCTCCAGCGAAAACGCTTCGGTCAGTTCCTCAAGTGAGAAGATCTCCTGCTCCGTTCCGGGATTCCAGCCGAGGAGCGCGAGGAAGTTCAAGAGCGTTTCGGGCAGGTAGCCTTTTAGGATGTACTCCTCGGCTGCAACGGACTGCTGGCGTTTGCTTAGCTTGGTCCGGTCGGCGTTGAGCAGCAGTGGCACGTGCGCGTACTTCGGAGGCGTCCATCCCAGTCGCTCAAAGAGCAGCAGGTGCTTGGGGGTGGAGCTGAGCCATTCCTCTCCGCGAATTACGAGGTCAATCTCCATGAGGTGGTCATCCACGACATGCGCGAGGTGGTACGTGGGGAATCCGTCGCTTTTGATCAGCACCTGATCATCCACGGTGTGTCCCTGAAAGGTCATCTCCCCGCGAATTTCATCGGTGTAGGTGAAGATGTGCTCGTGCGGAACTAAGAGCCGGAGCACGTGAGCATCACCGCGCGCGAGACGCTCCTCCACTTCTTTCTTGGGCAGGTGCGCGCAGTGCCGGTCGTACATCGGCGCTTGTTTGCGGGCCATCTGGTCTTCGCGCATCTTCGTCAGCCGTTCGGGAGTACAGAAGCAGGGGTAGGCATGGCCGTCTTTCAAAAGCTGATCGGCATATTTCTGATACAGCTCCAAACGTTCCGACTGGATGTACGGACCTTTCGTTCCTTCCTGAGCCATAAGACCTTTGCGCATCATCACGCCTTCATCCGGGTCGAGCCCCGCCCAATGAAGGGTCGAGAGAATATTCTCCACTGCCCCTTCGACACTGCGTTCCTGATCCGTATCTTCGATGCGCAGCAAAAAACGTCCCTTCGTCTGCTTGGCGATAAGCCATGCAAAGAGCGCGGTGCGCAGCCCGCCCACATGCAGCAAGCCGGTGGGGGAAGGGGCGAAGCGGGTACGCATGCGCGGAGGATAGCGAGCAACACGCGGAGAAGCGAGCCATTGCTCTTTTATCAGGGCGTATGGTAAAAATACATCACGCTATGAGCGACGAACCCGTACAGAAGGTAACTTTTTTCATCGACACCCTTGGCGGAGGAGGGACAGAAAGAGTCACCGCTGTTTTGGCCAACGAGTTTTCGTCGCACGGTTTCGATGTACATATCGTGCTGAGGGGAAAATCGGACAAAGAATATCCAACGCAGGATGGCATACAAAAACATTACGTGGATTCCGAAGGACGCGAAAATAGGTACCTGCTTCTCTGGAGGCGTTTACGGAAAACGAGGGCGATTTTTACGCAAATCGGCGATGGGCCCGTTATTTCTCTGGCGTTTCCGCCTGCAGATATTTCCGTCGTCTATGGTCTTTTATTCAGCGGACGCCGGATGATTTTATCCGAACGCAATAATCCTCAAAATGTTCCTCGCGCGCTTTGGAAAAGAGCAGTGCGGATATTGTGTTACTGCATGGTCGATGCCGTGGTATTTCAGACGCAAAATGCCAGAAACTATTTTCCAAAAATGATCCGCGAGAAAGGGATTATCATCCCCAATCCGCTGATGCCGGATTTACCAGTAAGACACGAGGGCGAGCGCAGAAAAGAAGTGGTGAATTTTTGTCGCTTTGCCACTGAAAAAAATCTACGTTTGCTCATTGATGCATTCGCGCTTGTGGCTAAAAAACATACGGATTTTTCACTGGTTTTGTACGGTCACGGACCGCAGGAAGAGGCATTGAAGGAGTATGCGAAACAGCAAGCTGTCGCGGGGAAAGTGCATTTCCGAGGGTTCTCGAAGGATATTCACCGTGCTGTCGTGGACAGCATGATGTTTGTTTCCAGCTCTGATTACGAGGGTCTTTCCAATTCCATGCTGGAGGCGCTGGCGATCGGACTCCCTGTCATTTGCACGGATTGTCCCGCTGGCGGGGGACGAGCATTCATCCGTTCTTATGAAAACGGCCTCCTGGTACCGCCGTGCGATGTTGCGGCTTTGAGTGAAGCCATGAATGCGCTGATTGAAAATGAAAGTTTACGGGAAAAATTATCCCAAAACGCCGTGAAAATACGAGAAGTACTGCAGGCGGAAAAGATATTTTTTCAGTGGTTGGCTTTGATGTAGTGTCGAGACATGCTCCGTTTTCTCGCAAGCCGTCTCGGTGCCGTGTGTAGAATAATCATGGCTTTTTGCGGAATCGAGTGGGTAGCAATTTGAATTTCTTAACAAGGGCAAGAGCAGAACACTGAGAAAAAACCTGTTACGGTCTGTGACATGCTTGGCACCCTCCGTACCAACGGTCTTTACGCTGCCTATCACTTCCCCGGATGTACCACTCGGAGGAGTGCTCAGGGAGGTCTTCGGCGATGCCCATGCCATTGTGCTCACGCTTATCCGTCGGGGAATAAAACGGCGTGCGGTTCCTGCGGTCATGTCTGCCGCACGTTCTACGGCAGTAAGATCCGCCGCATCTGGGCTCTCTCCTGCGGAGGATGCCGGGTGTACATGGAGACCGCGATTCGCAGAGTGGATTGTCCTTTCTGCAGCAGTGTGATGAGAGAGCCCCTCGCATGGCTGGCAGCCAACCCTCACTACACCAAACGCTTCGTGAAGGCGGTCGGAGAGCGATGCAGAGACTCGACCATCAAGAGTGTCGCCGCAGAGTTCTCTCTCGGCTGGCATACCGTGAAAGAAATCGACCAGGAGTACATGCGCGATCAGATGCGGAAAGCCGGTCATCCTGCACCGGAGAAGCTCGGTGTCGATGAGATCTCCATTGAGAAAGGCCATCACTACCGTGTCGTCGTTTCGGATCTGGAACGCCGGAGGGCGATTTGGTTCGGGGGGGGAAGAGCAAGAGGGATCTTGACCTCTTCTCCCATGAGAACGGCGAAAAGCGCAATGCCAAGATCTCTCTGGTGGCCATGGACATGTCTCAAGCCTTCCAACTATCGGTCAAGGAACATGTCCCGAAGGCCGTGCTCCTCTTCGACAAATTCCATGTGATGCAGAAGCTGTGTGATGCCCTCGATGAGGTACGGAAACTCGAATACCAGTGATTCACCGGCAATGAACGGATCTTCATGAAGGGACAGAAGTACGTCCTGCTCCGCAACCGGGAGAATCTGGATCTCAAAGGCAGTACAGCAATCCACAAAAAAATTGTATAATAGACTCCATAATCTTCTCTATGAAAGATAGTGGGCAAGAAAGTACTGACTAACTAAACCTATGACGATTAATGTCGTTAATGACATTAGAATAGATTTTTTTAATCATTTTCTATATTTTATATACTCCATAAAATAATAAGGGTATAAAATTCTTGAGAATATAATTGAATAATTCATTACAAAAAAACGTCCGTACAATTCAAATAGTTTATCGGTCTTTGAACCCCTATTCGTTTCTTCATTCTTTTTTATAAAACCCGATTTATTATTTTTTATTTTTTCTTGTATTAGAAAAAATAATTTTATTAAGTAAGTAATATTTGACTCATATATCTCTTTTAATAAAAGGACAACTTCTTGTAGAATTAAATGATAGAACCCTTTTATAGAGGGTTTGTAAAAATATTTAAGATAGAGGTAAAATCTAAGTACTTTAGTATCCATGTTGCGTTTTAAAGAGTTTGTAATACTTTCATTTTTAGGCGTATGGTAATGTTTAATTTTAATTCGGGGATTGTATTTTATCGAATATCCTTCTTTCTTAACATTATAGCAAATATCTGCTTCTTCAAGCAGGGAAAAATTGAGATCAAATCCTCCAATTTTATTAAAAATATCTTTCCTAATTGAAAGGTTAGCACTCCCAAAAATTGTTGCATTTTCTCTATTTTTAATATTATGGAAATATCCATAATTATCAAGAGTTCCTAAACCTTTCCAAAGAAATTCCTTTGAAAAACCAATATTGATAACATTTCCTCCAACAATCCCTATTTTTTTATCTAGTGAAAAAGTTTTTTCAATTTTATCTAAAAAATTTCTATCAATTATACAATCATCATCTAAAGAGGTTATTATTTGTCCTTTAGCTTTATTCCAGGCAAATTGGCGAAAATTTGCAAAGCCTTTTCTTGGATAATAGTAGTATCTTAAGTTCTTGTTATTTAAGTAAAATTCTTGTGCAATTTTTTTTGTCTCATCATGAGAGCCATTATCTAAGATTATTACTTCAAAAGGATTATAATCCTGTAGAAATACTTTATTTAAGCATTTCTGCAAGCTGTCTGCTCGGTTCTTTGTACAGATAACAATACTTATCAGAGGCTTATCTTTATTTATCCTTTTTAAGGATGAACTTTGTTTCATATGCTGGGAAGAAGTAACATAGAATTTTTTCATGGGTTCTAGGCGATATTCGGATTCTTTTCTTTACAATCTATTTTAAAGGGTAAGTAAAAATAATTATAGAATGTTTTAGGATGTATTCCTTATGCAGCAGGATTGGTATGATGTGTAACTTTTATATGGGCAGCCCCCCTAGAATTCTTTTACACTCGTTAAGTAGATGGACTGGGTCTTGCACGTGTTCTCAAATATGATACATAAGAATTTTGTTAACTGATGAATCTGGAAATGGTAAACCTTTGTTTAGATCATAAACAACATCTATTCCAGGAACATCTTCAAAGCCAAGTCCATTAATTCTACATTCTTTAATTTATTTATTAATTGACCACTTCAACAGTAAACGTCACCCTTCGGCTTCGCTCGGGGTGGCTACGCTCAAATGGTCTAATTGACTACCTCCACAGTAAACGTCACCCTTCGGCTTCGCTCGGGGTGACTACGCTCAAACAGGACAATCCTGTTTTTTTTGAAGGAGTCATCCACTGCTCTAATTGGCCACTTCAACAGTAAACGTCACGGGAATCATCGGCTTCTCGTTTTCTCCCGTTTGCATTTTGCTGATGGTATCCACGATATCCATGCCGCCCGTCACATGCCCGAATGGCGTGTGCTTACCGACAAGCCATGGCGTGCCATCGGCCCGTGTGACGATGAAGAATTGGCTGCCGTTCGTATCCGGTCCCCGATTGGCCATGGCGATGGTGCCGCGAGCGAGAGGAATCGGATTGCCATTGGTTTCATCTTCAAATGTCGGACCGTAGATGCTTTCACCCCCTGTTCCATTTCCATCGGGGTCGCCTCCCTGAATCATGAAATCTTCTATGACGCGGTGGAAGGTGAGGCCGTTGTAATAGCCGGTGCGGCCCAGCACGACGAAGTTTGTCACGGTCTTCGGGGCACTGTTCGCATCCAGCTCGAGCGTCACGTCACCCAGATTTGTGTGCAGGATGACCGTGTGTGTGCCGGAGAGAATGGTTCCGTCGAATCCGAGGGGGGCGGGAGGGGTCACATCAGCGGGGGTAGGCTCTGCCGGGGTGGGATTTTCAGCAGAAGAGGAATTTTCTGAAGAAGGAGCAGGATTCTCCGTAGAAGGTGAGCTTTGCCACCCGCATCCGACGAGGAGAGCAAGCGCAAAAAGCGGAATGAGGAAGAAGTAGTATTTTTTCATAAAGTGACCGCGATAGGCTACGCGCTCGATTGGGGTCAGGCAAGTTGCCGTACAATGACTGCAGCAATTTGTCGAGCGGCATCTGGTTGGTGGAGGCTATGGATAGCGTTGCCCATGATGCGGCGGGAATCCGTTGCTTCGATGAGATGAGATACGGTCGAAACCAATGATGCAGACAGGCGTCCCTGTTCCAGCAAAATGCAACCGCCCGATTCCACCGCGACTTCGGCATTTCTTCGTTGATGATCATGCGCCACTCCTTCGAGCGGAACGAGAATCGCGGGGAGTCCTACGGCAGCCAACTCCGTGATCGTATTCGCTCCTGCGCGGCTGAGTGCCAGATCCGCGGCTGCATACAGGTGAGGCAGTTCCTCTCCGGCAAACGGGCACTGCCAGTAGCCCGGAGGATTCTGCGCAACGGTAGATTTACCTTCGCCGGTGAGATGGATCACATCGCAGCATTCCAGGAGTTGGGTGAGACGGGCGGCAACAGCTTTGTTGAGTGCGAGTGCGCCCTGACTGCCCCCCAGCACAATGAGGACCGGCCGCATGCGTGAGAGTCCGGTGATGGCAATTCCTTTCTGGCGGGACCCTGTGGTGACCAGAGAGCGGATAGGGTTACCCGTGAAGATCGTTTTGGATCCGGTGAGGCTCCCCTTAAAGCCGAGGCACACCGCTTTCGCCCATTTGCCGACGAGCCAGTTCGCCCATCCGCTCACCGCGTCGGATTCATGAAGGACAATCGGAATCCCTCTTTTTCTCGCTGCAAAACAGAGTGGCACGCCCACGAATCCGCCTTTATCGAAGATGACGCGCGGCTGCAGTTCTTCCAGAAGTACGTCAGCCCGGCGAACGGCCTGCCAGAAGTTCCACAAAAAATTCCATCCGAGACGCGGCGCACAAAATGGTGTTGCCGCAAAACCATTCTGTATAACGAAGTCCGCCTCGTTGGGCCGGTCGCCCACGACGAAATGAATATCCGCATCCGCCTGTATCTCCTTCAGAGCCTGTGCGATGGCGAGCGAGGGGGCGATGTGCCCCAGCGAACCGCCGCCGATGAAGAGAACGCGTTGTGGGGACATGATGCTTATTGGTCTTCTATCATACAGCGCGGACTTCTTCATGCGCGCGAGAAAGAGGGGGTTCTTTTCTCCGTTCTGCGCGCGGTTGCGGCGGCTTCTGTGGAATGCATGGAGATATTGAGCAGAATCCCCACGGCAAGCAGCAGAGAGATGAGGGAGGATCCTCCGTAACTGATGAAGGGGAGAGTGATGCCCGTGAGCGGAAAGAGCGCCAGATTCACAGAGAAATTGAGTACGGTCTGAAAGGCGATCCACGTGGTGATGCCCGTGGCGACCAGAAAGCCGAAGCGGTCCGGCGCCTCGCGGGCGATCTTGTATCCGCGCCAGATGAAGATGCCGAACATCGCGATAATGATGAGTAACCGGAAGAATCCCAGTTCCTCCGCCATGGCCGCGAAGATCGTATCGGCCTGCACCTCTGGCAGGTAGCCGAACTTCTGCACGGATTTTCCGTAGCCGACCCCGAAGGCCCCCCCGCTGCCGATGGCGATGAGTGCCTGTTTGATCTGAAATCCGATCGTCTCGGAAATCGACGGATCCTCGGGAGAGAGAAAGGCGCGGAAACGATTGCGGATGTAATCCTTCTGCAGGATCAACGGCAGGCCGAGGATGGCGGCCATCGTTCCGCCCAAGATCACGTGCCCGATATTGCCGCCGGCCACGAAGAACATGACGACCGCGATTGAGGAGAGGACGAGAAAAGATCCCAGGTCCGGCTGCAGTGCCACGAGAATCGTGCTCAAGCTCAGGAGCGTTGCGAAGGGGATGAAGCCTTCTTTCCATGTACTGATCAGCTGCTCACGTTTCTGCAGCCACAGAGCGAGATAGAAGATCATAGTCAACTTGAGCAGCTCGGATGGTTGCAGAGAGAAAAAGCCAACACGGAGCCAGCTTTGCGACGTTCCCCACTCCGCCCGCAGCCCAGGAACGAAGAGGGCGACGAGCAGGAGCAGCGTTGCGCCGAAAAGCGGGAATGCCAGTCGCTGCCAGAGGCGGTACGGAATGAGTGCCATGATGCTCATTGCACTGAATCCAAAGAGCACATGGCGGAAGCTGCGCCAGAGGTAGAAGGAATTACTGGGCGCATCCCGCAGGCCCTGCGCCACGAGGCGCTGCGTGATCTGGTAGCTCTCGAACACACTCACGCTCGAAATCATGGCGAGCCCGAAGAGCGTGAGCACCACAGTAATGCCGAGGAGGAGGAAATCCATCCGGCGGAACATGAGGCCGGAAGCATAGCATGGGATGACGATCATTACTCTTTCCACCCTTTTCCGGCGAAAAGGGTGGAGCCCAAACGCCGGCGCGCCAACGCCCGCTCCACCCGGCCCTGTGCCTCCTCGCCTCGCCTCCAAGGCTTCGGCTCGTCTCGTCGGCATTCCACGCTTCGCGTGACAGGGCCTTCCCCTTCACCCCCCGTGTCGCGCCACCCCCATTCTAATACTGAAGATGTATGAAACTTGCGGCTAATAACTCATCCCTGATTTATTTTTTTGTATTTTTTTACAGAGTGTTAGCATGATTCCCCGCAAGAAAGCCCGTTGGTGTTTTCCGTTCATGGTCGGCAGCAGTGATCGCGTATGGAGTGAGAGCCGTTTGATTGCTGAGATTCGTTTGCGAAAATCGGGAACCTTTTCCGCCAGCAGGGCGAGAGACTGGCCCAGTGTTTCCATGCGTACGAGTGACTGTTCCAGTGTCATGTGGTGATGATGCAGAGCCTTCGCATCCGGTTGGTAGAACAAATGGATACCTGCCTGCTTCATCCGGAGTCCCCATTCAATATCTTCCCAGCCATAGAGTGTCATGTCCTCACGGAATCGAAACTGTCGCGCCACTTCCGTAGGCACACTGATATGGCTGGTGTAGGTGAAGTTTTCCTGAATTTTTGTCGGGAGGAATGCGCGGGCGTATTTCGCGATCTTCGGGTACCCGAATTGCCATCCGCTCCGTTCGAGCCAGCGCATGACCGGATTGATGTCGACGACGGGGTCCCAAGTGACGAAGCCGAGGACGACTATTGGGGATTGGGGATTGGGGATTAGAGATTGGGATGCCCGATGAGCGGCGAGATGTTTCTCACATGCATTTCGTTCCAGAAGAATGTCATCGCCGATGAAAAGAACGAACGGCGCGTGCGCGTGGTTTACGCCGAAGTTGCGCGCGACTCCCTGCTGGGATTTGGGAATCTCGAAGTAGCTGACAGTTTGTAGCTGATAGCTGCTTGGGTTCCGGAAGAGCGCGGCAGTCTCGGGGTCCGGACCGTCACTCACCACGATCACTTCCAACTCATCGGCGATGGTCTGTGCCTCGAGACATTGGAGGCAGAGCCTAAGGATATTCGGTCGCCGGTACGTGGGGATGATGACGGAGAGGGACGGCATGTAGCTTGTAGCTTATAGCTTATAGCTTTTAGCTTATAGCTTTTAGCGGTAATCTTGGCTCTCTCATGCGTTATTTATTCCTCGATCTGGCCAGCCATTCAGGTCTTCTCGCTTGCGTGGAGGATCAGACCATCAAAGCTTCCGAGCCGGTTGATCACCGCATCGGCGACCATGAGCTGATCCCGCTTTTCGAAAAGACACTCGATGCGGCCGGATGGAAGGCGGCTGATCTCACGCACATTGCCTGTGTCATCGGCCCCGGAGGATTCATGAGCCTGCGTGTCGCGGTGGCGTTTGCCAACACGCTCATGCATCAGCTGAAGATTCCCATAGCGGGGATTCATTTGAGTGATTTGTATGCGGCGAGAGCCCCTCACCCGGCGCTTCGCGCCACCCTCTCCCAAGGGGAGAGGGAAGAAGGAGAGGCCTCTTTTCTTTGGCTCCATTCCACCAAGAAGAACGAGCTGTTTGTACGCGG
>Ga0172381_10004041_pt1 | contig 15321 bp, 28 predicted proteins | sample Leawel6488metaG_FD_119754 | JGI IMG/M metagenome (GOLD analysis project Ga0172381, IMG submission 119754) | Leachate microbial communities from a municipal landfill in Southern Ontario, Canada - Leachate well 64-88 metaG | ecosystem: Engineered > Solid waste > Landfill > Unclassified | place...
CCTCACCGTTATTCATGTATTGCACCTCATCTTCCAACGCCTGAAAGCAACATGGGAATGTGTCAAAACTATCCGCATCAGTCAAAATTCCGTTTTGAGCCGATATATCATAAATTGCAGGGAACCAATATACACCTACGGCATTTAATGCGGATTCTATTTGATTGTTTATATTCATTGTTTATTGTTTAAAGAAATCGTACATAGATTTTTTTGAAAATATACCACCTGATAATATAATTCCCGTCTCTCTGTTATTGCTCGTGACGTACCGAATTGAGTTGTCCAGATTTTTGAGTATATTATTTTCGTAAAAAGAAGAACTTGTTTTATAGATCGTGTTGTGAATGCGTTGTATCTGGTCTACCATATCATTCCATGCAGCCACTATCTGAGGTCTTTCATCAACTATGATAGTATTAGGTGTAGTAAGTTTTTTTTGTCCTGATGCGGTCGCAAAAGACATATTTTCCATCTTAAACATTACATACACATAGTTAGCAATTGGTGAAATGGCTGTGGTTTCATCATAGAGCATATCAATATACTGTGAATCCAAATCCAAACTACCAAAACATTTCAATATAAATTCATCCTGATATTTTCCTATATATCGTGATAGTTTATTTGCTTTTTCTGAAGATGCGCTTCCCGGTGCTGCGCTATTAACTTGCTTTAAACTTGATATTTCAGTTATTCCCCAAAAGTATCTTTCATCAATTAATGGATTCATATATTTTGTGTATTAAAAAAGGGAGAAAGGAATTAAAATCCCTAACTCCCTTTGGTTGATAAAAAGTGAAATGTAAGTTATTCCATTTTGTAATGTCTGGCAAGATACCAAACCGATAACAGTGCATTCATGGTTCCGGTACCTACAGCAACTACCCGATATTTAGCGTGTTTTGCTGGAGTAACATTCCATATAACTGTTTTAGTTGCAACGTCAGTAAGCGTTAATGTATCACCTGTTGAAACATAATTTGTCCCGTCAACAGTACCATATAACACGACAGTACCAGCAACAGTGCCGGAAACCTTAGTAACAACAGGCTGAATAGAAACGGTTGAATATCCGGCAGTCAATGCAAATGTTTTTGTAACTGTCAAAGATCCTGATTTAATAGAATCAGTTGTTGCAGCCGGCAATTTATAGCCGCTTGTAAATTGTGCGTTTGCATAAAAACCAACAATCAGTAATGCAAATAAAATCAATATTTTTTTCATGTGTTTGAATTTTAAAAGTGAGTAAAAATAGCAGGGTATATTTCAACCCTGCATTATATTAAGATGATAAACCAACCAAATGAGCAACGCCATCACTGGCAGTTGACAGAGGAGCGGTAGCATAAGCCACTGTTACGGTTAATTCGTATTGGTCAATGAAGTCCTGAGTACTACCTGATGTAGTATCGCCATCTGTATAGGTGTCAGCCCTATGGGTATAAACAGAAAGGTCAGCACGTACACCATATCCAAATGGGTCTAATGCGGTTGTTAATAAACCTTCTTTACCTCCAACATTAACGCCTTTAAGGTTTTGTTTGTCATTCCAAACGATACCAGCAAATGATGCTTTAGGGAGAATCAAGAACGAACCGTTATAATCAGATGATATAATATCCTGTGTAGGTACTAACTGACTGTTTCCAAATTGGAACTGTGTGTTTTGGTTGTTTCCTGCACCCTGATTTAACAGGTCTGTCAAATCTGCCATTGTCCTCAAATCTGCTACAACATCATACATCTGCCCAAACTGGCGGGCTTTCATAAAGCTTTCTGCTTTCTGCAAACGTACTTTATCATCAGCAGCAGCGATTTCCAACGCTTTTGTCACATCACTCCATGTACCTGCACCTGATGCAGCAATAGGAGTTGCAAGGTTAGCAGCTGTTAACTGACAACGTGCAGCGATAAGAGCAGCCAAAGCGGCTGAATCCTGACGAGCCATTGCATTTTTCCAAGCCTGCTCATATTGGTTCATAAACATTTGCTCATAAGAAAAAACATTGTTATCAGCCAATTTGTAACGAAGAGAGAATTTTTCGACAATGGTTACGTAAGTTAAATTCTGTTTTGCAGAATCACCTACGTTACCCTCGTGATAAGCAGCCTTTGCGGTAGTTGAACCGGCAGCAGTTTTTGCGAAGAAATTAATATCTACAGTTCTTAACTGATGCACTCTTTCAATCTCCGGTGATGGGATTGCAATCGGTGCGTTTTTGATGGCTAATGCCATTACAGACGGTGTTTTCGCACGTGTTTCAGGGTTATTCCATAATTGGGTTGCTTTTACCTGTGCTTTTGCCAGTGCGCTTGTTGCGTATAAACTCATAATAAATAAAATTAATTTGTTAATTTAAACCATGCACAGCACGGCGAAGATGGGAATAGGCACAGCCAAATTGATAGAAGTGATACAATCACGTACAAATATAGATATTTTCTATGAAACTACAAAGAATTAAGTATTTTTAACATTAAAATAATTGAATTATATTTATCTTTGTTATTCAAATATCTAATTAACAATTAATTATAAAAACAAAATTATTATGAAAAAACTAAGCGATTATCGGATTAGAGAGGAAAACGGAAAGTTTTATGTTGAAAAACAAGTCACTGAGACATTTGTATTATTTAAGAAAAAGACAGTGTCAGAATGGTTTTCTGTAGATAAATGGGGATATTGTCGCATTCCTATTAATTCAGAATTTTTTAATGGAAGAATGGTATTGATTGAAGACCATTCAAAAGCATTTGATACTATCGAAGAAGCAAAGGCGCAAATCATCAAGTGGTGCGAGGAGCCGAAAAAACCAAAATACCATTATGTCGTTGAAGACAATAGACTTTTTAGTTGTCCTAATTTTGCATTAGGTGAGAAACGCTACATAACACAATCAATGCCATGTTTTAGCGATGAATGTCAAGATGCATATGATTATTTATTTATGAAACATTTAAGGTTCGCAGCAAATAAATTTCCTACATACAAAGAGCATAAAAAGAAGTGTTCTGATTTATTAAATGAAAAAGACAGTTGGTGGACCGTTATATTTACGACAAAAAAATGAAAAGTAAATTTATAATTACATCTTTCGAAATTCCTTTGTATCGTGGTAAATTAGTCCTTGTGTTATCGAATGATAAAGAGAAAGTAAACGAAATACTTGAAATTAATGATTTTGATGATGAAAAAGTATTTGCGCATTGTCTACTTGATAATTACGGCAAAAAAAACACGCTGCCATTATTGTGTTAAATTTATGGGATAAGGATAGTAATATCACAAATGGAATTATAGCTCACGAATCAATACACGCAGCAGATTTTATATTTAACATCAGAGGAATAAAACATGATTATGATAATCCTGAATCATATACATATTTTTGCGAATGGATAGTAGATAGAGTGTATGAATGTATAATAAAAAACAATCTTAAACATAAAATAAAAGGCTCCGTTTAAAGAGCCTTTTATTATTTTTACGAATTAAAATCAAAATCTTTCACATCTTTTGTTGCCTCAGCTAAATAAGTAGTGAACTCTGGAGATAGTTCTGTCTTATCAGGATTTTCAGATTTAAACTTCTCAACAGCTTGCGAAAGTCTTTTAATGCCACCTGTTCCACCGCCATGAACGTCACCAGCTCCACGCCCGCCTTTTGGATTAGCTTCTGTATCAAGCCAGTTGTTACGACTTTCAAATACTTTCCCGATAGCAACATTTAAAGGTAGAACATCCTTTGTTTTTTCGTCCCGCAAAACTTCACCATTTAATTTAACGGCAAGCTTCCCGTCTACCTCTTCAATGTTTGATTGTAAAATGTTAATATATTCGCTGTCAGTTAAAACAGACGATCGGTTTTTTGGAAGGTAACCAAGCAACTGACTATTTCTTTCAGCTTTTTGCTTTTCTGATTCAATAGTTTTATACTTACCCTCCCATTCAGTAACTGAGCTTTTCAGTAACTCAATTTGTTGTTTCAACCCTGCATCACCCGTTTGAAGTGCTGCTTTTGCTGCCTCAACAATTTTAATAGGCTCTGCCGATTTTTCAACATCTTTCAATCCGAATTGGTCGATCATAAGTTTGTTGGCAATGTCAAAACCTGCCCTTTTGCCTTCTTCGACTCCAAGCTTTTTACCTTCTGTAATTTTGTTTGCATCACGAGCCGTTAATGTTTCTTCGGTAAATAGCTGACTTTTTGGAATAGTAATTTCTTTTTCTTCTTCCGCTTTTACGGCCTCAATTAATTCATCAACATTCAAACCTAATAGTTTTAATGCTTCTTTTGCTTCTTGTTTAATCATTTTGTTTAAATTTTAGTTATTAAATACTCTGCCGGAATTACGGCAATGACGTTATTTTTATCTTCTGCGTATTTGATTAACAGCGTTGAGCCTGTTTTTTCATTGTGAACCAACGAATCACATTCAATCGTTTTGCTGATTAATCCTTTTGTTACTTTGTATTTCATACTTCCACTAAATCAGCATCAAAAGAATAATACATACCTGCCGAACCTGAATTAAACAATTGAGAGTTCAATGTTTCTGCCATCATAGGACTGATAACCGATTCGCTTGCTTTTGCTCCTGGAACAAGTTCAACACCTACAATAACCATTTGTTTGTTCAGGTTTTTATCAAACTTCATTTCAACCTTCTTTGTAACCCGAGCGACAATGTGCCGTTTCATTTTGTAAGCAACAGATTTTAGTTTATCTTCCTGATACTTTTCCCAAGCATCACCAACCAAAGATGAAATTTTTACTTTTGCCTGTTTGTTTTTTTCTTCTTTTGCTGGCAACTCGTTGGTAACATTTTCAGCATTTTTCAACGCTTCAATAATTTGAGGAACTTCTTCGGGCTTATAACCTTCTTTTTGTAATTCTTCTATCAGATTGTCGCCCTGATAATTTGAGAAATTCCGTAATGCTTTTTCTAATCTTTTTGCATTCATAATAAATAAAATTAATTGTTAGTATTAATAATCACGCCTTTATCTGTAGCGTATTTCTTTAAATCTTCTTTTAGTTTTGCTTTGTCGGTAATCAATAGCTTTTCATTGCTTGTTAAATTATACCATTCAGCAAAGTATTTCTTCATTGCTATTTCTTCCTCGCTGAATATATTCATAGAAATCATATCACGCAATGTATAATGAACAAACGGTTCAACCTCCATCATCTTCAAAGCCAAAGACAGTTCAATGTGATTATTCATGTAAAGAGAACGCAAATATCTGTCCAAAGCATCATTCAGAATATATTCCGGAGAACCGTTTTTTTTCTTTTCCTGATATTGTTCAAAAAGCTCATTGGTTGATTCGAGAATATAGTCACGCCCATATTTTATCATCACATCTTTTAATGCAGGATAAACAGACTTCCCGATAATCAACATTATCCATCTTTCAATCCCTTCGCACCAGTCGGCTGTCTGTTCTAATCTTGCGTAAACAGGTTGCAGGTTAACGAGAGTTTTAGTTGCCGTCTCCTGCAAATCAGTTCCTTCCTGTGAGAACTTTCTGTTATCTGTACCCCAATATGTATCATAAGAGATTTTTTCTAAATCTTGCAAAGATTCATCCTGTTTATTCCAAGTTTGAATGTCAGGCGTGATATACGTGAATATCTTTTTAATATCCAAAGATGTATTTTCAGCCAACAGGCTTAACGGTATATCTATCGAATCGCTGACATTTCTAATTTGTTTAAAACCTGTTCCGTTGCATTCATCACAAAGTTTGTCACCTACATAACCAGAACCAGCACATTTTCTACAAGTAACTAAAGGTCGCACGGCTTTTGGATAACCATGATATTTTTTTGAAAGATTCCTGATTGAACGGTCATTCATGTACGCTTCAAAAATCTCTACAACCTTATCAGATTTTGACAATCTTATTTGGTTGTTGCTAAAAAGCGAAACATCGGAAACTACCCTTGCCGGACATTCTGAAAATAAATGTTTGATTGTAAATCCATCAACCTCTCTGAAAGTATCGTTATCACGTTTGAAGATGTAATCGAAAGTTTCATCGATAAACCTGTAGTATTTTGATTTGAGATTTTTCTGCAAACGTGGTAAATCTTCGTCCGTGATTCCGAATTCAATCGCCTCTTTATTTGTCAAATGAAAACAAACATATTCGCATGAATTGCCTTTTAATTTATAATCATAAATCGTTTGAATTGATTTGTAAGTTGGATAAGGTTTTCCGTCAACATCACGCTCAATAAATATCACTGATGCAGGATCAACATCAAATGCCTTAATAGCAAAGTTTTCAACCCATTTTCTTAAAGGCTCGTTATTCCTTATCTGAGAAAACAGGTTATCTAGTTTTTCAGTTTCTTTGTTTGAAATTCCTTCATAAAAACAGGATCCGCCACGAGCGGAAAATATCATCTGCTCTTTTTGCAGAACACGGCTGATTAAGTCTTTATTGCTTTGTGTCTTTTTTCTTTCTTTGTGAATATCTTCGCTCTCAAAGTAGCTGTCACGTCTAAAGAAACCGTCAATATCATTATCAGTTAAACACCGGATTAACCGGATGTTCATTTCATGACCTGATTTAATAATCTCCTTTGCAGGATTATCTTTCAGTATTTGCAAAATTTGTTCATTATCCATATATTATGAATTTGTTTTTTATGCCAAAACGGTCAACAGCTACATATCCTAAAGCATCAATTAAGTGATTGAAATCATCTATCGGCTCGTCGGTATATTCTCCATTCTTATCAATACCATAACACCACCTCGCCGATTCTGTCCAAAGGTCGCCACTTTCCTCAACAAAATATATCTCCAGCGACTTTAAAAGTCCTATTCTTGCATTTATACCGCCTTTCTTGTCACATTCAACTATATTAAATCCCTGCAAAATAGCGGGGTATTTCATCGCATATTCGTAATTGACTTCATTTAACTTAAATCCGTGCTTGAGTTTTTTTATCGCCTCAGCATCGGCATGGTCGGCAACTATTCTATCCGCTTTATTTAATTGCAAAGTTGCATATAATTTTGCAATATCCAATGTCGACATAGGAAGATAGTTCAATTGCCTTACATACATTCTGCCTCTGTCAAACTTACAACCGACCATTGCAGCCGGTGAAGCTGTACCAAAGTCCTGACCGTAAATCTCTTTAAACGGCAACCGCAAATAGTCCTCTAATGTTATCGCATTAACATTTTTTAAAATCTGCCCCCTCCGGCCAGTTGATGCGTAACCTTTTATCGCTGTTAGATAATAATGCTTATCATAATTAACAGAATCTGGATTTCCGTAACTTTTATATTGCTCTACAATTACATCAGGCAGATACTCGTTATCTTCAAAGTCGCTTTGAATACACACAAATCCGGGTATTTTTTTTGGAACAACTTTGTAATAACCATCCTCGATTTCTTCGATATTAAAGTAACGCTTAATAATCCAATGCCGTACATCCGGCGTGTTGAGAATTATAATTATCAAGCTATCTTTTTTTCGGATAGAATCGGTAAATGTATTAAATTTCGCAGGGTCGCGGATATCTTCCGCCTCTTCAATGATTGCAATATCAACATTACTCACCCCTTTCAAATTTGCCCGCTTATCATTATCAGATGCCCGAAATCCCATTGTAAACACTTGCATGTCATTTGTTCGCAAATTTTTTATCCCGGTGTCTAATTTTTGAAAGTATTTGTCTAATTGCCCGCTGGCATTAGCCGTGTCGTATCTCTGAAATATTTCTGATAAAATAGATTCCCGTACCTTTGATTTCTCATCCCTGACTACAACACACCGTTTATTTTTGATAGTCGAACTAAAAGCTATGAACTTTGAAGCCTCGTAAGTCTTACCGCCTCCACGCCCGCCGATTAACACAACTAATCGTGTGTCTTTCGGTAAATCATAAAGCTGTTTATATTTTTCAATCGCCTTAACATTAACGTTCATTCTATCATTTTGCTATAAAAATAAGCTTTATTTGTTCTTTTTGTCGGCACTCACTATTTTACACAATCAGCATTTTAAACTAATTTTGCTTACATTTTGTCATTATTCAAAAGTAATTGTATGCTTTAAATCGTTCAAATTTTCTCCGTTCGTTGTTAAATCAATTTTTTCACCATATTTTTTTGGCATTAATTTACTTAAAGACCATTTGCGGACGTCAACACGAAGACGTGAACGCAAAACGTGTTCGCTATTAAATTTTGAAACAGTTAATCCGTTTCCTAAATCCTGTTCAATGAAATCATTTGTCGAATCATCGGCAATATCGAGCATGTCCTCAAACATTAATTCTGCACGCTCTATTGTTGCTTGTGCGTATTGTTTACTTTTTATTTCATCATTTCTTAACCATACAAAGAATGTTTTCCCAGGAAGTTTAACTTCATTTAATGCCTTGCGCAATGACTTACCGTTTATTATCATTTCGCAAATATCATCAAATATCATTTGTTTATCTTTATCAGTGTAAGTTGCCATATTAATAGATTATTATATTCAAAATAACTATAATAACAGTGCAAATATATAAATAATTTATAAGATAGTGCAGAAATAACAAAATATTTTGCATTTTATTCAAAAACATGTTTTTAAACATATAAATTTACTTGCGTATATAATAGCAAAGTATTATCTTTGATTATCAATTTAAAACAAAACATCATGAAAACAAGAAAACAAGCAGCTATTGAATTAAATGCAATATTTAATAGCTATGAATTTAAAAAAAATTCCGTAAAAACAACTTACAATAAGATTTTTAAAAACGGTGATAGCTGGAGGTTGATCGGTTACGCACACGATTATACAGTTTAAATAACCCACTCACCCCCGCATCACTGATCCGGTGCTGGGGAACAAATTATTCACTTAAAAAACAAAGTTATGAAAACAAAAACGCGCTATTTTAACATGAAGACAAATTTTGGCGTTGAAACAGTCGACGAAATCCGTCGTGCTGATTGGGGTACGTACAAAGGGTATATTGCAGAACTTCGCTCTATGCTGTCAAATTATCGCATTGCTGGCATGAATGTATATCTTTCGCAAAGATGTACAAATAATTGGAAAAACTAACTAACATCATGCTCCGGGACATTGAACCGTTCCGGGGCTGCAAATCAAGCCCACAGAGGTGGCAAAATTATTAACAATTAAATTATATCAAAATGAAAACAATTAAATTAACTGAAGAACAAAAAACTGTATTTTATTTAGCAGCATCAAAAACAGGTATCATTAAAAAAGATTCTTTGCAAATCAGAGAAGAAAAATTAAAAATGTCTTTAATTAACGCCGGTATTGACGAAAACAAAATTATTGATGTCGGCGAAGTTCCCGCAAAAGGGGCAAATTTATCTGTAATTTTCATGGCTGATCGTGTAAGAATTAATTACAGGTGTGGATATTCAAGACATAATTACGCACCTTGTTTAGAGGTTTTATTATAGTTTTACTGACGAGCCGTTGATCGGCGAGACAGGGCACTTTTGCCCTGTCTGAAACAAATAAAAAATATTATGAAAACAGACATTTACAGACATCGCCCTTCATGGCTCGATGAAACGCTAACAGATGCGTTTGGAATTGAAATATATTTTTCAGAAACATCATTAAAAGCGATTTTTTACGCTGGTAAATCTTCAAAATCATGGTGGTTTTATCGTTTTAAAACACTTGATGAAATGATAAAACGCATTTACGAAAGCGTGGACAGGCATATTGAAAGGGAAAACGAAAAAATACAAAGACGTGCCAAACAAAAAAATGCAATGAGTATTTTTAAGGCAGCTGATCATTTTAATGTCGGTGATGTTGTTGTAAATACTTGGGGCTGGGAGCAAACAAACGTTGAATTTTATCAGGTTACTGAAGTACTCAATAAAAAAATCAAAGTCCGTGAAATCGGCTGTAAAACTGTTGAAAATTCACATGGTTTTATGTCCTGCGATGTTTTACCTGATATTGATAATTTTGTGAAAGACACACGAAAAGAAATAAACCTTTTATCATTAAAGGCAGACATTAATGCAAATGGCGAAATCTCATGCAGAATTTGCAACCCTGAATCATATTATTACTTTCATAAATGGGGAGGTACTGCTCAATATATGTCGTGGTACGCATAGCCCACCGAACAAAAAATCTGCTTTATAACATAAAAAACAGCTTGCGTATGTAAAAGTAACTAACTTACTTTGCGATAAATAATCGAACCGCAGGGATTTATAAACAAATAAAAAAATTAGTATTATGAAAAAAATTGACACAATTGATGCGGTTGTTTATGTTATAATAATCGCAATTATCTTATCTGTATTTCTTTTTTATATTTATTAAAATAACTAACCCCTCAGCCCTCGACATCACGGTTAAGTCAAAAGAAAATGTCAGGAAGTAAATCTTTAAAAGAAGAAACAAATAAGGTAAACAGGCAAATAATAATGGATAAATGCAATTCAGCAGAAGCACAATATGAGTTGTTTGTTTGTGATTTTTCAAATTGGATTGTGGTAAGATGCGATTCTCACAACGGGAAAGATTATGTGAAAAAACTTCTTAAGATTAAAGGTTTTGAAATTTGTAAAAAGAAGGATGCAGATCATTATTCTTCATTACAGAAAAAAGGATCCGAATTCTCAGTGCTCAATTTCTGGCTTCGTAAAATAACTAACAATTAAAACATCATGACCCTCAGACAAAAAATATACATGACAATGAAGTCGGAAGGATTAACGCCTTATCGGCTTTGCAAACAGCTTAAAATCAATCAGGCTACATTTAGCCGCTATATTCACGGAGGGACAATCCCTGGCGAGCAATTGGAACGAATAATTAATCATCTAAATTTAATCAAATGGGACTAATTATTATCTACGGCCTGATAATTTCGGGCTTTATCATCTTTTGCATTGAAACATTAATGAAACTTTTAAAAATTAAATAATATGAAAAAACAATTAAGAAAATTAGATTTATTATTCAGGTTTACAAAGCTAACTCCTGAAATGTTTTATTCAATTGGAATTAGTGAATATGTCATTAAATTGCAGGGACACTTTAACTCTGATAATGCTATCATTATCAAAAAACTATTTGGAAATCCTAAAATTGAGGATAGTGGTTTTCTTGATTTTTCAAAAAATGACATTAGCGTAACACTAACATAATCATGTCAAAAATAATCATATCAGACGACCAAAACACGGTCGAGATGGACGGGAAAAAATATGTGGCTAAAATGCCGGGTAGTTTTGAACATATTATGTGTTCAGAATGTGATTTAAACAAAAGAGAGCATTGTTATGATGTCCCCTGCGATTCTCTTGAGCGAAAAGACAAAAGAAATTTGATTTTCAAACTTCAAAAATAATCATCATGAAAACACTTTTAGCACTTCTATTTATCGGATGCATATTAGCCGTGTTGGTCATTGTCGTAATAGACATTAACAAGCGTGTCAACGATTACCTTGCAGATAAACGCAGGGAACTTGACCGGATAAAAAATATTAACAAGTCATTAACCACCACAGAAAAAAAATTGTAGTAACGGTTTGCGTACTTGCCTATACATAATATTATGCGTTTGTTGTTCTTTTATATTTTCTTAAATAAAAACTTCAAAATGGAAAAATTAAAAGTATTATATTTAGTAAAAATGAATAATTCTGTTGCTTTTGTTTTAAATCGTGACACAAAATTTATTCATAAAAAATTGTCATCAAATACGATAGTAGGTGAAGACGAATTTCTTTTGCAAACATACGGATTTGAAAATTCAAGTGGTAGTTTTAAGTCTTTTGCTGGACGAAAATTTGAATTAAAAATGGAAGACGGGTCTTTATTTGAAGGCACAAATAACTGGTGGGATTCGGTTACGAATAAAGCACAGGAATACATTAATGATAAAGTTTGCATGGTGGCAATAAATGATATTGAAAACCTTTGTAACTGTTATGTTTTTTGTGGATCAAAAATAAGAAAATCAGATTTTGAAAAACTTGTAAATGATTATAACGGCAAAGTCTACGAGTACAGAGAATTTGAAGACTTAATAATAAAACCTATAAAAGCACAAAAGAAAGACGAGTATAGAAAAGAATTGTACGCTCACATAATTTCAAAGGGATTTAAAGATATTGGAAAAGGGAAATTTCAGCACCCTAATGGAACTATTCTAATAAAAGATAATACAAATAGATTCGGTTCTAGTGATATTGATTGTCATATAAAGAAAATTTCTGAAAATATATTTGGTAATTATTTGTCAAAAGTTTATTTGATAAATGGGATTCATTTCGCGCAACTAAAAAATCACACTATCAATTTTTACGTAAACGCTGATAAGTGCTCAAATGTTGATTCTTTTTACAATAACGCATAACACCTATATATGCTAAATTTCGCATAATATAAGAGAATATATGCGTAACAACGCAAATAACTGCTCAATAACATGTTTTTACGCATTGTGGATATGTAAGTAAACACTATTTTTGTGATCAAATAAATTAAAACGATATGAAAAAGTACATGATTAACAGCACAGGCGATTTAATGTTTGCCAATGATGAAGAACAGGAATCAATTATTTTACCGAAAGGGAATGATAATCTTGAAGTAAAACACACGGATGTTACAGACCCTGATTTAGATTTAAATATTGAACCGCTTGTTTTTCACCGTGAATTAATTCGCAGGTTATCAATCATTCAAAAATTAGCCTACAATGTGTGATATATGTTACGGCAATCAGCCGAATTGCCCGGTATGTGGCAAAGATGCACCTAAAGAGGTCGAATGTCCTGAATGTCGGGGAGATAAAGAATTTTATTTTGACGGCAAAGGTAAGCCGATGGATTACGAAGATTTGATGGTTTTATCCCCCGATGAAAAAATAGTGATAAAATGCACTCACTGCGATGGCGCGGGGGTGGTGGAAGAAAAAGATTAACAAATAAAATAAAATAAACGATTATGGATAATAAAAACGAAATAATACAAACAAGGGTTGGCGGGCTTGGCTCATCCGATGCTGCGATGGTTTATCAGATTGGGAAAAATGGCACAATATCAGAATCGCAAAGGCAAAGAATAGCTATCATGTTGGGATTAGAGGAACAAAAATCTTTTAAAACAAATGCAACTGATTACGGCAGCTTTATTGAAGATTGTATCTATCAGGAGCTTTTAAAACAATATCCAACCGCTGTTTCAAATCCGTTTTATAAATCTGATATACTATCTGAAAAATACGGATTTTCAATCTTTAATCACATTGATTTTGAGGTTGAAACTGAATCAAATCTTTATTGGTTTGAATGTAAAGCTTTAAACGAAGACATTGAAACAACAAAGCGAAAATACATAAGACAGCTGCATTGGCATTCGGTTTTGGGAACTGAAAAAGCAAAGTCATTGGGTAAAAAATTCAATCTTATTCTTTTACATTATAAGACAGCGGACAAAAATTCTGATTTTGATGCAGAAAAAATGACTTATGATAATTGTGATATTCATTTTGAACAAGGAGTAATTAGCAGAGGGTTACAATTAATTTCAGATGAAATAAAAAATTTCAATTATTTACCATCTGAGGAATTATCAGCATATAATTTACCTATTCAGGTGCAAGATGTTTTATCTGAAATCTACATTCAAATGCGTGAAATTGAAACGGCAGAAAAAAAGATTGAAAACTTCAAAGCAAAAATACTCACACTGATGCAGGAAAACAACGTTAAAAGTATTGACAATGAATTATTTCGATTTACTGTTGTCCCTGAATCTGTATCAATGCAATTTGATAGCAAAAAATTTCAGATTGAAAACGAACAATTAGCAGAAAAATACAAAAAAGAACAAAAAAGAAAATCATATTTAAAAATAACAATCAAATAAAAATTACAAAAATGGGAAACTTAAAATTATTTAATGACAGTATCAGAAACGAAAATACTCAAAAGTATTTGAATGATGTTCTCGGAGAAAAAAAACAATCGTTTGTAAACAACATGGTGGCACTTGTATCTAACAATGTAAAGTTGCAGGAATGCGAACCAACCACGCTATTATTTGCAGGGCTTAAGGCTACCGCATTGGACTTGCCGCTTGATAATAATCTCGGTTATGCTTATGTAATACCTTACAGGGACAACAAACAAGGCATTACACTTGCCCAATTTCAAATAGGCAAAAATGGTTTTGTTCAACTTGCAATGCGTTCGGGTCAAATAATTCTGTTGAATGTTTCTGATGTTCGGGAAGGAGAAATTATATCAGAAAACAGACTTACCGGAGAAATCAATTTTGAATGGAAAAATGCAGATGAAAGAATTGATTTAAACATTATCGGGTATGTTTCTTTCATGCGTTTGAAAAATGGTTTTGAAAAATCTTTATACATGACTGTTAAACAAATTGAAGCACACGGAAAACGCTATTCAAAAACATATACTTTCGGAACGTGGAAAGATGATTTTAATGCCATGGCAGAAAAAACGGTAATTAAACGATTGCTTTCAAAATATGCCCCTTTATCAATTGAAATGCAGGAAGCTATTAAATCTGATTTATCAGTAATCACAGACAAAGGAAATCATTATATTGATAATGTTGAACCTGAAACAAATGAAAAGGCATCCGAGATGTTTAAAAGCATTATTGAACCTGAAACGATTGAATTTGACAAAGAGCAACCGACAGAATAAAAAATAATGTAGCAGACAAGGCGTTAAAGATGTTTTGTTTGCTACATTTATAACTCACATTACCGAAGAAGAATTTACAAAAAACTTAATAAATTTTTAGTATGGAAAAAGAAAAAAGAATGGTAAGCATCATTAAAGGAAACGGACTACCTTTTGTTGCAAAGAAAGTAGGCAGAAATGAGAAGTGTTCGTGTGGCAGCGGCAAAAAATCAAAAAAACTGCTGCGGTAATGAAACAAAATACTACCAACGCACACTAAAGCGATTATACGAGAAAAAATAATGCCAATTAAACAAATCTGTTACTGCAAAAACTGCGTGAATGGCGGGGGAGTGAAAAACTTTATGGTGTACTGTAAAGTTAAAAACATCTTCCAGCATTCACCGGTTGATTGTAGGAACTACAAACAAAAGAAACAATTATGAAAGAAAAATTAGGAAATACGCCAAGCGGCTCTTTTGATATGTCGAAACGTTTTTACGCTGCTTGTGCTGCGATGCAAGGATTGTTAGCAAATTAAGCAATGGTAGATGGTCATTCATCTCGTGAAATTGAATGGATTTCAACACATGCTTTTTTACAAG
>Ga0172381_10004042_pt1 | contig 15320 bp, 23 predicted proteins | sample Leawel6488metaG_FD_119754 | JGI IMG/M metagenome (GOLD analysis project Ga0172381, IMG submission 119754) | Leachate microbial communities from a municipal landfill in Southern Ontario, Canada - Leachate well 64-88 metaG | ecosystem: Engineered > Solid waste > Landfill > Unclassified | place...
ATCCGCCAGATCCAGCAGGCTCAGCACCGCCGCCGGGTGGAGCTGCGCCAGCATCCCCGCCAGCGCGTCGGTTGCGATCCCGTCGGCCACGCCGTCTTCGTCCGCCGCCACCGTCAGCACCGGGTAGGCACGCCCCGCTTCCGGCGCCCCGATAGCACGGCCGATCTGCCAGCCCGCGAACGAATCGAAGCCCTCGCACCGCCAGCTCTCCGGGAAGTCCTTCAAGGCCGCCGTTGCGTACCGTCGCAGCACGTCTCGCTCTTGCTTCGTCATCGTCTTTCCTCGCCGCCCCTTGGGGCGTCAGCGTCGCTCGCCCACGCCGCCAAACCATGGCCGGCGCCGGTGTGCCTCCGGTTCCCCCGCGGGCGGTGGATTCTGCAGTTCACCGATCGTCATGCCGCGTCCTCCGCCGGATCTTCGTCCGGATCGTCTTCACCCTCGGCAGCTCGCCGCGCGTACGCCGCCCGATCCGCTGCCCGGTAGGCCGCCTTCACGTCTTCCACGAGCGGCGTCTTCACCCACAGCCCGTCGGCCGCGTCAGCCGCGTGCACCAGCCCCACCGCGATCTTGCGCGCCGCTTCGGGCACCAGCCCCACCGCGATCACCTCGCCGCCGCGATCCCACACCGCCAGCTTCACCGTCCCGCCCCGCGACGGGTACACGTCGATCTCCGCTTCGCCAGCCGGCGGCAGCGACACGGGCAGCGGTGGCGGGTTGCTGGTGCGGACAGAGGTCATTGCTTGTTCCACTTCCCGATCAGCAGCCAGATCACCAGCGAATCGTGCGGCAGCCCCGTCACCAGCTCGCACAGCAGCAACGCGATCTTGTCGTCGCACGTCGCCGCCCAGGCCGCAGGGCCGCCCGTGGTCGCGCCCAGGCGCGCCAGCTTGCCCGTGGGCGTCGACAGCTCCCGCCGCAGCGTCAACTGCACTTCCAGCGCCCGCCGCAGGCACGCGAGGCACCTGCGCCCGCCGTGAACGCACTCGCCGATCGGCGTTGCCCGGCGCAGGTACATCGATCAGCCCTCCCGCGTCGCCAATTGCACGTCTTCCTCGCGGACCCACAAGCCACGATCGAAGTCCCCCGGCGGGCAATACTCGGACACCTGATCCCAGATCGTTCGCTTGCCCGCCAGGTCGCCGACCGTCGCGATCTCGATCCTCAGCAGGCGGCAGTGCTTCGCGTTTTCCAGCCCGCCCGGTTCGTAGTCCGGATCGACGGTCCACCCGTCGCCCGAGCTGCACCAAGGCGCGTAGTAGCGCCCGATCACGCACCGGCGCACGTCCACAACCTTGAACTGGTTGAAAGCTGCGACGAACGGATCCATCGGTCGGACGTGGATCGTCCGATCGTGTCCGCCGAAGCCGTCCGCTCGAGCAACCTGCACAGCCAGGGTGTGCAGGATCAGCCGCAGCCACCCTGGGCGGTTGCGCCCCTCCGGCAAGCAGTTTGGGCGCGCGACGTGCCGCCCCATGGCCTTGTCCAGCAGATCGTAGACCGCTGCGGTCATCTCCGGCGTGTCGAGATCGGCCGCGTACTGCCGGACCGACTTCGGATAGCCGACCCGCACCACCTGCTGGCGGTTGACCAGCGTCACCAGATCGCCCACGGCGGGCCGCTTGGGTAGCTTCGCCATAGATCAGCCCTCCCGCGTCGGCTTCGGCGTGCGGGGGAACAGGATCAGCCGGTGCGTCTCCATCATCCGCCAGTCGATCACCACGCCGTCATCCACCAGGATCAGCACCGTCTTGCCGTTGCTGAACCCGGCGCCGACGTTGATCGTCGGGGCCTTGTTGTCGCGCGGATCGGTGCCCGCCGGTGCCTTGCGCTGGATCACGAGGTTGTAGTCAGGTGCCGCCACGATCACCTCCCGCGAGCAATAGCTTCAGATCGCTCAGCCAGATCCTACGCGGGCGGATCCGCTGGTGCACGCGGCGGGTCGATCAGCATTGCGCGCCGCCGATCCAACACCCCCTGCCACCATTTCGCCGTCATGCCGCCCTTCCCTTGCCCGCCTTCCGGGCCCGTGCGCGATCCTTCGCAGCCTCGACCTGGCCGCGGCAGTCGTCGCACAGCCGCCCTTCGCCGCCGAAGCAGTAGCAGGCCACCCGCTTGCACCGCGGGCAGGTGAACACCTGCCCACGCGCCCACGGGCAATCCTTGGCGTCCAGGTGGCCGTGACGCACCTTCACCATCCGGCCGCGGTAGCGCTGGCGGGTCACGGCGCCGCGGGTGTCGTCCGCTGCACCGTCCGCCGCCAGCCGCCCGATCGCTGCGTCAGCCGCGCCTTGCGCGCCCGATCGTCCACCACGTTGTTCAGCCACGATCCCGTGTTCTTGCCCTTCGGCTGGTGCCCCTTGACCCACGCCAGCCGCAGCTGCACCCCCGCCGCCCTCGCGATCGTCCCGCACCGATCCAGCCACTCGCGGACCAACGGATCGCTGCACCGCCCGTCGAAGGCATCCACCACCGCCTGGCAGTCCGTCTTCACCGTCATGCCGGCCGCCTGGGCGAACATCGGCGCCGCCGTGTGCACCGCTGCAAACACCGCCGCAGCTTCGGCGTGCAGGCTCGATCTCGCCTTGGCCGGCGTCGGCCCCCACCTGCACAACTGCGTGTCGTCGGTCCTGATCCACAGCGCCCACCCTCCCCGCCGATCGCCTTCGTGCCAACTCGCGTCCGTGTAGGCCGTGATCCACGTCCGGTCCGCCCTACCGCCCTGCATCGCCGTCCACCGGGCAGATCTCCTGATCGCAAATCACCAGCGGCTGCGGGATCATCGTCTTGGTCGCGGCGTTGTACTGCCAGATCAGCGCCGTATGCGACCGGACGCACGTGCACGGATCCAGCGACGCGGCCACGATCAGCCAGGCCGCCAGCAAGAACAGCGATCCGAGGCAGCACCACACCGCGACGTCGGCAAGCGATCGCCCCCAGCACCAGTTGACCACCCGATCCCGCAGCTTCATCAGCCCACCTCGACGTGCGAAAGCGCGATGCAGCCCCGGCAGCCTTCGATCCAGACCACGCCAGTGTGACCACCCATCAGCTCGGCCGCATACGTCGTCGGCCCTTCGCCGCTTGGCTGGCCTTCCCGTGCCCCGCGCCAGTAGCGCACCAGCGTACCCACGGGGTGCTTCAGGTTGAAGTTCTCGACCTCGAGCTGCTGCACGCGTTGATCGAGCTGCCGTTCACGTTGCGTCGGCATGCGTCGTCTCCTTCGTCGTCACCTTGATCGGCACGATCGGGCCGTCGGGCAGGGTCCGCAACGTCTCCCAGGCCTTCCGGCGGACCTCGGCGCCGTGCATGCCGACGATCACCACCCGCCTTCGGATCTCGCGGCGGGATGGGAAGCGGAAGCCAAACGTGATCCGCCACGTCTTCCACCGCACCTTGCGGATCGACACGATGCGCACGTGCACCACGAGCTTCGGCAACGTCGCCATGGCCTACTCCTCGGCCTTCTCTGCCTTCCGGGCGGCCAGCGCGGCTTCGCTTGCCGCCGCCGACGCGGCCAGCCGCTTCGCGATCTCTTGCAGCGCGATCGAGTCCAGCGACTCGATCGTCAGCGTCAGGTGCACCTTCACGCTGTCCGGATCCGCCCGCTTGCACGCAACCTGCCGCAGCACCGCGTCGCTTGGCAGATCCAGGATCAGGATCCGCGAGTCCGGGCTTGCCGCCTTCAAGGCCTGCAACAACTGCCCCAGTTCGTCCGCGCCAGCCATCAGCCCTCCAAAAGTGGCGACTGCCCGCCGCCCTTCGCCGCCTTCGCCGGCTTGGGCAAGCCCCACGCCGCAATGCACGCCAACTGCCGGCCGAGGTCGCCCATGGCGTCCCGGGACGGCCCGGCGAACGTCACCCGCAGCTGATCCAGCCCGTGCTTCTTGACGTCGGCCGGCGTGCTGCCTTCAAGCGTCAGCACCCGCGTGCCAGCGGGCACGCGCAGCAGGTGCAGCCCGACGTCGGCCAGCGGGTGAGCGTTGCACTCCGCCGGCAGCCGATCGATCTCAGCCAGGATCTGCTGTCGATTTTTGCCGGTGCAGTCAGGGCAGGCGGCAAGCCCGTCGCAGGCGTCACCGCACCGATGGCTCGAGACACAGCCGGGGCATGGCACCGTCCCGTTGTCGCCGCACGTGCCGCACGGCTTGGCAGGCTTGCTGGCAGGAGCGCTACAGCGGCGGGGCAGGGCGCAGCCCTTGTGGGCCGGACCGCTCGCCGGGGTGCCGGGTTCGGCCGCGTGGTCGTAGCACACCGCTTCGTCCAGATCGACGGGTAGCCCGCACCATGCACAGTTGACCATGGCTGGCAGCCGGGCGATCTGCGCGCGGAGGGCGGTGAGCTCGGCGACAACAGGGTGCAGTGCGTGCTCCGCCTCAACCGCGCGAGCCATCTGCACGTCGCCACGCTCTTGCAAGAAGTCCCGCTCAGACGTCAACCGCTCGACCTCGGCCCGCAAGCTCGCGATCACGTCCTTCTGGCTCGACACTGTGCCCATGTAGCCGTCCGCGCACGCTTGCACGTCCGCGATCTCGGCGGCGTGCTCGTCAGCCTTGCGATCCAGCGTCCGCAGCCGGTGCGCCGCCAGATCGGTCAGCCGTGCGATCTCCGCGTCCCGGGTCGCCACGTCGTGCCGCAAGAACTCCATGGCCTGCTCGAGTTCATCGATCTTGTCGCTGCCGCCCGGATCGAACTGCAGCCGATCCCGCAGCTGGGCGACCTCGGCTTCCAGATCCTGCACCCGGTAGAAGATCGCGAAGTCCTTCTTGTCGGGCGGGTTGGCAGCCGGCCACGGCTCGCCGTGCCGGCGCCATTCCAGCGATCCGCCCGGGTGCTTGACCAGCGTGTACTTGCCGTCCTCGAAAGACACGCTCTCCAGCCGTTCCTGCGTCATCAGCTTCCCTCCGCCTACGTATGCTCGCCACTACGCCAGATCTGCCGACGGGTGCTGCGCCTGCCAGCGCAGGCCAGCGAACTTCACGCCGCCTGGGCAGAACGCCAGCGCGGCCAGGCCACGCGCAAGCCCGTTGAAGGCCGCCGCCGCCGATCCCTTCCGCCCGCCGAACTGCAGATCGTCGCCCTTGGCCGCGATCACGTCCGCCGACTCGTGTGCGATCCTCTCCACTTCCTGCCACGGCATGCGCTGCATCCCGAGAATGTGCAGCGGCACCGCGGCTTCCAGCGCGATCGTCAGCACCGTCGACGGCGCCGACTTGTCGGGCGGCCGGCAGCCGGCGCACACGCCCGCAGCGTCTTGCGGATGCCTGTCGCTGTCGCAGATCGTGCAGGCGGTCATCGGGTGGCCTCGGATCGCTGTCTGATAGATCCTACGCGGCAGCCACCGTGCAAGCACCCGCCGCCACGCACACCAGCCGCATCAGCGGGGCCGCGCCGCCGCCGATCAGCGTCGACTCGCCGGGCTTCAGCCCGCGGGCCGCGTCGCACACGTCGTCGTCGTCCACGTTCGCGGCCAGGAAGTCGGCCAGCGTGCACGTGTCAACCGTCTCGCCGGTAGCGTCGTCGATGATCTGGATCTTGGTCTGCATGGCGGATCCTCCGGGACAGGGGCGGCACCAGCCGCCGTTGCCCACAGATCTACGCCAGCCCACGCGCGCTGTCAATACTTATTGCGCCGCGCCAGATCAGCCCGCAGGGATCACTTCGATCCGGATCACGTCCAGGATCGCGGTCGCGTCGGTTTCGTCGTTGTCGCAGATCAGTTCGGACGGGATCTCGTACACCGATCCCCCGATCTTGAGCGGGTGCACGCGCAGGCCGGTCAGGCGGCCCGTGCGGACCGTGCCCGACACGGTTTCGTAGCGGACGCGGCGGCCGATCAAGGCCTTGATCGTGCTCAGCGCGTTGGGGATCCGGGGGGCAGCAGTTGTTGCAGGAGCGGTCATGACTTCCTTGCAGGCCGAGAGGGGCCTGGATCGATCGCCACCACCCGATCCGGCACCGGGCCGAAGGCGGCAGCATGTTGATCGGCGGTCATCGGCCAGCTGTACGCGTGCCCCCGATGCTGCCGATTGCGCAAGAAGATCCGCGCACGCGTGATCTTCGCCGGATCGGTGCCGCTGTCCAGTACGAACGTCGGAAACGATCGCGCCGTCGGCACGCCCAGGTGCATCGCCCCGCGAGTGAACATCAGCGACAGGTACCCTTCCGGATCCCGCCCGCCGAAGTCCGGCGGAATGAACGGGGCGAGGATCGTCGGCCCACGCAAGGCTTCCAACGAGGCATGTCGCCGCGGATCCCGGAACGGATCGATCCGTACCCCCAGCGCGATCGTCGCGTCGCCCGCGGCTGCCCGCAGCGCACCCAAGGCGGCCAGCAACGGCCCTGTGTCGGCCTGGGCTTCGGCGATCGTCCGATCTGCGACCCCCAGCACGATCACCGGCGCCCGGGCCACGAACGCCCGCACGTCCGCCGCCACCCGCTGCACCAGATCCGATCGCGTCGGCACCCAGGCGAACCCGACTGGCGGTGGATCCGGCAAGCAGTGTGCCCAACGCACGTCGCAGACCAGGCCTGTCGCAGGCGGCACCGGCGCCGGCTGCATCGATCGTGGCATCTGCACGCGCAGCCCGGCGAACGGCGCGATCTCCGCGTCGTCGCCGTAGCCCAGCCCTGCCTGCGACGCCCGGCGGCGTTCCACTTCGTCTTCCGCGGCGATCTCGGCCACCTTGCGCTGCTCAAGCAACACCCGGAACGTCGTGCGATCGACAACGCCCGTTTCCTCGATGATCCGATCGCGCTGGAATGCCCGCACCGCCTCGACCAAGCGATCGTCGAAGGCTGGAGCGCCGAAGTCCGCCGGGCCCCACCCGTACAAGGCGGAGCTCCGGCGGTTGAGATCGGCGAGGTCTTCCACGCTACTCCGCGTCGGCGAGCGGCAGATCCATCTGCGGATCCCGCAGCGCCAACACGCACTTGTACTGGCCGGCGAGGAACAGCGCCAGCCGGCGCCGGCACAGCACCGCCGCACCGTCGTGCGAAGCGTTCAGCAGATCGTCGAAGTCGGCCGCGACCTTCGTCGCCACGACCATCTGCAGCGTGAACGTGTAGCCGCGCACGCCGGCCTTGCACGATCCGCCTTCGCGCACCAGCTCCACCCGGCCGAGGTCCTCGACGTTCACGTACGGGTTGGCGTAGGGATCGAGGATCTCTTCCCAGCGCGGCCACGGCTCGCCTTCCGCCGGATCCTGCAGCGTCAGCAGCTGCAGATCGTAGACCCCCTCGGCCGCACGGCTGATCCGCCCTTCCTGCGACAGGTAGAGGTCACCCGCCCGCTCCGGCAGATCCTCCGACGCGAACTTGACCGTGATCTCGCCGAAGCCGGCCAGGCCGCCGCCCTTCTGCTCACACCGCCCCAGGAAGTAGATCGTCGGATCCAACTGCTGTCCCTGCATCGCCGTCTCCCCTTGCACTGCAGGCGATGCACCTGACACACCCGTGCCGGATCCGATCGCCCGTTCTACTTGCACCCCGCGATCGGGGCGTGGATGCACCCGGCCGCCTTGTCGCAACTGTCCGTCGTGCACGCGTTCTTGTCGTCGCAGTCCAACTGCGCGCTGACGTTGCACTTGCCGTTCACGCACACGTCGTTCGGGGTGCACGCGCTGCCGTCCGCGTCGCAAGCCTTCCCGTTCACCCCCGGCGAGAACTTGCACCCGGACGCCTTGCACGTGTCGACCGTGCACGGGTTGTTGTCGGTGCAGCCCACAACGACGCACGCGCCTTGCGCGCACCACTTGGTTGTGCACGGGTTGCCGTCGTTGCAGTCCTTCATCGCCCCGGAGCACGCGCCGGCCGCACCGCAAGCGTCATCGGAAGTGCAGGCGTCGCCGTCGTCGCAGGCTGCGCCTGCGGCCACCGGCGCATTCGTGCAGCCCTTCACCGGATCGCAGGTATCCGCGGTGCAGGCGTTGCCGTCGTCGCAGGCTGCGCCTGCGTCGTCTTGCACGCAGCCCGACTTGGGATCGCAGCTGTCGGTCGTGCACACGTTGCCGTCGTCGCACGCAGGCTGGGGCCCGCCCGCGCAGCTGCCATCCTTGCAGGCATCGCCAACCGTGCACGCGTCGCCGTCGTCGCACGCGCCGGCGGCGGTGGGATCGAACGTGCAGCCGGCCGCGCCGGCGCACGTGTCGACCGTGCAGGCGTTGCCGTCGTCGCAGGTGGCTTCGTCCGTCCCCCCGTCGCAGTCGTTGTCCAGCCCGTCGCAGGCTTCCGGAACCGGCACGCAGGCAGGCGGGCCGTCCAGCGGTGCCACCTCGGCAGGTGCCACCTCGGCAGGTGCCACCTCGGCAGGTGGCAACTCGCCCGCTTCCGCGGTCTCCGGCGGCAGATCGGCGGACTGGGCGTCGCCCACGGTGGCAACGTCATCGGCAGCCACGTCCGCTTCCGCCATGTCCGCCTGCAGATCCACCTGCACGTCTCCCGATCCCACCACCCACTCGTCACCCGGCAGGTCGCTCGCACAGCCCGCCAACACGATCCCCACGATCAACAGCAGTTCGCGCATAGGGCACCTCCTGCGAGGATCCTACGCGCACAATAGCCAAGGTGCATCCGCCAGCTAGGCCGGGTGCCGCCGGGGCGTCACGCCGACGGCGACCGCCCGCGTCTCCTGCACGTCCACCGCCACGTCAACGTTCCACTCGACGCGCACGATCACCACCTGGCCGCGGAACGGGCCGATCTGACCGAACGGCCCGTCGTGGCCGCACGCCTCGTGGATCGACCGCAGCCGGTCCTTCGTTTCCTGCAGCGCCGCTTCCGGCGTGTTGCCCGATCCCATCCAGCGGACCTGGCCTCGCGGGCCGTCCGCCAGCGCCACGTAGCGATCGCCCGACGCCAGCCGATCGAGCAACGGGGTCTCGCGGGTCTCGCGCAGATCGGCACTGCCCGTGATCCCGTTCACGACCCCCGCCGTCTTGTCCTTGCAGCACTCGCCCATCGGTCCAGCCATCGCCCCCATCCTTGCCGGCATCGCCGGCGGTTGTACGCCCCACACCATCACAGCCTCGCGACCTCAGCCCTCGCGCCCCACGCTCCGATCCGCCGCGAACCCTTCCGGGTAGCGGGCTGCCAGCTTGGCGACGTTGGCCTCGAGGCAGGCCGACGGCGCGATGTCGTGCTGCCCCAGCACCGTCATCCAGTCATGCAGCAGATCCGTCAGCCGGTTGCAAAGGACGCCGCGATCCAGCGGATGGCCTTGGGCGACATGCTTCTTGACCACCTCGCAGATCTCCCCAGCGGAGATCATCAACGACCGAGCGAAGTGCAGACGCATGGCGTCAAACTGGCCCACGTTTCGCGCCCGATCTGCCGCCCCATCGTCCAGCCCGGATTCAGACTCGGCCGGGCCCGGCCAGGGCATGGAGATCTCGCGGAGCGCAAGCGCCATGTACCAGGCCAGATCGCCAGCTTCCTTCCGCACCTGAGCCAGATCGCGATCGTCAACCGCTTCGTACAGCTCGGCCGCCTCGCCGGCCAAGCCAAGCGCGGCCACCACGATCGACGGAACGATCGGGCTGGGGTTCATCGTCCGCATCGCAAGGGTCTGGTATTCCTGCAAGTTCATCGTCGCTCCTGTTGATCGCCGCTACAGCCTCGCGACCGTGTACGATCCGCCCGCCACCCGCACCACGACGTCCGCGCACGCGATCACGTCCGGATCGTGCGCAACGAACAGCACCTGGTGAAAGTCCCCGATCTCCGCCGCCCGCCGAAGCATCTGCACGTACCGCCGCGCGTTCTCCGGCGTCAACGCCCCGCTGGACTCATCCCGGAACAACGTGCGGATCGGGGCTTCGAGCCGGCGGGCCGCGAACATCGCGAGCGCCGTCCGCACCGCTTCGTCCACGATCACCTGTTCTCCGCCCGACAGCGATCCGATCGGCCCGCTGCGGCCCGCCTCGGCGTCCATGACGATGATCTCCAGATCCTCGTCCATGCCATCCTTGGATCGCATCGCCCGCTGCGTCTGGATCTCGACCGTGAACCGCGGGCCGTAGCAGGCCAGCAACAGATCGTTCGCCATGCCGGCTACTTGCGGACCCGCCGCGTCGATCTCGAACGCCTGGATCCCGTCGGGGCCCAGCGCCTTGACCAGCAACTGCAACGCCGGCTGATCCGCCGCGGCGTCCTGCGCCTTGCCGAGCTTGGCTTCGGTCTGATCCGCCTGCCGCCGCAACGCCTGCACCTGCCCGCGGGCGTGCTCGAGATCGCCCGTTGCGCGCGCCACGGCCTTCCCTGCGGCCTCGACGGCGGCGTTCAGGCTGCCCACGTCCACCGCGGGAGCTTCCGGGGCTCCTGGGGCATTCTGGCGCGTCCGGCGGGCCAGGATCGCGCTGGCCGCAGCCGCCCGGTACAACGCGTCAGCCGTGGCGATCGCGGTCGCGTGCTTGTCGAACGCCTGCCGGGCCGCCTGCCACGTGCGCACCGCCTGATCCGCGGCCTGCACCTGCCGCTGCAGTGCGGCAACGTCGGGCGCGTTGGCAGCCGCAGCCTGGGCTTCCCGGGCTGCCTTCACCGCCGCGGCCTTGGCCGTCGATTCCGCCGCACGAAGCCCGTCCAGCTGCCCACGGGCCGCCAACGCATCCTGCAGGAACTGGCAGCCGTCGAAGCCGTCACCACCGCCACACGGCACGTTTGCCAGCAAGCCAGCCGATCGTGACGCGCGATCCGCGTCCCGTCCCGCCTGCGACGCGGCATCGTTCAGCCGCCGCGCCTCCGCCTGCAAGGCTTCCAGCTTGCGGTGCGCCTCGCGCGCTTCGTCCAGCGCCTTGCGGACGATCGCAGGATCGGCCGGCGCAGGGCCTGGATCCACCGGGGCGCGGGCCTTGACCAGATCCAGATCGGCCAGCTTGCCCTTCGCGTCGGCCGTCGTGCGATCGACCTCGCCGTCCAGCCGCCGGATCTCGCGCAACGCCGCTTCCCGCCGTTCAACCAGCGTGATCGCTTCCGCCGCAGCTTCCCGGGCGACCTTGGCCGCGGTGGCGTCGGCTTGGGCCTCGGCCAGCACGGCCTGCAGATCCGGCAGGCTGGCGTCCAGCGTGGTCACGTCGTCGCGGATCCGCTGCAGTTCGATCGCCAGCCGATCCACTTCCTTGCCGTCGAGCAACGCCAGCCGCTTGGCTGCCTGATCCCGCAGCTTGGCGATCCGATCCAGGCCGAGGAACCATCGGAAGATCGCCTTGCGGTCGCCGACGGTCAGGCTCGCGACCTTGCCGCCACCGCCCTGCAGCCCGAACACGCTTGCGTAGAACGCCGCCGACGTGCCGATCAACTTGCCGATCTGCTGATCGAACTCGCGCACCTTGCCCGACACGATCGCTTCGCCGTTGCGCGTCAGGTAGGCCGCCTGGGCGCCTTTCTTGTCCACCTCGACGCGGGACTGGTAGCTGTCGGCGCCCATGTCGAAGTCCAGCTGCACCCAGCCGCCACCCGGGCGGGTGTGGGCGTGCAGCGGCTTCGGATCGCGGCTCGGCATTTCACGGAAGAGGGCGGCGCCGCCGCAACTCTCGAGAATGCTCGTCTTTCCCTCGCCGTTGCCCCCGGCAAAGGCGATCACGCCCGGACCCAGCGCCTCGAAGTCGAGATCCACCTGGGTGTCGAAGCGGGTGATCCCGCACAGGGACAGTCGGCGCAGGATCATCGGGTGGCCTCCGCGGTAGCTTCAGCGACAGCCCGCACCCCGGCTTCGCGCAGCGCCTTGCATCTGTCGCCCAGCACTTGGCGCTTGGCGGCCTTGGCGTCGGCGTCCAGGCTGGGGTCGTACAGCACGGCCAGCCCCATGAGGCTCAGGTGCAGGAACGTCTCCGCGTCCGTCTTGCTGGCGAACGGGTGCGGTTCCTTGCGGGCGGTAAAGGTCGCCCGGAGATCGGGCGCGTGGATGTCGGCGGACAGCTTCGCGGTCCACGGCCAAGGCCTGAGCTTCTTGGGCTTTGTCTGCGGCATGGATCGCCTCCCTTTCGTGGCCCCCACCGGATCGCCCATGGATCCCGCGCCGGTGGGCCCGCGGGCACGGTTGCCGGGCTGCGCATGGGCCGATCGCTTGGTGAGCTGGCCGTACGCTGGGGCGGATCCGCCGATCCGGGATCGGGGCCGAAGCCCCGCCGATACCCCATCCCCTGGATCCCCGGAACACCCGGGGACCGTTCCTTCGTTCGGGCGCGGCGGGGGATCGGCAGCCCCCTACCCGCGCAACGCCAACCGCTGCCGCGATCCGGCGGTCTGGCATCCGCCACCGGTCGGTGCCCCTTGCGGGCTTTGCTCTCGGGCATCCTGCAACGATCCACAGCGGACCGCTTCGATCGGGCGCGAGGGCCGATCGCCCTTCATGGCCGCACGCCCTGGGGAGTGAAGCTCCAGGCGACAGCCCTCGCGCACTTACCGCCTGTTGAGCACCCCGTCCCCCGGCGGCCCGGGTTCGGGTTCTCACGCCGTCTCTAGCCGTAGAGTGCGGCCCGACGTGATCTGCCTGGTCAGCGATCGCGCAGATCGCCTCGGCGGAGAGAACAGGATTCGAACCTGTGGAGGCTGTTACGCCCCTGCGGTTCTCGGGACCGCCGCCATCAGCCACTCGGCCATCTCCCCGGCACCACCTGTGGATCGCTTCCCTTCGGCCCGGTGGCCCGGCCGACGGCGTCTGGCAGGCGGGCGCGCAGCCCGCCGCGTCTGCTACTCGGCGCCGGCCGGGACGATCTGCGCCCGCAGCGCCTTGGCGTCCTTCGACAGCTGCATCAGCGCCTGGCGCACGCGCGTCGTCGCCGACTTGTTGCCCTTGTCCGCCTTCGCCGCGTCGGCCAGCAGGCCTTCGGTCGTCAGCAGCTTCTTGACCTGATCCTGAAGCGTCTCTCCCATGGTCCTTGCTCCTTCGCCCTCTTGCGGCCGGGTCCAGCCAGCTGTCACGTCCGGGGCGGGTTGACGTACCGCCTGTCAGCCCCGCGCGGAAACCGCGCCAGGGCAACGCCCGCGGCAGCTACGCCGCACCGGTCACGCCCCGGCGAAGTGCCGCCCGTACTGCTGGCCCAGCCCACGCGGACGGTTGTGCGCGCCCAGCGCGCCCCAGCGAGCCAGCTGCGCACGCCGCGTCCGATCCAGCCGCCGCTGCGCACGATCCAGCGATCGCTGATCCTCGCGCACTTCACGCGCGGCCTTGGCCTTGTTGAAGGCGTCCCGCCGCGGATCCAGCCCACGCGGTGGCTTCGGAGGCGCCCGGCGATCCGGCACCAGCACACCGAACCGCACGCCGCAGTGCACGCAGCGATCGAACATCACCTGGCTGGGGTGCCGCGTCAGCCCCGTCACCTTGACGTGATCGCAGCCCGCCTGCGCCTTCCGGATCTTCCTCGCCGTCTTGCCACTTATGCCGCCCTCACCAGCTGTTCGCCACAGCCCCTCGTCTTTGCCAGCGATCCCGCCTCTGGATCTTCCGCCGCATCGTACGGCGTGGGGAATCGAACCCCGGACGGCCTCTCACGCGGTGGCGATCCGCGATCCTGTACCGCCACTGGCACACGTCGGCGAGGCGTTCGTACAGATCGTCAGCGCCGCTTCTTGTCCGCGTCCGGATCTTCCGGCAGGTACTTGATCGCCGTGTCGCCGGTCCAGTCGGCCACGTCCTGGTTGATCCTCGCCGCGCACCAGTCGTCGGCGAACTTGGCGGTCTTCTCGATCGCGTCCTTCGACAGCTTGCACGGCAGCGTGACCTTCCAGTCCGCACGCAGCGATCGGTAGCTGCCCAGGTTCAGCGTCACGCCCAGGTTGCGCTCGACGATCGCCGTCGGCCCGCCCGTCGCAGGCACACGCGCCTCTTCCGGCACCGGCACGGGATCCGACACGCGGTCCCCGCTCTCCTTGACCGTCCGCCCCATGCGCTTCTCTTCCACCGTGCCGTTGCCCGTGCCGTAGTCCGCCATCGTCCTGCCTCCCGTTTCGTTGCGTCCTGCCCAGATCCTACGCGGCGGATCCAGCCGCTGCACGCGTCAGTGCTTGATCGAAATGAACGCGGCCTGCGACAGCGCCCCGCGAGCGCTCGCCACCGCCGCCACGCCCGTCCGGCGCGTCAACGGCTCCCGCGCGCACCAGCCCTCGAAATGCGCCTGGATCTCTTCGGTATCCGGCAACGTGCACACCACGCCGGCCCCCCGCTGCCAGGCCGCCTTCGCCGTGCGCACCAGTTCCAGCAGATCCACCGGACGTTCCGCCGTCGCGTACCCCTGGAACGTCCCCGGGTACGGCGGATCCAGGAACACCAGATCGCCAGCGCCCGCGAGATCCACGTGCGCCTTCCAGTCGCCGCAGTGCAGATCCGCACCCCGCAGCAACGTCGCCGCTCGCTCGAGATCCGCCAGCGTCGGGAACGCGGGCGCTGCAAACTTACCGAACGGCACGTTGAAGTGCCCCGCCTTGTTCGTCCGATGCAGCCCGTTGAACCCCGTCCGGTTCAGGAAGATCAACCGCGCTGCCTGGATCGCGTCCGGCGTCGCGTCGGCCCGATGCGCCGCGTTGTAGTCCGCCCGCACCGCCGCGAACCCTTCCGGCGTGTTCAGCGGCGACAGGGCCGCCAGGGCCCGGTGCACCTCCACCGGATCCGCGGCCACGCTCCGGTACAGCGCGATCAGATCCGGCAGGGCGTCGTTCAACACCGCGCGATCCGGCGCCAGCGCGAAGTACATCGCCCCGCCACCCAGGAAGGGTTCGATGTACCGCCCGCCCCCAACACGATCCCGCAGGTACGGCAGCAGGATCGACGATTCGCGTCCCTTGCCCCCCACCCACTTCAAGAGTGGCCGCGCTTCTCGCACCCCCGTCGCCCCGCGATCCTCGCCCATGTCTTCGGTCTCCCCCATCGCGGCGCCCACGTCGCGATCCGCCTGCGACACCTGGCCGTCCACCTCGGCCGCCAGCTTCGCCAGCACTTCCGGCGGCTGCCCGCCTGCCCGTTCGATCCGCCGCAGCTGCGACTTGATCGCCTGCCGGATCTCCGCCCAGCCGTCCCGGATCGCCGCCGCCTTCGACGCAGCCGCCAGCACGCCCGTCAGGGCTTCCGCCGCGTTGTCCGTGAACGCCGACAGATCGAACAGCACGCCCTGGAACGGATCCGCTTCGATCTCGCCCGTCTTCTGCTTGGCCCGCCGCAGGATCACCGCGACCATCCGCCGGAACAGATCCGGCCGCACCTTCGTGCGCCGGGCCAGATCCGCCAGCAACCGCTGCATGGTCGGCGTGGCCCCCTCGCGCGCCGCTGATCCGATCGCCTCGGCGTAGTCCACCCCCAGCGTCTTCTGCCGCACGTCCAGCTTCAGGTTCTC
>Ga0172381_10004043_pt1 | contig 15313 bp, 20 predicted proteins | sample Leawel6488metaG_FD_119754 | JGI IMG/M metagenome (GOLD analysis project Ga0172381, IMG submission 119754) | Leachate microbial communities from a municipal landfill in Southern Ontario, Canada - Leachate well 64-88 metaG | ecosystem: Engineered > Solid waste > Landfill > Unclassified | place...
AGGCTTGCTAAATTCAATGGGGTATCAAGAAAAACATTCTTGCTTCATTTAAAAGAATGCGAATTGCGATACAATTTTAAGAATGATATACTTAAGATATTAAAAGAGATAATTAATGCTTAGTTAGTCTAGAGCCTAATTTTTATTATGGAAAATAAAAAATTTAAGATAAAATATATGTTTCAAACATATCCAGTAAGCACAGCCATATCTTTAGTTGAACCCATAGAGGAAGGTGGATTAGACCCAAAAACATCAGGGCGAAGTATTGAGACACTTGTAGAATATCCTTTACTGGAAGCAGCGAAGGCTTTTACTAGCAAAGGGATAAAAACAGTTTCTTCTTCTGCTAACAAGAAAAATATCAAAGATGGTGAAGTTTATATAATACTTGATTATAGTTCTCTAAACGAGACTAATAGAAATGTCGTTGAGGGTATTGCAAAAGTCTATGAACAACAATTTGGTAAAAAAGATAAGTTAGCAAAAATTAGTGTTCCCATAAATGATAAGACTACCGTCGGTGACATAATAATGAAATTCCGAGAAATAACTAACAAATTTGAAAACCAAAGTTAAAAGATATTAAATCAAGCTCGCTCTCGCTCTTGATCTTGGTCCAGTTTAAGGTTCTGAATCTGTTTATTATATGGAGCCAGTTAGGACTAGTAGTTAGTTCAAGCACTAAATTAAATGGGGAACGCATTGTAAACTCTAGTTTTTTTCGTTTAAGGTTGGGTTCTGAAGTAGATAATTCAAAATTGCTCTTTTTTCGTATGGTTCAGAACTTTCAAAGATTTCCTTTACTCTGTGAGCGAAAGAAAGTACTGTAGCCACAGTGGTTTGATAATCATAATCGGCTTTTGTATGTTCTGATAATTCAATTTCAAAAAGTTGTATTTTGTCGTGATACCCTTGATGTTTTTTGTCATAAATGTCTTTAGTAATTCATCCCAAATTCGAAGTATAAATCTCTTATTGTTTTTACTAATTTTTACAGTAAGTAAGATTAAACCTTCACTTATATTTTTGTATAGTTCAAAAAGTGTTATAATTAAATTATTAAAAATAACCAATACACTTTATGTCAGATTTAAATAAATTAAGAAGTGATGTTAATTGGTGGATGAAAGAACTTAAAATAAGACAAAAGGCAGTTATTGAAGCAATGGATGCTCTCAATGCTAGACAAAGAGAGTTGACACAAGCAGAAAGAGAAGAAATTGAGATTGCTTCTAAAAAGCCAAACTGAATTATTAAAGTTATAAAAGAAAATAGTCTTGATATATTTATTTATGTTATAATATATGCATTACAAATAGTATATACATTCTATGAAGATATTTTTAATTATTTTAATTGCAGTTGTCGTTTTGATTTTATTGTTTGTTTTTTATATGGGAATACCTTCAAAGGTTTCAGTTGAGGAGAAGAAGATGGGTCCATACATATATGCCTATGTTAGACACACTGGACCATATGCTGAAGTAGGTGCTCCAATGATGGAACTTAGTAATAAATTAAAAGAAGCAGGATTTAATTCTGTTGATGGTGTAGGTATATATTATGATAATCCAGATATAACTCCAAAGGAAGAATTAAGAAGTGATGTTGGCTCAATAATTCGTATTGAGGATATGGAAAAAGTTGAATTAAATAAAGACAAATTTAATTTTGCAATTCTAGAAGAAAAAGATTATTTAACAGCAGAGTTTCAAATCAAAAACAAATTATCTTATATGATTGGTCCGATGAAGGTTTATCCTTTGTTTAATAAGTATTTTAAGGAGAAGAACTTACCTAATCAGACTAAAGGTATTGAGTATTATGATATGACTAATAAAAAAATCATATTCATGATGGAAAAATAATTAGGAAACTATATTATATATAAAAATTACTAATAATTTTAATTTTTAAACTTATGCAAAAATTTTGTCAGGCATGCGGGATGCCATTAACAAAAAAAGAGGACTTCGCAAAAGGTGACGAGAATTCAGATTTTTGTCTGTATTGTGTTAATGCAGATGGTAGTGTAAAAACATGTGAAGAGATATTTGAAGGAGGGGTAGAGTATTTTACGAGTCAAATTGGAGGTGATAGAAAAATGGCGGAAAAGATTACAAGAAAAAATATGAATAGACAGCCATACTGGAAAGGTAAGGATTGCGAAATTCTTAAAGGAGAAATGGCTACAGATGAGGAATTTGCAGAAACTCTTAAAAAGCTTTCCTAAAGATTTCTCAATTTTTACCTGAAGTGAGCATTAAGGTAAAAATTATGTTAATATGCAATTATTAGTAAATAAATAATTAAAATATATGTTTATATATTATTCTTTAGTTTTTATTGTTGTTTTTCTTATATTATCAAGCATTCGTCAGATCAATCAATACGAAAAAGGGATTAAATTCATGTTTGGTAGGTTTAATTCTATTATGGAACCAGGATGGAGAATAGTATTACCAGTTATTCAATCTTATGAAAAAGTTGATATAAGAATAAAAGCAGTAGATGTACCTGATCAAAATGCTATTACGAAGGACAATGTTTCAGTAAAGGTAAATGCAGTTATATATTACAAGGTCAGTGATGCACCAAAAGCAGTTATAGAAGTAGAAAATTTTAGATATGCTATTTCCCAATATGCTCAAACAACTATGAGAAACATTGTCGGAGAGGTAACTCTTGATGAACTTCTTTCAAATAGAGAAAAGATAGCAGATAGGATAAGAGAGATAGTTGATAAAGAAACTGATGAATGGGGGTTGAAGGTTAATAATGTTGAATTAAAAGATGTAAGTCTTCCACCTGAAATGGAGAGAACTATTGGAAAGCAGGCCGAAGCAGAGAGAGAAAAGAGAGCAGTAATAATAAATTCAGAAGGAGAACTTCTTGCATCAGAAAACATTACAAAAGCTGCCCAAATGCTTTCCTCTACTCCCGGAGCACTTCACTTGAGAACACTTCAGTCAATCAATGATATGTCTTCTGATCAATCCAATACTGTAGTTTATATGATTCCAATGGAAGCATTAAAGGCCCTTGAAGGATTTGCTAAAAAATAGTTTATAAATGCTGTCATTTTTTAAAAACAAAAAAATAAAAAGTATTGTTTATGCCACTTCTGTTTTGGCAGGAACAATCATTGGAGTAGCACTTTTTTCTTTACCTTATTTAACCTTACAAGTAGGCTGGCCAATAATGCTTGCTTATTTTATTGTTTTAGGAGGATTAATGATTCTTTTGCATGTTCTTTTTGGGGAGTTAGTTATTAATACCCCTGACAAAAAAAGATTTCCGGGAATCGCAGAATATTATTGGGGGAAAAAAGGAAAATATCTAGCATTTTTTACTCATTCTGGAAGTTTAATAGGAGCAATACTCGCATATATTTTGGTAGGTGGGGGTTTTCTTTTTGAACTTTTATCAGGTCTTCAGATTGATATTTCTCTTACAGGAGCGATACTTATATTTTGGTTTGCAGGGTCTCTTATAATGTTCTTAGGTTCAGGAGCATTAAATAAATTACAACTTTTAGGGATTATAAGTTTTATTTTTATTCTAGTTTTTCTTGCTTGGTTGGGAAAAGGAGAATCAAGTATTACAAACCTTCTTGCGAGAAATGGTGATAATGTGAGTCTACTTGCTCCATACGGTGCACTTGTTTTCGCTTTATGGGGGGCAAGTCTTATTCCACAGATAGAAGATATTTTAGTTGAGAATAAAAAATATATGAAAGGTGTAATAATTGCTTCCGTTATTTTACCCATAATCGTATATCTTTTCTTTATTGCTATTGTTATGAGTATTAGCGGAGTAGAAACTACTCCTCTTGCTCTTACAAGTTTGAGTGAAAAGCTTGGTCAAGGAGCATATTTTCTCATTCTAATTTTTGGAATTATCACTACCTTTACTTCTTTTACTGCTATTGGTCTTACAATGACACAGGTTTTTGAATATGATTTAAAGATAAAAAGAATAATTTCTTGGCTTGTCACTATTCTTCTTCCTATATTTTTATACTTCATAGGGGTAAAAGATTTTCTTGAGTTGATTGTTTTTGTTGGATCTGTGCTTTTGGCTATTGATGGTATTAATATGCTTTTGATGTATAGGAAAAATATGCTTAATGTGAGTAAGTGGAAAAAATTTGGTAGTATTGTATTAATTTTAGTTCTTCTCGGAGGTATTATTTATGAACTTTTATATTTGTTTAAATAAATAAAGGATATATAATTAGTAAGTCGAGGATTTTAATATAAGATATTTCACAATATGAATATAAAAATAATTAGATGGGTTACTAGAGTTGTAGCATTAGTAGTTTTTTGTTTTGGGCTAGCATTTTACTTTGGATATGAGAATCCATTACCTTTTATTGATCCACAATACACCCTATATGATAATCTTTGGTTATCTATTTTCCCTATAATGTTTCTTGGACTTGCAATAGGATGGTGGCATGAGAAATTAGGGGGATATATGATAATAATTTCTCTTGGTGCGGGTCTTATTATGTCAACAATTATCGCTCAGGATTTTAGCATTAATATGCTTATTCCTTTTGTTATCGGTGTTGCTTATTTATTTCTTGGGTATAAAGGAAGAAATTCTTAACATATTTAGTTTTTGTTTAATATATGATATAATGAATGTTATTCATCAGAATAGTGATGTCTTTATAAGTAAATTTTTATATATAAATGAAGGTTTTAAAATTTGGTGCAGAATGGTGTCCAGGTTGTATAATTATGAAGCCAAGATGGAAAGAGATAGAGGATGAATTAGGTTGGTTAAAAAATGAGTTCTATGATTACGATAAAGACAAGGAAATGGTAGAAAAATACAAGATTACACAGACTCTTCCGACTTTTGTTTTTATAGATAAGGACGGAAATGAAATTACTCGTCTTTCAGGAGAATATGAAAAAAACGATTTAATTCAATTAGTCAATAAATATAAAGATAATTAAAATCAATTATGATAAAAAAAGCACTTCTTTCAATTTTTATTCTTTCTTTTCTTGTTTTACCCATAAAAGGGGTTTTAGCTGATGAGACACCTGGTGTCCCAATTCATTTTTTCTGGGGAGATGGTTGCCCTCATTGTGAAAAAGAAAAAGTATTTCTTGATTCAATTTTAGATAAATATGAAGGTTTAAGAATAAAAAGTTACGAAGTATACAATAATCAAGAAAATTATGAGATCCTAAAAAAGGTTTCTGATGCTATTGGTGTTACTTCTGGAGGAGTTCCTTTTTTAATTATAGGAAATGGATATCTTGTAGGATTTTCAGAAAAAATGACACCTCCCCAGATTGAAAAAAAGATAGTAGAATGTCTCAAAAATTCTTGTCCTGATATAGTAGGACAGATTTTAAATACCGAAGTTAATGAAAATACACCTATTACTTCAAGCGAAGAAAATAATGACGAAGATGTTACAGAAGAAGTAATTGATCCTAGTCCAGTTAGTACTGAAGAATCAGAAAATAATTTTTTATCTAAAATAGATTTACCAATTATAGGAGAAGTAGATGTAAAAAGTTTTTCTCTTCCTGTTTTAACTGTTATAATGGCTTTTCTTGATGGCTTTAATCCTTGTGCAATGTGGGTTCTTTTATTTCTAGTTTCACTTTTGTTTGGTATAGAAAACAAAAAAAGACTATGGGTATTTGGATTTGTATTTTTGATTGCTTCTGGTTTTGTTTATTTTCTTTTTATGACCGCTTGGCTTAATTTATTTATGTTTCTTGGTTTTATCGTTTGGATAAGAATCCTTATTGGGGGAGTAGCATTAGTTTCAGGTTATGTAAATATCAAAGAGTATATCACTAATCCATTTGGGGGTTGTAAGGTTACAGGTGGTGAAAGAAAGCAGAAGTTACTGGAATGGTTAAAAAGTATTATTCAGGAGAAACATATATTTATTGCAATTATTGGATTAATACTACTTGCTTTTGCTGTCAACCTTATTGAATTAGTTTGTTCACTTGGTTTACCTGCTGTATATGTGCAGGTGCTTGCTCTTAGTGATTTATCAACATTCCAGTATTATCTTTATCTTCTTTTCTATGTTCTTGTGTTTATCCTTCCAGCTACATTTGTATTTTCAGCTTCAGCAATTACACTTCAAGTTACAGGTATTTCTACGAGGTATAATAGAATGATTCATTTAGTAAGTGGTATTATAATGCTGATAATTGGATTATTAATGATTTTCAAGCCTGAATGGCTGATGTTTGGATAAAGAAATGGAAAAGGACATTTCCTTTTTTAAGGAAAAAATCAATTCAACTTTTAAACAAAAATTACCTAAAAATCCGAGATATTCTGTTATTTCTGGTAGAATTATTTTGTCACAAAAAGATTTTTGTGAACTTCAAAAGGAATTTATATTTTCTGGCTACAATATGTGGTGCACAGGAGTAAACAAAAATACTGATCCTATTGAAAATGAAATGTTGCCAGCAGAAAATTATATAGATACTGGTGATGCAGAAAACTTCCATTCATTATTTATTACTGAATCAGAGGCTGAAGCAGAAGAGGAAGAAATAAAGATAAGTAAAAACAAGGAAGTAGAAAAAAATTCTTAATTTTTTATGAAAGACAATAAACACCACATTTCTTATTTTCGTAATTTTATTTTTGGAGTAGAAGATAGTTTGGTATCTACTGTTGGACTTTTATCAGGTATTGCTATTGCAAACATACCTCGTCAAGAAATTTTTTTGACTGGAGTTGTGCTTATATTTGTAGAAGCATTTTCAATGGGGGCAGGAAGTTATTTGTCAGAATACTCTGCGAAGCGATATGAAAGAGATGATAACACTTCAGATGATCATAGTTTCTTTTCTGGGGTAATAATGTTCTTTTCTTACTTTTTTTCAGGATTTATACCACTTTTCCCTTATTTAATTTGGGAGATAGATACTGCTCTCCCTATTTCAGTTTTTTTATCCATTTTTTTCTTATTTATCCTTGGAGTAATTGGAGCAAAAATTTCAAATATAAGTATTATAAGAAATGGTTTAAGAATAGCAGTTATTGGTGGTATAGCGATAATGATAGGGTTGAGTGCTGGACTGATTTTATCAGAATTTACAAATAATTACAGTTCTTTGTTTTTTTAATTGTTGTTATAGTGTATAATATAAAAGTAAAAAATTATTAATAATATATAATAAGTATGGCAAAAAGAAGCACAACACTTCGTCCAAAGAATAAATCAAGAAGGTCAAAGAAAACAAAAAAAAGACTTGAGATTAAAAGAAAAATGATTTCTCAAAAAAGAAAAAGTAAGTAGTTTTTTATTATTTAATAAAATTATCACTAATTTAAAAAGCATATGAATGTGAATAAAAAAGTGCTGAAAGTAATATTTTTAAGTATTCTTTTGATGCCAGTTTTTGTTTTTGGGGCTACTATAAAGGGCGAAGAAAGTTTACTTGTTGATTCCTCTGTATTAATTGACGGTAATTTTTATGCAGGTGGAGCAGATGTAAGTATAACTGCTAACACTCCAAAAGATTCATATATAGGAGGAGGGACTGTTAGTATTTCTGGTGGCACAGGTGAGGATCTTACAGTTGCAGGGGGAACAATTTTCTCTATTGGAAATGTGACAGGTGATTTTAGAGCAGTAGGTGGAAATATTATGGTTTCTAGCGAAGTAGGTGGTGAGATGTTTATTGCAGGTGGAAATATAAGTATAACCTCAGAATCAGTTTTAAAAAACAATGTAGATATTTATGGAGGAAATATAAATTACAGTGGTAATACTCTTAAAGACCTTTTTATTACAGGTGAGAAAGTATATCTAAATGGAAATATAAAAGGGAATGTAAAAATAAATTCAAAAGAGTTATCTCTTGGACCAAAAACTCTTATTGAAGGTAATTTAAATTACTTTTCAAAAGAAGAAATTAATTTTGCAGATGGAGCCATAGTAAAAGGTGAAACTATCCTTGATGAAGTAAAAGCAGAAGAAGTGGAAGATGATAATACTACATTTTGTTTTATATCTTGCTCTATTCTTTTAGAGTTACTATCTATGATTTTGATTGTCCTTGTTTTGTTCTATGCTTTTTCTTCTCAAACAAAAAAAGTCATAGAAATTGTAAAGTCTGATTTTTGGAAACAAGTATTAAAAGGATTTATAATTTTAGTTGTAGTGCCTATATTTGCTATCATTTGCTTTATCACAATGATAGGATGGCTTTTTGGCTTTATTTCTCTTCTCATATATTTAATTCTCATAATGCTTGCATTATTTGTTTCTCCTATTGTTTTTGCAAGAGTGGTATTAGATGTGATAAAGAAAAAGGATTGGGAAATTAGTTGGTGGATTATTATTCTTTCAATTCTTGTCCTAGGTTTAATTTCTCTTATTCCAATTATAGGATGGATTTTACCATTTATTTTAATTCTCTCTTCTATTGGATCTGTTTCTGTTTTTTTCTACGAAAAACTCAGATAATACAGGTTCTTGCATTAAAAAAAGATTGTAATATAATAAAGTAACATTGTTACTATTTATCAGAAATGCCCTTATATTTTTGGGTTTTTCGAAGATAGAATTATTAATTTAATCTCCGCTTTTGCGGAAAAAAAATATGAAAAAAAACGAAAAAAATAAAAAAAAGGAGGTTAATATTTATCCATTAGGTTCAAGAGTTTTAGTTGAGCCAGAAGAAAAAACTATTAAAGAAAAGACAGATTCTGGTATATTTATCCCTGAAACCGGAAGTAATGAAAGACCAGAACAAGGTAAGGTAATAAAAGTAGGAGAGGGATCTTATGAAAACGGAAAGCTTATTCCTCTTTCAGTAAAAATAGGAGATAAGATCATTTTTTCAAAGTATGGTTATGATGAGGTAAAAAGTGAAGATAAAAAGTATTTTTTAATAAAAGAAGAAAATATTTTAGCAATTATTAAATAAATTAATTTTGCTTCTGTTTTAAAAATCAGTAAGCTTGAAAATAAAAATATGTCAAAACAAATTTTATACAACGAAGATGCAAGAAAAAAATTAAAAAGGGGAGTAGATGTAGTGGCTGATGCGGTAAAAGTTACTCTCGGTCCAAGAGGAAGAAATGTTGTTTTAGAAAAAAGTTATGGTTCTCCTTCAATTACAAACGATGGTGTAAGTATCGCTAGAGAAATTTCCTTGAAAGATAAATTTGAAAATATGGGAGCAGAAATTGTAAAAGAAGTTGCAAGTAAGACAAATGATATTGCTGGAGATGGAACTACAACTTCTGTAATACTAACTCAGGCAATAGTGGATCTTGGTATGAAACATACCACAATGGGGGTAAATGCAATGGCCTTAAGAATGGGGATAGAAAAAGCCTCTGAGCAGGTTGTAAAGATATTACGAGAGATTGCTAGACCGATAAAAAGTAAAGAAGAAATTAGACAAGTAGCTACAATATCTGCTGAATCTGAGGAGATAGGTAGAATAATAGCTGATACTATTGAGAAGGTTGGTAAAGACGGAGTAGTAACCGTAGAAGAATCACAATCTTTTGGTGTTGATTCTGAGGTTGTAGAAGGAATTGAATTTGACAAAGGATATATTTCTCCTTACATGATTACAAATCCTGACAGAATGGAAGCAGAATTAAAAGATGTTCCTATTTTAGTTACTGATAAAAAGATTTCAATTGTAAAAGAAATTTTACCTTTGATGGAAAAAATGGTGCAAGCAGGTAAAAAAGACCTTGTGATTATTGCAGAAGATGTAGATGGAGAGGCATTAACTACTTTTGTTTTGAATAAAATAAGAGGAGGGTTTAATGTCTTAGCTATCAAAGCTCCAGGATTTGGAGATGATAAGAAAAACCAACTTGAAGATATTGCTATTACTGTAGGAGCAAAATTAATAACGGGAGAGACTGGAGTGGGGATAAAACTTGAGGATGTAGAATTAAATATGCTTGGTTTAGCAAGAAAGGTAGTTTCTACAAAAGAAAAGACAATCATTGTTGATGGAAAAGGTAAAAAAAGTGATATTGAAAAGAGAGTTAATCAACTAAAAAATATAAGAGAAACATTTGATTCAAAGTATGACAAGGAAAAAATTGAAAAAAGAATTGCAAAACTTGCAGGGGGTGTGGCGGTAATAAAAGTAGGGGCTGCAACAGAGACCGAAATGAAATATCTAAAAGATAAAATAGATGATGCAGTAAATGCTACAAAAGCTGCAATTGAAGAGGGGGTAGTAGCAGGAGGTGGAAGTGCTCTTGCTTCAGTTTCTAAAAAACTACTAAATAGAAAAATTCAAGGAGAAGAAACAAATGAAGTAGCTCTTGGATATGAAATAATAATTAAAGCTCTTCATGCTCCTCTTCGTCAAATTGCTCTTAATGCGGGAAAGGATGATGGATTGGTGGTGGTTGATAAAGTAATGAATATGGATAAAGGTGAGGGTGGATATGATGCAATGGCAGATAGATTTGTAAATGATATGCTAAAAGCAGGAATCATTGATCCTGTAAAAGTCACAAGAACTGCAATTCAAAATGCTTCTTCTGTTGCTTCTATTCTTCTTACAACGGAGGTTGCTATTACAGAAGAGTCTAAAGAAGAAAAGTCCACTCCTGCTGTTGGAGGAGAATATTAAATGAAGAAAAAAAATAAATTATTTAATTTTTTTGATAGGGTAGAAGATAAAATTAGAGCAAGACTCTCTCGTGTACCTATCTTCTATGCCTTTGTTGGTAGTATAGGGATTGTTCTCATTTGGAGAGGAATTTGGATGATAGCGGATGATATTGAAATGTCCGGATTAGTTTCTCTTTTTCTTGGGGTAATGATTACTATTACTACTGGTCTATTTGTTTCTTTTTTTATTGGAGATAAGATAATAATATCAGGTATAAAAGAGGAAAAACGAATTGATGAAAAAACGATTGAAGAAATAAAGAAAGAGGAAACAACCCTATTAAAAATAGAGCAGAATTTGGATGATTTAAAGGAGAATTTGCGAGAGATAAGTATGAACATAAACACAAAAGAATAGTATGTTATAATGTTTATAGGTAAAATTCTCTTTAATAAATGAATTTTACTAAATAAATATGAAAATAAATCTTTTGACAAAAAATATTGAACTTACTGATTCAATTCGTGATTATGTTTATAAAAAAATAACTAATTTAGAAAAGATTGTAGAAAGTATGGATCCAGAAGGAGAAGCAAGGATTACTTTTGAGGTGGGTAAAAATTCGGAGCGTCATAAGTCAGGAGAAATATTCCATGCAGATTGTGTTGTAAAAATAAGTGGAAGAGACTTTTACTCAAGTGCAGATGAGAGAGAATTATTTTTGGCAATAGATACTGTAAGAGAAAGTTTGTTTAAAGAAATTAGTAGAGAAAAGGACAAAAAACTTACTCTTTTTAAAAGAGGAGCAAAGAGTATAAAAAAAATGATGAAGGGTTTAACAAAAAGAAACCCTCTAACTGGAAAGTATTAAAAATAAATTATATTTAGTTTATGTAAATCATCTCTTTTCCATTCTCAGGAATTATTTTTTCTATTATAAATTTATTATCAATAAGTTTTGCCTGGGTTATTATAATTCTTTTTCCATTCCTAAAGAAAAATGTTCTTGGCCATTCTTTATAGGCTCTATATTTATTATAGTTTATTGTTGGATTGTCTTCTAAATTTATTAAACCATCTGTCTTTTTTATTTTTTTACAAAAAGTTGTATTTGTTTCATCTTGTTTAATAGGAGATATTTTTTTTTCCACTATTTTTGGCAATGTTTCAACTAATAAATTAGCTCCGATTTTTATTAATCTCTCTCTAAGTTTTGGAGCAGTCTCATCATCTTCAATTTTTATTTCACTTTTTGCAATTATATTACCACTGTCCATTTTGTATTCCATTTGTTGGATAGTAACACCTGTTTTTTTATCACCAAACAAAATTGCAGTTTCAACAGGTGAAGCACCACGCCATCTAGGCAGAAGAGAGTAGTGGATATTTATAGAACCATATTTCGGAAATTTTAGTATAGTTTCTGAAAGTATTCTTCCATAAGCAACGACTACAAATAAATCAAATTGCTCATTGGTTATTATTTTCTCATCAATATCTTCAGGTTGTATAAAAGGAATATCATTTTTTATTGCCCATTCTTTTACAGGAGAAGGTGTAATTTTCATTTTTCTACCCCTTGGCTTATCGGCTGAAGTAATGATTAGTGAAGGAATATAGCCATTTTCCTTTAAAATATCAAGAGTTTGACTAGCAACAATCGGAGTGCCAAAAAATGCAAATTTTACTTTCTTACTTGTCATATTTTTTTATAAAACAGGACCTTCTTCTATTATATCTTTTGCATGATCAGTAAACATTACACCTTTAAGATGATCTGTTTCGTGTTGAAATATCTGAGCTAAAAGTCCTGATGCACCTCTTACGAATTTCTTACCATTTTCATCATAAGCGGTGATTGTAGCTTTTTTGGAACGATGAGTCCTTCCATAAAGCCATCTTGCTGATAGGCATCCCTCTGGTATCCATTCCTTATCTTTTGAAAGTTTTAGTATTCTAGGATTTATGTATACCATATCTGGGACTTTTTGCTTTGCCTTTTTAATATTTCCTTCACCTTCCACTCTTTCTTCTTTGCTTTCAATAAAATCTCTATCAAAGATTTTGCCTGAAACAATAAAAATAGAAAGAGGATATCCTATTTGTGGCCCTGCGAGAGCTACTCCATCATCTTGACTAAGTAGAGCTTGCGACATTTCTTTAATTATTTTTTGAATTTTAGGGGATTTTATATCCTCTACAGGGATTTCATTTGTTGGAGTATGCAAAACCGCATTCCCTTTTTCTTGTAGTATTTCCTTCATTTTACTTATTATTTTAATTCTTTTAAATAATCAAGCAATTTTTCTATTTTTACAGTTTCCTGTGACCTATTTTCCATATTTCGTACTATTACAGAGTTATCAATAGCTTCTTTTACTCCGAATATAATTGAATAGGGGATAGAAAGTTTTTCTGCTATGGCAAGCTGAGATCCAAGTGAATCTCTAGAAAGTGATTGAGTAATTGGTATATGTGCTTTCCTTAGTATTTCAATAATGTTCAAACTTTTTAGTTTTGCTTCTGTTCCTAGTTGGATAAAGCATATTTTGGGCTTTTTAATAATTCTTGGATAGAGTTTTTTATACCAACCTGATTCAATGATTCTATCAACTCCAACAGAAAATCCTACAGCAGGAATGTCTTTTTTATGTCCCAGTGTTTTAGCAAGATAGTCATAACGACCTCCTCCGGCTATAGCTATGAGTTTTTTTTCTCCTGTTGAATTTTTGTCATTTATCTCTTCCTGTTCGGTTAAGATTTCAAAAACAGTGCGGTTATAATACGAAAGTCCTCTAACAAGATTTTTGTTTATATTATATGGTATTTCCATTTCCTCTAGGTATTCCAAAACTTCCATAAAGTGCTTTTTACAGGATGCACACAAAAAACTTACTGAATCTGGTGCCTCTTTATTTATTTCAATTGTTTTTGGGTCTTTAGAATCAAGAATTCTTAATGGATTTTTCTTTAATCGTTCACGGTCAATTTTGGGTAAAGAGTTGATGTGTTTTTTATAATATCCAACTAATTCTTTTAAGTATCCATTTCTACATTCTTTATCTCCTATGGAATTTATATCAATTGATAGGTTACGAGCTCCGGCCTCTTCAAGGATACTCATTCCTGCTTTTATAACAAGTGCATCCATTATACTTTTTTCTGAACCAAGGGTATCTAAATCAAATTGACGAAATTCTCTGTACCGTCCTTTTTGAGGATTATCATGTCTAAATACTGGACCGTATTTATAAAGAAGAACTGGTTGGGGAAGTGTTTGCATTCCGTGTTCTATGTATGCACGCATAAGTCCTGCTGTAAACTCTGGACGCATTGCTAAATGATCTCCTCCTTTTGTTTTAAGAGAATACATTTCTTTTTCTATGATATCTGTTCCTTCTCCTACACCTCTTTCAAAAACATTAGCATATTCTAATATAGGAGTTTGGATAGGTTTAAATCCGTAGTATATTGCTACTTCTTGTGCTTTCTCAAAAAAACCTTGAAATGAATAGTATTCATCATTCATTATATCTCTCATTCCTTTTGGGGATGAAATCATTTTTTTATCACTACTTTTTTTTGTTACAATTTTCTTTCCTTGTTTTTTTTTATTTTTCATTGAGAATTATTTTATTTCACTAAAATTTCCAGGTAAAATACCTGCTTGAGTTATTGGTAAAAGTCTTAAAAGAGCCCTTCCAGCAAAAAGATTTCTATCAACTGGTCCCCAGTATCTAGAATCTGAACTTGCGACTCTATTATCTCCCATTACAAAATACTCATTTTCTTTTAATTCAAACCTAAGGTTATTGTCGCTTTTATTTTTGACATAGGGTTGTTCTATTTGAAAGCCATTAACATTTTCTTTGTTGTAAATAGTTACAGAGTTTCCTTTGATTTCAACTGTTTCATTTGGCAGGCCGATAATTCGTTTTATAAAGTACTTATCTGGATCATTTGGAAATTTAAAAACTGCGACATCATATCTTGATGGATCATTTAGTCTGTATGATATTTCATCAATTATTAGATAGTCTCCGTTGTCAAAAGTAGGGAACATAGATGTTCCTGACACTACAAAGGGTTGTGCAATAAAAATACGAATAGGGATTACTATGATAATAGTAATAATTGCAAAACGGATAATTTCCCAAAAAGATTCTTTTTTACTTTGTTTTTCTTTTTCCACTATATTAATATACCACTAAAAATATGTTGACACAATAGGCAGATTTGTGTTTTGTTAAGCATTATGTATTTTATAAAAAATATTTGTTATTATATCTTTATATGAAATTAATAGTAGGACTTGGAAACAAAGGTGAGGAATATAAATTAAATAGACATAATACTGGATTTATTATCCTTGATTATATCTTAAGCAATGATATTGATTGGAAAAAGTTTTCAGGTACTGATGCTCTTTTTTATAAGGATTCTATTTTAGGAAAACCTGTTGAGTATTTAAAACCCATGACATACATGAATAATTCAGGTGTGGCTATCGCTTATGCAAAAGAAAAACACAAAATTCCACTTAAAGATATAGTGGTGATCTATGATGATATAGATCTTCCAATTGGAACAATAAAACTATCTTTTAATAAAAGTTCAGGCGGACATAATGGATTAGAATCAGTCATTAAGAAACTTAAATCAAAAGAATTTTTGAGAGTGAGGGTTGGTATTTCACC
>Ga0172381_10004044_pt1 | contig 15307 bp, 26 predicted proteins | sample Leawel6488metaG_FD_119754 | JGI IMG/M metagenome (GOLD analysis project Ga0172381, IMG submission 119754) | Leachate microbial communities from a municipal landfill in Southern Ontario, Canada - Leachate well 64-88 metaG | ecosystem: Engineered > Solid waste > Landfill > Unclassified | place...
CGTTTTCGTATTCAAGATATTCCGCGTTATCGCATTCAGGAAATAGCTCTCGGTCATGAGCTGTGAACTGAGTGCGCGCCACCTTCACACCGTTGAGTTGTCCGCTGATTTTCATATTACCTCCAATAAATTATCACGGACCAATTCGTACACCACAGCTCGACAATATCCCCCCAAGTCTTTTTCTTGCACACCTCTCAATTGCAAACGTAGAGCTTTTTCATTGTTCCCGTTTGTCATCAGTTGGTTGGTAATTTTTAGCGCAAGTCGTTCACATTCGTTCATCGGTATTTTTATTTCAATCCTCATCACCCCTTCCCTCCCTTCGCCACGAGCGCCTTTCTTAATGCATTTTCAGTATAAGAATCAATATGGGCTCTTGAGTCATTTGGATATGATGTTCCGACTTTTAATGCCAATTCGCAAGCGGATCGCAACTCCGCGTTCTCGCGTTCCAGCTTGGCCTTTTCCTCTCTCAGTTGCGCCACTTGGCCGGACAAGAAAACCTCGTGTTTACTACAACTCCCGCATGATTTTGTCGGCATTGCTTATTCTCCCTCCGTTCTGGGCCTTGGTGTTGATCCGCTGTAATGTTTTATTCATCACCATAGATTCTTCCGCATTGAATATCCGTAATCTAAAACAACATTCGTAAGGATTATAAATGTCAATTACTTGCCCAAACGTAGCCCCTCGTGGTTCACCGTATTTTTCCCAGTGGTCGGCGACTTTCTGCCGTTGCGCCGTGGTTAGTTTAATCTCGATACGTTTTTTGTTTTTAATAATCCCCCCCTCATTTTCCTTGATTTAAAAGTTTAAGTCCGTAGTTCAATATTTTCTTTTGCATTTTTTCTTTCGCGGCGGCGGCGGCGGCGGAGGCGGCGTTTTTTGGGGTATTAAGGGCCAAACTTCGGGTGCTCATATTGCCCTCACTTGTTTTTCGAGTTCCTTGATTTTTTCACAAAGCTCCGAGTGCTCCTTTCGCGCCAGGGGTTTTGATTCCGGTATCCTCCCGTTTTCCTCGTGCCGGTTGTAAAGTATTTTTCGCTGAGTGCGGAGCTCTTCGAGTAGCTTAAGCACTTCGCCGGGATACGGTTTGCGTTGACCAATTGACATCGCCGTCTTGCTTTCAAATCCGTTGCGCTTCCAGGTCCGTACGGCCGCTTGCCAGTTTTTCATAGCCAATCCGCCCTTGTACTTCCATCCCCGCGCTTCGTAGTGGTCGACAAACGCCTGACCGTCGATTTGAAATCCGATCTGTTTTCCGTATTCCGCGACTGCTTCCGGTGTCGGTTTTTCAAAGTGGGGTTTTGTAATGGGGGGTGCCGTAGGCGCACCCTCTTTCTTCTCTTCTCTTATTCTGACTTCTGACTTCTGACTTCTGACTTCTGACTTCTCCCCCGTCACTTGATCATCATCGCTGTGCGCCTTGCGATAGCGTTGTTGTCGTAAAGCATGATTTCTGTGTGAGTTATATTCCCTAATCATACGCCGACATGTTAGCGTCACTTTTTTGTCAGCCTCCGTCACGCGTGACGCTGTGCCCGTCACACTTAATTCTTCCAATACCGCCAAGGTTTCGGCCTCGGGCGCACCTAACAACCGACAGAATCCGGCCAACGGCATTGATAGTTTTCCTCGTTCTTCCGACCGCCACATGGCGCAAACTATCGTTATCCATGCCCCGCGGGCGACCAGGGAAAGAGGCGTGGTATCCTGCGACCAGTCGGCAGGGTAAAACTTCATCCAAGGTAATTTACCGGACATTATTTCCCCTCCGTGATTATCTCTTCCTGTTCAATCCTGATTCCAATTCCCGGATTTTCTGACCAATACTTGCGAAACCGAAGATCACACACCTGGCCGTCATCTCCCCAAAACGCCAGGCGCGTTAAAATATCGCAAACAAACTTCGCCAGGTTGTCGCAATCCGGGCGCACATCGCAGGGCATTTCTCCGCGTTCCCGGTTAGACTTCTTTTCTGACTTGCGCCAGGGATACGCCCAGTTGACCCATAACGATAGCGGCCCCTGCATTGGCGCTGTTGGGCGGTGCGGAGCAAACAGCATCATCAATTCAGATTCCACGCGCTTACCCTTGCTTGACGCGAACTTACCGACGAACTGCGAGCCATCGCGGCGTTTAAGAATTCGCAAAGCCGCTTGGTGTGTGGACTTCGGTGGGATACAGGGAATGAAAAAATAAATCATAATTTTATTCCGTAAATTTCAGAGTCTTCCAGCGGTTTTCCGTCCGGGTTAAGCACACGCGCCAGCATCACGTTGGCCATAGCGTCAATCGGTATTCCTTGGCCGTCCGCTATTTCCTGTAGTTGCGTCAGGACTCGCGGGGCAAGGTGGATTCCAGTACTTTTAAGCCAGTTGTTATGCGCGTGGCGGTGTTCGGGCTTGCAAAATTCCTGATTCTTTTTCGTGGGCTCAAATTCTTTGCCGCATTTTGCCCATCTACAAATCTTCATAAAATGCCCCACGATTGATCGCGACCTCAAAGCGCACGGTTACACGGCCTTGCCGCGTACGCGGCTGGGATACCCGCGTACGCGGCAGGAAACGCTATTCCTTGGCGTCGCCCGGCTCATCCTGCCCGCCGCGTTCGGCCCATGCGCAAATCTGGTCATAGAGCGCCTTGGGAATGTCCTTGGAATGTTCGATCCCAAATCCTTGCAGATAGGTATGGAGCGCCCCGCCGTCCACGCCGTTCTTTTGCGCTATAGCAAACAACCGCTTTTGCTGGGGCTCCGTGATCTTCGCTCCGGGCGGTTGCGAGCTGGGAGTGGTGGTGGGCGGGGTTTCGACGGGCATTCCTACCGGCTTGCGCGGGGGTTCGTCTTCGTCAATCAAGTCCTGCGTGAACAGGTCCGCCGCCCCCGTCACCGTCAGCGTGGCGTCAATATGCGCCCGTTTCTTGGCTATCTTCAGCACCGTGTTATACACGTCAGCAATGTCCGTGTTTTCCTGTCCGCCCCGGTAGCGGTACTTCTTTTCCATTGTCGACGCCGACCCGACGCCCTGGCCCAGCAGTTCACCGGATGGGGTGAACATGGAGCAGATAACATCAAACTCCCGGTGCCCATCCGGTAGGTTGGTCCGGTCAACCTTGAACTGCGGGACCAGCCGAAATGTCATTGCCAGCACATCCGCGCCGGGCTTGAGCAGTACCATTTTACTGCCACACCCCGGCACCGTGCCGTAATGCGTACCCTTGAGCATCACCTTTTCCAGAATTGCGTGGACCGCATTAACGCGATCCGCCACCTGTTTGACCGACATCATCCCGGATGATTCCGGCCTGACAGCAACCGCCTGTTCGTTTTCCGCCATAACACCCTCCTTGATTTGATTTACCGCGTTACCTTTTCAAACACCACGCCGGGAATTTCCGTATTCGGGTTCGCCGCCTTCGTGCGCTCCATAGCCACGGTCTTAATTTCCGCAAACCCTTGCAGGTCTGGCCGAGTGGACGCCGCCGCAAAGAACGTCTTGGCGTCAATACTCTTGACCTTCCATACCGTCTGTGTCCGCAACCCGCTCTTGGGGGCCGCAACGTGGATTGTTGGCGGAACGATGGCCGCTGCCGCTTCCCGGTACGCCTCCTGTTTTTCCGGTGTCTTGACCGCCGCCGCCTTTTTGAGCAGGGCTTCCCGCTCCCGCGCCGCCTTGGCATCCGCTTCTGCCTGGAGTTTGCGCTGGGCTTCCTCGGCCTTGCGCCGTTCGCCCTCCTGCCACGCGATTACCTTGGCCTTGATCGTGCGCCGGTCACGCTCCATCGGGGCAATGAACAGGTCACGAAGGCCGGTCCATTGCCTGTGGAGTTTATGCAGCCCATCGGTGATGCGGGACAAAACCTCATGGTCCTTGACGGCCTTGATATCGGCGGCTATATCGTTGCAAATAATCGTCGCTTGATCCGCCGTTCCCTGATTTGAGACCTCAAGGGATTTAGCAACGTCGCTGTATCCCGCCAGACGGTTCGCCACCGGGCCCAAATCCCTTACCAGCGCAACCCGGACCGGATCGGGGACCGCCACCGCGTTGCAGGCGTCAATGGCCTTTTCAATCTCAACAAGTTCAGTCCGTTCAGTTTTCATCCGTCGTTACCCCCTTGATTTGTTTAAAACGGTTTGGGCTGTTCGATGAGTTCAACGTGCCATTCGCCGTAATGCGAATCCGACGCTAATAATTCATATCCTGTCGGAACGGAGAATTTTTTTTGGAACTCCACTTTTAATAATTCGGCAATATCGTCCCGCCCAAAAATCATTTTGACTTCAATTTTCATCCGCACCCTCCTTTGATTTACGCCGCCTCCGTTTGTTTTACCGCCTGTTTCAATAACCCTTCAATCGCCGTCAAATGTTCCGCACCCGCCGCGCCGTGTTCAGCCCGGCAATTACACTCGTTCGCTATTTCGCGCACGCGCTGATTAAGCCATAGCAACTGTCTTTCCATCCGTTCGTTAATCATGCCCGGCGTTTCGAGTTTCAGGCCCAGACTCTGTCGGATCGCATACGTTGATCGCAGGGCAAGGAACTCGTTCTTGCGCTGGTCCAATTTAAACATCTTGCCGCACTTGTATTTGCCGTCATCTTGCAGGGCCACGATAAGGCCGTATCGCGCCGCCGGGCACATGACGCCATAGCCGCCGACTTGGATTTCAGCGACCTCGGACAGCGCGGATTTCCAGTCCACTATCACATCGCGCTTGCCGGTATCCATGCGATACAGCTTGCACCGCATATCCATGGTCCCGGCGCATTGATATGACTCGCTGTAGAGCGGTTTCTCGACCTCCAAAACCTCGGGCTGGAAGTCCGCGAAGAACTTTCGGCAGGCCCGCACCTGACCGTCGATGGCCGGGTCATGCTCAAAGGGTTTTCCCTGGGCGATGAGGGCGGCGGACGCATGGACAGCCGTGCCGCGCTCCAGATACCAGGTATCAGCGGCGTTCCAAATTGCATCACCGAGGATCTCGCGGATGACTTGTGTCGCGCTGGGCACCGGCCTGTCGTCGATGAAATACTTGTGGGCGATGGGGTCAAAGGTGTTCATACGGCAACCTTCTTTTCCTCAAAATCAAATAGCATCGGCGTCCTGATTTCCGTTTCCGCTGACCGCAGATATTGCAATCCATCGCGCCAGTAACTATGGTTGAGCTCTACGCCATACCCGCGCCGCCCTAACTTGATTGCCATGTATGGCACGGACATTATTCCGCCAAAGGGGTCATAGACCAGCTCACCGGGATTCGTGAAACGGTTAACGACGCGCTCGATGATGTCGAGCTGCAGGGGACAAATGTGATTCTGTTGCTGCCGGGCCGTCTGCTGGCTATTGAGCGTAATCATGCGGTTCACGTCCGACCAAACGACTGATTCGTCTCGCGCCGGGACTTTCAAGCATTCAAACGTTGCGGGCAGTCTTCCAATAGCGTCCAGTTCTTTAGCCGCTTGGACGTGATCCGCGTAATTATATTGCCGTGTCCGGTAAAATTCTTGAAACATCTTGCCGATGGTTTCAATGGGAAGGTTTTTGAGTTCATCCGGAGTCAAGAGCCGGTTGCCGGATGAATTCCACTTTGCGCGGGCGTCAATCTGCCACTGGCCCCGCGTGTAATCCTGCTTGGTTTTGGTCACACGATTGTCGGCGTAAGCCTTTCCGTGATCTGTAGGTAGTTTGCGAAACAAGAGCAGGTATTCAGGGCACCCTACACCCATCTTAGAACCGTCCTTGCATTGCTCCGTCCAGCCCAGCCGATAAGTCTGATTGTTTTCCCGGACTACATCCGTCTCAATTGTGATCATGCCGAAAAAAATAAACCCGTGCTTTTTGTAGTGCATAATCGTTTCGGCGTGGAAGGCGTCGAGCGAGGGCATTCCGTGGCCGGTAACGTTGCCAAAAAGTATCCGGTCCTTGGTATGGATTGCGGCCACACGACCCGGCTTCAACACGCGCAATAATTCCGGCGTCAGAAAATCCATCTGGCCAAAAAACGAATCGTTATTGACGTTGTGTCCAAAGTCCTCATAGCAGGCCGAATACTCGTAATGGTTTCCAAACGGGATTGACGAACAAATCAGGTCAACGCTGTTTTCCGGCATCCGCTTGGTTTCATCCACGCAATCGTTATTGACCGCCGTAAATAATTCGCCCTTAGTTTCAATGCGCTTGACGCCGATTGTGCGTTTTAATTCCGTAGACATGGCCGCCTGTGCAAGGCCGTATTCTTTGATTAGGTCTGTCATATTTGCCACCATCTTTTCATGGTTAACCCATTTTTCCTTTAGGACTTTTAAGATGCTCTGTTCCGTGTCGGCGTAGATGATATGGATGTCAACTTCCCGATCTTGGAGAAACCTATAGACCCTATGAACGGCCTGAATGAAGTCGTTGAATTTGTAGCCAACGCCTAAGAAAATCGCGCTGTGGCAATGATACTGGAAGTTGCAGCCAGAGCCGGACAATACCGGCTTTGTGGCAAGATATTTAATGCGCCCTTCCGAAAACGCGATTATGTTTTCTTCCCGAGTGTCAATATCCTGCGAGCCGTAAACTTCAACCGCTTCCGGCAGTGCCGCTTTAATCGCATGTCGTTCATCTTCCAAATCATGCCAGACTAGGAAGTGGTCGTCCGGATTAGCCGCGATAATTTCCATGGCCTTTTCAATCCGCGCCGCCATCGTTATGCGCTTTTCCTTGCTCGCCGCTGAAAGCGACATCGAAGCATCGCGGAACATTTGCGATTGCCCGTCACGGTCAACTGACTCAATGTACGGCGTCTTGATCTCGTGGTAATGGATATTGAGTTTTGGAAGGTCGTAGCCGGTATCGTCGTAGCCAAGGTCTGACGGTTTTGTGATGAAGCAGGCCCAGGATGATAGCCATAGCCAGAACTCTTTTTCGCGGGCAGGGTGCAACGTCAGATTATTCGCTTGCGTAGAATCCCGCTGGAAGAATCGCGTCAAGGCTTGCCCGGTATCCATAACGCCTAAGAAACCTGCATAGTGGATAAGCTCTTTATATCGGTTCGGGCTGGGGGTAGCCGTACAGACAAACCGATATTCCACGTCCGGGAACATCGTCAAAAATTCTTGATAGGTCTTTGTCCCGTACCCGCGCAGGATTGAAGCTTCATCGAGTGACACGCAAACGAAATTAGCCGCCGTGATATTCCCATCCCGTACTCGTTCATAATTCGTGATCATGAACGGGCTGGGGCAGTTCTCTACTTCTTCATCTGTGCGGACATAGCGGATGTCGATACCGAGCTTTTTCCCATCATTCGTAAATTCCTGTTTTACGCCCAGCGGACAAATAACAAGCGTCTTGCCGCCCTTGCGCTTTTGAATAATGCGGCACACTTCCAATTGGATAAAAGTCTTACCAAGCCCGAAGTTGGCAAACACCGCCCTGCGCCCACCAATGATCGCCCACTTGGTTATGTCGCGCTGGTGCGGCTTGAGCATTGGATTGATATCGGCATCCGTTATCTTCATGCCAGATTCACGCGCCAACACGATCTTACTTTCGATTAGGTCTTGATATGATTTCATGCCAGCACCAGTTCCCTCTGCATCGGTTCCCTTGCCGCCCCGTCTTCAGGCTGTGTCTTATAAAATTGCGGCACTCTCGCCGCACACGGAATCACTCCGCTTTGTCACGCCTGGTTTAGCCCGCGGCGTTCCGGGACACGGCCCTTTCCCGTGCGTAGCGTTGGCCCTGCGGCCAAAAATTAACTTGCGCACTAAAGCCCCCGTTGGCGAGCGAACTCGTTCAAACCGGAGAGCTTCAAGGTCGGCTCATTCCGTATTCCCGCAACCGTTATCCCAGTCTTCCTTTTTGTGCTTAACAAATTGCGCTACGTCATACATATTTGAAGTTCCCTCTGCACCGGCTCACGCGCCGATCCGTTACGTTTTAAGAATGCCTCCGCCAGCCCGCGCCCCACGATGGAATACGTACACACCTTTCGACCGTTTGCGCTGGGGCGTTTCGATTTGCGCCGCCCATGAACGATGCCCTGCTCCGCGTGCGTTCCGTAGTAATCCTCAATTATTCCCGCTGCCCGCAACATGTGAACCGCGCTGCCAGTCAAGCCCTGGCCGTCAGCCGTAAAATCTTCGGGGATATCATCAGGGCCAAAGTACGGCACGCCGCTTTCCAGACACCGCAATCCAGCCTCGACAAGTTGACAGGACACGGCCAGCAGTTCGCGGGACTTCCAGACTGTTTCAATGTCACGGGCTTGATTGAAATTCATGTTCAACCTCGACAATCATCCGCATCAACTCCGCCGCGACTTGTGGCACAATGGCGTTGCCGAGTCCTTTAAGTCTGTCCACCCGATTGGGTATCCCATGAGCCACTCGACCCAAAAGGGATTCAGTTGTTGGCAACCCATCTTCTTGCCTTCCGTTTCTCCGAGCATCTCGTAAAGTTTCAAGCGGTTCCCTCTCCCACCAGCCAATCCCGTCGCCCCACCTATTCCATTGTTGCTTGAGGGAGTCGGCCATAGTGCAACTGCGTTTGGCAATCCGTCCTGTGGGGCATATTTTCCCCTTTGCGTCTGCCCCTTCCAGTCCCGACTTCTGGATGTCGGCCACATCTTTTTGTTTATCGGTTGCACATGATCCCGCAGTTTGTATTTTCCCGTCGTCCCAGACCTCATTTCCATCACGCCGCCCTCGCCATCCGAACCGCTCGGAGTGCGCCACAATCCAAACTCTGTCTCGTCTGTGCCTGGCGTCAACGGCGCAAGCTGGAATAATGACCGGCCAGCAGGCGTAGCCAATCCCTTCCAAGTCAGAAAGCACACGGTCGAGTTCCATCGTGACGATTCCACGCACATTTTCGCCAGTAAACCAAGTGGGTCTTGCTTCGGCAACAACCCTAACCATTTCCGGCCAGAGGAAACGGTCATCATTCTTGCCCCCTCGCTTCCCGGCACAACTGAAAGGCTGGCAAGGGAAACCCCCGGTAAGCAAGGTTGCGCCGCGGTATTGCGTTCCGTCGAAATCGTGGATGTCGGGGATGATTGGTGGATGGCATTGTGCAATGACGGACTGAAATCCTGCCTGTCCTTGTCGAAAAGTTTGTTCGCTCGCGGCGTTGGCCATAGAGAGTGCAATGGAGCAGGGGTTTGCTGCCCTTTTTGGTACGGTCTCATTTGGACTTTGGTATGAGACGCTTCGAGTCCTTTCGCACCTATCTCCATTGCACACAACTGCCCCGAAGTTTTTGGCGAGTATCCTTTGACACCATTCGTCTTTTTCGCAGAACACAATGGTTTTGAATCCTGTCCATCTGGCGGCGAGGGCAAATCCGCCAATACCGGAAAACAAGTCGATATGGGTAAATTCTCCATGCGTCATACCTTCCTAACCCCCGCGATCTCCAACTGCCTTGCCGTCCACTTGGTATACCCCACTTGCAAATTGCTCATGCTCTGGAGTTGAAACAGGTCTTTCGCTCCACGCGCCTTCCGCAACCGATACCTATTGCCGCACTTGCTGATAATCACATCGCCAGCCTTGAATTGTTCCAGCGGCGGGGCAACCATGTCGGCGCAGAGGTCACGGACGGCGGAAAGGATTTGTTCGCTCATTGAAACATCGCCTTAATTGCTTTGGAAATAAACGGCGCAAATATCAACACGCTCCCAATCGCCCATGAGCACCCAAGCCACACCAGCCAACGCGACAGGATGGGCCGCCAGAATGACCTGCCGTAGTCGAGCCCTTGCAGCCGCAACAGTTTGCATTCGTTATCGCGTAACATGCGTTTGATGTTCATACCTCCCCCTCGTGCATTGGCACACCCACACGCGGGCGCGGGCTACCGACATCTATGTTTTCGATTGTGCGGTCTATCCGGTGAATGATTTCGAGAAGCTGGTTATGCAGCGACAGGTAGACGTCCTCTTCGCCGCATTCGATTGCACGGTCATTGGTCGCCTGGGTGCGGTTTTCGCGGGCACGGTAAAGATCAAACAAAAGCGCGTTGTCTATGGCGGGCATGTTCACTCCTCCTGTTGGTTCCAATCCGTCCCCATGCGTTGATCCAGCGAGCCGCGACCGTGTTCCGCGTACTTTTCATCCACGCGGTGTTGATCTTCACGGCGCACCGGCAAGGGAATGGTGCAATCCTTGATGGCTTTGGCAGTGTCGGGCGGGATGGCAGGGAGCGTGACGCCGAGCATGGTGGAGATTTCGCTGGTCATATTGCCCTCCTGATTCCCGGAACATATTCCGCCCGCACACGTTCGCCTTCGTGTTCATCCAGAAAATCCCCAATGTCGTTAAGGTGTGCCCGGATTACTTCCGGGGGCACGGTAAAAATCTGCAAGGCAATCCCGTTAAGCGCGCAAAAATTCTGCGCCGCCTGTTGCGCGGATTGAGGATCAAGCTCCATGAGCTCGTGATACCCGCGCTTGTTGGTTTTGATAACGGCCAAGTATTGATCCCGCCCCAACCGCTCGACGTGTCCTTTACCTACCTTGGTTAGTGGTTTCATTTCTTGCATTTCGTCCTCCTCCTGTGGTTACGGGCAAACAAAAAGGGCCACAGGACGCACTATTGCGCCTTGTAGCCCTTAACGGTAATATATTATTTTTACGCTATTAGTTGTGGGTCATCTCATCGTTAGTCGCCAGCGAAGATATATTATGCGACGTGATGATCCGCAACGGGCTGGGGCTACCAACCCTAAAATTTTACGAAAAGTGACTGCCTCCGGTGAGAAGAAAGCCCGCGCACACGTCCGGGTAGAACTTGCCGGCAGTAGATGCCGACAGACCGTCCGCATGGCGGGCTCTTTTTTCTTGGGTTGAAATATGCAGCTCTACTTGCATGAAGGGTAATCTACCAGATTTCGGGAACGTGTCAACAACTATTTTCGACTATTTTTCGACCGCCCCCTCAAACTCCGCCCACGTCGCCCAGAGCGCGAGTGAGCGGCCGTGGTAGCCGGTCAACTGGACTTTAGCACCGTCTTTAATCGCCGCGTCAACTTCCGCCTGCTCGGCCCGGTTAAAGTGATCGCTCCCGGCTTCGTCTTTCCAGTACCACCTTCCGGGATTCCGCGCTTGGACGAAAAACCATCCAGCCCCGTTGTTTGGATATACGCGGAGTTCGGATTGCTCGCGCTCGACGGGTTTAATTTCTACGCCGGATTTTTCGGCACATGCAAAGGCAAGGCCGAATAATAGAGTCGGGTTTGTGTTCATACTTTTATCTCCAAAAATTCCATCACCCATTTTTCAAGAGCCTTACTTATCATTTGCTTCGAGATATTCCAATGAGCCGCCGCAATCTCTATCCCCTTCATCATGATTGAATTCGGGCTCATCCAAATCTGCCTGCAAAAAATCTTCCAAAGAATTCCAATCATGATATGATTCGCATTCCGTATTGCATACCGGGCATTTTTGAATAATTTTCATTGTTTTATCTCCATTTGTTTTTTTAATTCATCGAGAATTTCTTTTATTGTTCTGGTTTCATGATTTTATTTCCAATTTTGATTGTGTTCACCGATTTTCCTCTATCGCTATAATGTGCGACATCGCCTTGTCGATACTATAGCCGTAAAACTGGCATATCTCTCCGAGCCCCTGCCGCCCTTCATTCCAATTGCGCAGGACATCGGCAATTTTTTTGCCTTCGAGTTTATTTTCGGCAATATATTGTTCTACTGATTTTTTCATGATTTTCCGTTCGATTCGGTATTCTTCCAGCAGTTTTGCAAACAATTGTAGATCGGTTTCCTCCCACACCGGATCGCCATTTGTAACCGCAACCCGCATCCCGCTCGGGAAGCGATAAATGCAGATTGCCCAATCGTTGGAGTCGGGGTGTTCGGGGTGCTGGAACTTCCCGAGAAAATCCAATTCGGAAACACCCTGACGGGTTGCTTCGATTTTGATTCCCTGGGAGTTGATGTCTGCGGTCTTTGCGGTTTCTGTGTTCATGGTTTCTCTCCACTTAGTTGCCCGTTTCCGTCGGGCGCGGTTGAGGGTTGATTCCCTCTTTTCTGTAACCATCCTAACATATAGGTGGTTTTTGTCAAGTTTTTTTTGCAATATTTATTTTTATTTATTTTTAGGAAAAATGGCGAAACGGCACGATTTGTGCGTTGCCTATATTCATTGAATCAAACGGGGTCATTGAGTATCTTCTGGCGTATATGTTCCGCAATCACCCGCATGAGGTTTGGCGGGACACTGTTGCCGATTCTTTGAATTGCATCGCGCCTGTTTCCCGCGAACTTGAATGAATCCGGGAATGAACCTATCGCTTTTAATTCTTTAACTGATAGCGCTCTGCATTCCGTTGGATGATACGCCCCGCCATTTCCCTCGGATTTTTGAAGTGTATGAGATGGCCTGCTTAAATCAAGGCGCTTGTTTTTATTCAGTTTTCCAACGGTTCCTCCCTGACCGGCTTGTTGCCAGTATTTTTGATACAACGGCGTCAAACTGGTTTCCTTTAAATCCGCATCATCAATGCTGATGTTTTTAAACAAATCTCTTATGACCGTCACCCCCCCCTGCGGCTTCGGATGATTCGGCTTAATTTCTAAATCGTTTCGCACGCCGATGATAATAACCCGCTCCCTGCTCTGTGGCACATTGAAATACATAGCATTCAGGACTTCGCCCTTCGCCTGGTATCCGCAATCGCGTAGAGTTTTGATAATGACCAGATAAGCTTGCTTCATGCACCCCTTAATCATGCCGGTTACGTTTTCCATGACAAAGACTTTCGGTTGTAATTCTTTCAGCAGCCGGGCATATTCTTTGAACAATGAATTGCGGGGATCATCAAATTTACGTTTGCCCGCCGTGCTAAATCCCTGGCATGGCGGCGAACCATCTAATACATCAAGTTCCCTGGACTTCACCCCGGCCAATTTCATACACTCTGCGCCGGTCAGTTTGGAAATGTCGCCGTGATAAACTGGCACGCCGGGGAAGTTTAACTTGAATGTTGCAACGGCATTATCATCCCATTCCACGGCAAGCAACTCATGGAAACCGGCCAGCTTGTATCCAAGGGATGAACCGCCGCACCCGGCAAACGTGCTTATGACTGTTGGTTGTTTTACCATTTGAAACCACACTTTGGGCATTCGTTTTTAGTGTCAGTCATGGCGTCTTCGTCGATCGGCTTGTTTTCATCTGGCACATGAAACTGCGTCATTAAATCTTCCAGAGCGGATTCGTCGAACCCGGTCAGTTCCATGTCCAGCGCGCCGGTATCAAGTTCAAGCAACAAATCCTTAAGGTCCGGCATGGATGGCTCTGCCAGTTCCGCAAGCCGGTTGTCGGCAATCATCACGGCCATTTCTTCGGATGCATCTTTGAAATTCTGGAAGTTGACCGGAGCACATGACAAACCAAGTTTCTGCGCGGCCTCATAGCGGGCATGACCGGCAACAATCAGGCCGGATAATTTGCTGACTGTTATCGGATGCCTCCAGCCAACAGCCTTGATGTTTTTTGCGAGCAAGTCTATCTGCTGGGCCGGATGCTTGTTGTAGTTGCGCGGGTTAGGTTTTAACTCGCCAAGCGGAACAAGGCGGTCGCGGGCGCAATGCACGGGGATGCCGTCGGTTTGCGGTAGAATGTTTTTCATAATAATAATTATGCGGGGTCGGGACTCGAACCCGCGCCCCGCATATCCCTTCACGCCGCCCTATAGTCGCCGATCAGGTTCGATTACGCCGCCGCCGTCTTGCTGGCCTTCCATTTCAGAATCAGCTTCCACGCGAGGGAAACCAGGATCACGACCGCGCCAACCAGCGTTTCCAGTTCCGTGCTGCTGGTGTAGCCGTTTGTGACTAGTCCGGCCCCTACGGCCAGCAGGGCGTTGCGAACGAGACTAAGGATGATGTCTAACATAGCACTACTCCTTTTTTGTGGCCGTTTTATCAGCCGGTTTATCGCTGCGTTTGAACACTTGCATTAGCAAATCGGTTGAGCCGGTAACCAGCAGCAAGAACATCCCGGCCAGTACGATCATCGGGGCCGAAACCATATCCACCGGGTGCGCCCATGAGAAATAACAGGAGGCAAGAATGTTGTTGAGCGCGGCCAGGATCAACGCAATCCCGCTGGCAAGGATAAGTGGAGTCCTCCAGCGCGCGCCGGTTGCCTGCTCCATGGCAATGAGCTTCTCTTGCATCCAAAGGCCGGCTTGCTTTAGCTGGAAGTCCAGATTCAGGACGGCCTTTTCGTATTCGGCCTTGAGTTTCAGGGCTTCGGTTTCGTCAACCTTGCCCATTGCAAACAGGTCAACGATTCGCAAGCCGATGCTCTTAACCACATCATAGGCTCCCGTCACCAGCGATAGTATTTGTGTGCCGTCCATAATCACTCCTTGTAGTATCCGCTTCCGTGATCCACGCCAAGTTTTTCGGATTGCGCGGTGATATATTTATCCACTTCCCCGGCTCCACCCGCGCCCCATTCTCCCGCCCATACCTTGCCCGAACTCTGCAAATCGCGTAATTTGGCAAGATAAACGTCGGCGCGGATAATGGTGGTAAGGTCGAACGGGAATTCATCACACTCCGCCCACAATTCAACGCCATCCGCGCTAAAAGCTTTTAAAAAATTCGCATTGGCTGAACCAACGATGATCCGCTTGCCGCCGCCGTACTGTTTGAGCCAGCCGACGATTTGACGAACAACCTCCACGCTCATTGTTTCGTCACATTCCAGGCCGACAAGATATGCAATCTCGTTCGCGTTCGCCCAGGCGTAGGCTTCGCATACGCTTTTGATGTGAGGTTCGCGGTTCGCCACGGGCATTAAAGCGCCGTCGTTGAACATCGAAACCACGCCGCGCTTGATGCCGTGCTTCCTCGCTTCCTGGATGAACTCGCCGTTCTCATTTGAAAAATAACCCAGCACCGGGGGGTTATTGAACAACGGTTCGGCGATATAAAACCACGTATCCGCTCCATACGCTTGCGCCCACTTGAACCAGTTGGTGCGTTTTGCCGCTTGCCACGGTTGCCCCTCAACAGCATCCGAGGCTGCGCCCATGAGCGAATCAGCCCCGCGGTTCCCCGGCCAGACGGGAGTACCGCCGACATCATAGATTTTGTGCGGGATGAACAAGCAGCCCCTCCACGTCCCCGCTCCCGGGCTCACGTAGATTCCGAGCAACGATAAAATCCAATTCCAGATTTCAGTAATCCAGTCCATAATTATCCTTCCTTTACTCGCTCGTGCGTTTTCTGAACATCATTTAGTCGCATATACTCCGCCAGCAATTCTTCGGTAC
>Ga0172381_10004045_pt1 | contig 15306 bp, 31 predicted proteins | sample Leawel6488metaG_FD_119754 | JGI IMG/M metagenome (GOLD analysis project Ga0172381, IMG submission 119754) | Leachate microbial communities from a municipal landfill in Southern Ontario, Canada - Leachate well 64-88 metaG | ecosystem: Engineered > Solid waste > Landfill > Unclassified | place...
AAGGATTTCAGGAACTTCTGTGACATCCTCCAACTCCAACATCCGTTTATGAATAACCGTTTTACTATTCCCGCCTTTAAACCTTTCCGTTTTAGTCGGCAAGGGAATTGGGCCGGAGATACAAACGGATGTCTTTACGGCATCGATGATATCACAAACAGTTTTATCCAACATCCCTGCGTCCGAGGATGATAAGGTCAATCTGATTGATTTCATACTATCCTTACTCTCCCCGATCATTCAGGTCGGAATTTCTTTTCCGGTTACTTGTGGCGATCTTGCAACGGCGAACGTCCTTGGACTCCCGCTCATCAGAATAAATCTGTTTCCCTTCCCATTTCCTTGCTTCATTCTTTTTAAACGTCTTGCTCATCTTTGTCCTTTCGATGCCGATACTGTATCAAAAACTAGGTTGATTGTAAAGGGGGATATCAAACCTTGTCAACGATTGTGTCAACGCCGTCATCAAGCCGTACGATAAACATCCCGCTTTCCCCTGTGTTAAGCAGATCTCCCCAATCGAAACCGTAAAAGTTTCCGAAAACATCAACCAAAACTTGCGGATAACCCACATAATCTCTGTCATTAACCTTGATAATCGGTTCCCGGATATGGGGTTTAATACGGGCATAAGCCGTATAGGGAGGATAATTCCCATATGGCCGCAGATTCAACATTCCGACTTCTTGTTTCGTTTTCATGCTTTCTTCCCTTTCGATATTTAAATAGTATCAAAACGGGCCTGAAATGTCAATAGTAGTTATAAAGTTTCGACAAACAACCCCTTTTCTGGGCAAAGAAATTCTTTGATTAAATCCTTCGTTGACAGAAAATGTAACTGTATCTTATCCCCCTTGATAGAGCATGGATATAGCAGTTTGTTCTTGGGATGACAAAACAAACCGCTTACATCCTTTGTCCCGCTTTCTATCAATTCCAAATCCTTTTCAGATATCTTCATCCCAAGAAACCTGTTTGTTCCTACCCCGTAAAACAGATATATCTCTCTTTTATCTTTCCCGGTAAAAAGCTGTTTCTTACTCGGATTAGGTAGATCTTTATCGAATTTGATTGATTTCATTAGTTTGAGTATTAAATTTAGCGGCTTCATTACAAAGCTCTAATGTGATTTGACTAAATTTGTTTGTGGGAGCCAAATAACTCTTTTCCGTTGATTTCAATAATTCGATTCCGTTTATCTCTGTGAAAAAGTTGTTAATTTCAAAAGGTTTAATCCTTTGTAGTGTTTCGATTGGAATTGAATCCACAACGACTTTCACTCCGTTAGTCCATGTAATAAAAGTATCCCTAGAAACAATACCAGCTTGTTTATAAGTAGGCATGTGATAAACTAAACATCCGGGATTTTTACACGGGGTATAAATAATTTCTGTTGTTACCCAGTTTGTTGAAATAGCGATTAAAGCGGTTACTAGTATGTTTGTAATCATGTCATCCTCCTATATTCTTTTAAGTCACCTTGTGCCTTTTCCGTGTTTATCCATCCGCAAGACTTAAGTTCTGGGCAAAATCCGCGATAGATACAACAAGGGACACAACAATCAGCTAAAACAGGGTCTACTTTCCGTATCTCTTCAATCACTTCTTTCCACGCTTCCCTTGTTTCAGGAGCCGCTTGCACACATAAGCGTTTACGTGATATATAGATAATAGCTTGCGCATTAGCCTCGCACTCGTGCTCCACCAACGCGCCTTGAGGTAATTCGTCCCTGTTTGTCCCAGTCCTGTCCGATCTCTGCGTCCTTACCCAATGAGAGATTCCAGTACCATGACGGACAAAATGCACACTTATCCAATACTTAAGATCAATCCATTTCCACTTAAAGATAAGCTGTCTGATCGGAGAGTGTTCTGCTAAAAGCATTTTCTTCTTCCAAGAATCGCTCGGCTCTTTTATCCCTGCATCCATGTGAACGGTCGTTCTCGCCGCATCAGCAACTTCTCGCCATGTTCCTTTTCTCTTAAGAAATTTGATCATGCGTACTCCTCGCAAAAAAGTCTAATTGAGTTTCTTTTCTCCTCCTGATATTCCAAGGTGCTTTTTCCAAGTGGAAAACCATTTTTTGATTTAAACTCTTGATGAAATTTCCATACAATCTTTTCTATAAGATCAATATTTCTTTTCTTAACATCAGCAACCGTTTCAGGATTGTCATCTGTGTTTAATTCAAAATTAGGAACTAGGTACATTTTACCCCGGCCAAATCAAGAATTGGCTTGATATCATGATGAAATATTTTGTCCATTTGATTATAGAGATTTTTCGCATCTTTTTCAGTATAACCACAATAAATAGGATTATTTACCTTTTCATCTTCTGTTATTCTCAAACCGTAACCACGATCCCAAGTCATACACATTCCGTTTACAACCTGTGCACGATTTACTTCCACAGACCCGTATTTAGCCTTTAGCCTTGCCTGTTCTTTAACAACCCACGCAAGCGCGTCTTCCCATCCGCACCATCCACCTACGACTTTGTCATCAAGATAAACGTCCGCTAAAATCTTCCTATTATTTCCCCATGTCGAAAAATCAGAACCATCATTAAATTTAGAAAACAAATGAAGCATGTCATTCGACTTAAGAAATCCCTTCGCATCATCCAACGACCCATCAGTTTCTCCCCTGCAAGTCCAAAGGATAAGGTCAATCCCCATATTATTCATCTCTGTCAACGCCTGTTTAGCGTATCTTTGTAACCCCAAAGCGGAGCCATATTCCCCTGTTGTGACACAACCATCAAAATCAACCGCTACAATCATTTTTCTCATTTTTATTTTCCGCTAGAACCAAATCCCCCAGTTCCCCTTTCAGTATCTTCATCAAAATCATCTGTCACTAACACTTCACAACTGATATATGGGGTAATAACTAACTGCGCGATTCTATCTCCCTTTGACACCTGATATCCGGCATTAGAAACGTTAATAAGAGCCACCATCAGTTCTCCTCTATAAATTTCATCTAGGGTTCCTGGTGAATTTATTACAGTTATTCCTGATTTAGAAGCTAATCCGCTTCTTGGACAAATCATTCCAACAGTACCGGCAGGTATTTTTACTCGGATTCCAGTCCTAATAACCTTCCTTTCTCCCCTTGAAAGGAACACGCTCTCAAGCGACGTTAGATCCATCCCGGCATCTCCGACATGCGCATAAGATGGAATAACGGCATCTTTATCAAGTTTGTTAAAAAATATCTGCTTCCCTGTTAAAACCGGTTTCCATTGTTCCATTTTGTCTTTAGGCATTGTGTCCTCCGCGTGTTTAAAAACCTATTTTACTTTTCTGAAACCAGAATCATCTGAACAAAATCCTAAAACTTTCAGAAACGATATAATTAGGTCTTGATAGCGGATACTCGCCCTGAACAGCCTCATACAGAACCAATAACGGATAAAGGACAATAGCCAGAATAAGACAAAGAAGATTTTTTAAAAATCTAAACATATCAGTTACCTTTTCTACCTCTTTTATAAGATTTCTCGACAGTCTCGCCGTAATCGAAAATTTTTCCGCAATAAAGCTTAGATGCAAGCTTCAAAAGGGTCTTTTCGTCCTCCGCCGTCCAATAATAAAACTCCCCGGAGTTAAAAATAGATGACCAGTAGTATTTCATTAGATGTACATCCCTTGATAAGTTTCAGGGGGAATTACCGTCTGTTTGTATTTTCTCAATAAGTCTAAGACTTGCTTTATAGGAAGGGATTCTTTCGTAAAACTTTTCCCATTCAAGTTGATAATTACCATACCCCGCATACTCGTTTTCCCTTTTGCCATAGTGCATGATACAGTGTGAAATAAGAGTGTCCTTATAAAGTTCCGGAGTGATTCGCTCACACATATACAACATGAATCCAATGTATTTAATCCAATCCTTGTGCATGTTATCGGGCATTCGAGAAATAGGAGAATCCGAATTGTTATGAACACTATAAAAAAGAGGAGTTGAGTTTAAAAGGTCAGCGGCGACTTCCTCGGAAATTTTAAATGGCCAAGGTTTACTTTTCCCATTCCAATATAACATCGGATCGTGATTTTTCAATGTTCCGTCGCTTTCCCATTGATAAGAACCGCAAGATGACACAATACACCCTAAGAAAACGGACATGGAATTAGGATAAAGGGTAGGCCAACGGCGCATTTGATTAACAATTTCCTGCTCCGCGACATCCAAAACTTTCTTTTCTTTTCTCATAAAATTCCTTTCGGCTTAGAAAATTAACGATGCCTTATCATCCCACTTTGAATAAAGTCGGCAATCCGGTCGGAGGATTAGATATTTCATGGTTTGTTTTTGCCCTTTCGCCATGCAATCTGAGTCGAAAACATAACTTACCCCATCATAGCTTCGTTGTTCTTGACCATATTCAAGTTCTCCGATAAAATTCCCTTTATCCTTTATATGCAATTCCAAATCATTAAGAAAAGACTCAGAACAAGAATTTTCAACTTTAACAGTAATATAAGAATTGGAAGCCCCAATTAGAGTCCCCGCCACTAACTCTTTGTTTGTTGAGCGACACTTAACTACAACTTTCATTCTGATTCTCCTTTCGTTATGACAATACTGTATCATAAACCTTGGAGAATGTCAAGCTCACCGGAGAATGTCAAGCTCACCATCTTTAAACGAATGTTAAAATAAAACTTTCGCCCTGATATTCTAAATCGATAACAACGCTATCCCCGTTGTTTTTAAATGATCTAAGTTTTAGTCCGGGGATTTCTTTTTCATAACTCTTAATCTGACTTCTTTTTAGAGTCTTGATTTGATTTTGAGGAATATCAACCGCATAACTGCCGTGGACATCCTTTTTACAAAATTTCTGAATAATCTTTTTGATATCTTTCATCTTTAATCTCCTTTTAAGTCCTTAATTGTTTCCATGTTATCAAAACTCTTCTAAGAATGTCAACTGTGTGTATGAATATATAGTTACGCTTTATTTTTCAACCGTGTGTCTGTAAACCGGATATGATACGTTGTACTCGTCATCAACTAAAGAAACATTTATGCTATCAATAAATTTTCCCTCAAAAGGGTCTAAGCATAATCTTTCAACGGAATGTGATCCGGTATGTATGTGTCCAACAAGAACTTTTTTAGGCATAGCCCGCTTAATGTTATCCCTAAGCGATTTTGATCCAAGGTTTTCTCCGCTAATCTTATCATTAAATCTGTATGCTGGACTGTGAGAAAGTAATATATCCAACCCTTCAGGTATCTGACTGAAATAATTGTTCAACATCCGTTCATCCTGCATAAAAACAAAATTACCAAAAATAAGAGACCACGGAGTACCGAATATTTTTACTCCATCTATTTCAATCCCGCTTTGATAAAGGTAATGCACGTTTTCCGGCCATTTGATTTTAAATTCATCATTGTTTCCCTTATTCACTCTTTCTAGTACAAAATCATGATTTCCGGCTATAAACACAATATGTTTTACTGTCCCGCTTCTTATAAGATTAGAACACCATGGAATGAAATTATTTTTCAGCCAATATAGCTGAAAAAATGGATTATGAGAATCAAAAGCGGAACAGATGTCTCCTGATATAGTCAGAATGTCCGAATTGGGAACATGAAAATCAAGAATACCGTGTATGTCAGAAGTAGATGCTATTGTTATCATTCTACCACATCTACCTGTGTCTTTTCCCATTTCTAGGGTTCCCGTTTACATATTCATCCGCAAGCCGGTAATACCAAGAAGGAAATTTTCCAATATGATACGACAAAACATATTTGTAGAATTCATCATTATCTACAAGAGTTTTCCATGCCAATTGATGTTTCCATGGAAGATATTTTTCATAGTTGTTATCGGTTTGAATAATCTTTTTCGCTTCTTCCTCCGTCATAACATATGCCGCAGATACCCCCGATAAAAAGATAAGCACAAACAGAAGAATGTATTTTAAGTATTTCATATTTTAGTCCGATGCTTTGATATTGTAAACGGGTTTAATCTGAGAGATAACATCAACAGTGTCTTTGATGTTATCTAGTATTTCCGCAACTGGCTTATAAGCCAATGGGGCTTCATCAAGCGTGGAGGCATTTACGGTTGTGCTGTAAATTTCTTTCATTGAATCTTGATAATCCCCTAAATCGAGTCTTTTCTTCGCCTCATTGCGGGACATTAGCCGTCCAGACCCATGAGGTGCGGAAAAATTATAATCCGGGTTCCCTTTCCCGACACAAACTAAAGATCCATCAAGCATATTAATGGGGATCATACACTTTTCCCCGGCCTGAGCAGAAATGGCTCCCTTACGCAGAATCATATTATCAGTGTCGATATAATTATGAACCGTATCAAACTGATCATACTGGGGCCAACACATCTCTTCGCAAATCAAGCGGGTAATGGTTCTTCGATTCAGGTTAGCGAATTTTTGAGCGATTCGCATATCATGAATATAGGAATCGAACAAAATACCTTCCAAATAGCAAAACTCTTCCTTAACATCAGGTTTCATTGATGCCAAAACTTCAGGAATAGTACGTTGAAGACCGCGATACTTCAAGTCCGCTATAACTTCCTGTTTAGATAAACCCTTGAGTGATTTGTGATATTCCACCGCCTTTTCTTGGTAATACTCGGCCATAACCTTGCCGAAATTACGGCTTCCGGTATGAACCAAAAGATAATAAACGTTGTCACTATCCCTCTCTATAGAGATGAAGTGATTCCCGCCGCCCAGGCTTCCGATACTCCTGTTTACTTTCCCGAAGTTGAACGCCGATTTGGAACTCCACAAATCATTCAAATCTGTTGTGAAATCTTCAACAGCAACATCGTGAATATTCATTCCAAGCGGAATTCGTGATTTTATAAACGAATCTAGCTTCTTAAAATCCAAACTTAAGCAACGGAACTTTGTTGCGAGTACGCCACATCCGATGTCCACCCCGACAAGATTGCTGACAATTTTGTCCTGAATCGTCATGGTAGTTCCGATCACGCAAGATTTCCCTGAGTGCGTGTCAGCCATTATACGGATTTTAGAGCCCGCCGTCCAAGACTCATCACAAAGATCACGAATCTGCTTTTCACATGATTCTTCAATCGTTGTTGCAAAGACCTTTGCGGTATTAAATTTCCCGGTAATTGTTTTCATGTTTATAGCGTACCAAGTAGTTTCTTGATTGTCAACAGGTAGTGTTCAATCTTTCATAGGTTTTATCCGCCCAAAACAGGATAAAAACCTGGGTCACGAATGATAAGGAAAAATAGAACATCGGGTTTTCAAGATGCTCTCTCTCTAATCCCTTGCAATCGTTTTCAAAATAATCTATGATCGCCCGTCTCATACAACAATCAAACTTATTATCTCGAAGTTTCTCAACAACCATATTCCGAAACCAAGCAGGAGACATAGTTACTAAATTCATAGAAATTTCTTCATAGTTACTGACTACTAATCTGGTTTTAACTCGTCAGAGGGACTATAGCGAGCGACTTGAAAAGTCGCTCGACTCCTCTGTGCAGAATATTTTTAGAGGCGTTTAAATCTGCGTCTAAAGACACACCGCAGGAACCACACTGATAAACCTCGCCCTTACGGGCTTGTTTATCAAGTGTTCCACAAATAGAACAAGTTTGACTTGTATAAGCCGGATCGACTTTAGTGATTAAGAAACCTTCTTCCTCACTAGCTCTTCCCAGCTTGTCAATTACCGTTCTGTAAATCCAATACTGCAATCTGTTATTAGTCTTCCTTCCGAAGTTAGACGACTTTTTAACAGATTTCAAATCTTCAATAAATAACACGTCAAAATCATTCTTAAAAAGAAATTCATTTACCACCCTGTTGGTCTCATTAGTTCTATGAGTCAGGGCTCGTTTATATCCTTTGCTTTTCCTCTTTCTTCTAACAATCTTCTTATACAAATCCTCTATGTTAGTTCCATAAAATTGACCATTTGAGTCAGAAACGAGCTTTTTGTAACCTGAATCAATTCCTAAAGCAACAGATTTTAGAGTCAGAACTTTCTTCTCTCTTGTCGGCTTTTCATAACAAAAACCTATATCTTTCTCTGATATCCTGATAGTATTTTTCCTAGTCCATTTCTTGAATTTATTGCTTTGCTTATGATGTTTAATGGGGATTTTTAATGTTTGAGCACGTTTTTTACCCGCTTTTCTAAAAGGAGTAACTATTCTAACTACTTCGTCAAATTCTTTAGTGGTATCTTTTTGTATGTCAAAAAATTTAGAATCTAAAGGTATAGAAAAATTCTTTAGATTTATCTTAATTCTCTTGAGGTAATTAATCTTAAGTTCTGAAAATCTTTTAGAAGTGAAGGAAGGATGTTTATCTTTTTCGATGCAACGGGCATATGCCCGTTGGTAACGTTTATAAACGCGCTTTTTAACCCTTTCTTTCTCTTGTATTAAAATTTGAGAAGCTTGAGTATAAAGATGTTGTTTCCAGCGAGACAGATCAATACCGCAAACATCGGGTAAATTCGGTGAAGTAAGGTACTTCTGTATAGGAAGTTTATTTTTCATCATCAAATCGACATACTCATGAATAGCCGATTTTAAGACTTTACAGCAATTCCCATATTCAGACCTTTTATCTGAATTAGCGTATTTTACGGTATGTTTTGAACTTCTTATCATTTAGTATTGTCTTCTTTTTATGTCTATATACTAAATATCAAAATAAATTCATTCTAAGGCATAATATTATAGATTTTAACATAAATTTCTATGTTTTATGTGTTCTTACTAAATACTGAATTCCATAAAAGGAAGTTTTTGATCGGGATACGTCTTTGCTCTTTTACCATCCGGGCGATACCACGTATATTTTCCTTTAAAAAATCTTCTAAGTCCGTGATTTTCTTCATAACGATATCCGAAAAGTCCGAATAAGAACATCCAGCGTGTTTCCGCGTCAAGGTTTTTGTAGATATCTTTAATTTCTTGATAGTTCATTTTTACTTACTCCTAAAAAGCAAAGGCCACCGGCAACCGGGAAATTTGCTTGATTCAGAAAAGCGGATGATGCTGATAGCCGTTTCTAGCAGAAAATCCTTTCTATCATCGGCTTTCTCCGGATACAATTTTACCACGTCATCATTGAAAGACACGAGTTCCTCATACTTATTGAAGAACCTGTTCAGATCTGCAAGTTCGTATTTCTGCACGATTTCAATCAGGAAACATGTTACGTCTTTATCTTTAACACCATCAATGTCTAACAAAAAACGGGAAGACAGGACACGGCGTAAAGCGTAGTGTGAAACTTTCTGCTTTTTACACGCACGTATTAAAAGGTTTTCATAAATATCCATAATAAACTCTAAAAAAAGATAAGGGGGAGTTTTACCCCCATCATCCTTTAAAGTTCCGTTAATCGGGAACCGGCGTATTTTTCGCCACTTCATATATATGCCATATAATTTCACACGCTTCTCCATAATCTTCAACGGCCTTTCGGTAATTGGAAATTCTATTTACATCTGTGCTTATAAGTTTACAAAGACCCAGACGAATGCAGGTTATTGTCCACACAAGTTTTGCAACCAAGAAAAGCAAAAGCAAAGATAGACGTCCGATACAGCCAAGAAAAAGTTTCCGTGTCCGTTTAACGATAAGATGCTTGATCTTTTGAAATTTGATATGATAAGTCATTTTTTACTCCCTTAGAACTTCACCGCGTATGTTTCCTCAACCGTGTAAGCCGCGCCGAGAACCGCATCAGAACCGCGCTCCTCCCGATACTTGTCCAAATCCGCCGCCTTCGCGTCAACATTCCAAACATCTTCTGCCTTGATGCCAACCGATGTGAGGATAGCAAGAACCTTGTCGATATCCGCCGGATCAACCTTGATGTTCCGGTCAACCGAGATAACGCCCGAGTACATACCTTGCCGGATATTCTTCTTCAGGTCGTCCGTGGCGATCATCTTAACAACACGGCGAGCCGTCAACATGGCTGTCTGTTCGGCTCCTTGCGCCTGAAGTTTAACACTCTGCTCGTTAGCTTCAATCTTGATCGTCTTGTCTTGGAGAACATCCTTGCTTTCTTTGACAAGCGCAGTAAGTTCCTTGACCTTGGCATCGGCCTTTGCGCCGTCGATGATAGCCGTGGCATACTTCCCCTTAACCGTGATCGTGCGAATCTCTTTCTTAGCCATTTTCTCGTTCCTTCCGGGGTTTTAAAACCCCTTTGTTCCCTTTCAACAAAGACAATGTATCAAAACGGGATAAGATTGTCAATAGAGTTATTCAATAAATCCGAGTTTCTTTGCCTGTTTTTCGGTGAGCGTGAATTCTTCCGTCGACTCCATCAACCCCTCACTCATAGCCCAAGGATTGATACCGAACATTTCACAAAGCTTATCCCAACACCCGCGCTCGAGCGCATCATTCGCTGTTATGATGTATTTCATTGTTTGACTCCGTTAACCGTGATTGTGCAAGCTTTCAATAGACATTCCGTTCTCCCTGAAAAAGTCCCGAAGTGTTTTTTCACCATCATGTTCCCACCTAAAGCCATAATTTGGGAATTTTTCTCTTTCTTCTGCCGGGCGCGTACCGCCATAGGTCGCTTCTCTTGCGTCCATAAGCTGAAAATCAGTCATTCCGGGATAGGCGGTTCGCAGAAGATTCCATCCATCCATATTTTCAATAAAATCGAAGAACATGTTGCCCTCAAAGAAAAAACGACGCCAATTATTTACAGTATCGGAGCTTGATTCAGGCATTCTTTCAGTTCCCATTTTGTTTATTCCTTGTTAGGCAAACACAGCCAGTATTCATGTCGAGCGTTTTTGCGGTTACAGGGATGTTCTCTGTCTATATCCCAAGTTGTTTCGGCTTCTATAACCGGATAATCTCCCTGTTTAAAACCATAACTTGTGAACATCTTCCCCTTACCCGGATCACCGAACTGATCCCCATCGGGCGCGCTGTAGCTCCCGAATACGCACATTTCAGGGTGCCGGGCTCTAATAACAGCCCAAACCTCGGCGCTTGTTGAAACTCTTTTGTAGTCTCTCACGTCTTAGAAACCCTTTAAAATACGATTAGAACTGAAAGCAAGAACCCCAAGATACGGGGACAAAAGGTCAAACTGGCCGTTATTGAAAAGTGCTAGGCTAACGTTACCTAAGTCAGCTTCAAGATTACGCATGGCGGAATCAACGATATCCTTGCCATACTTTTTGTAAAGCCGCAAAACATAGAGGTTGTGTTTCATAATATCCCTTTCCCATTTGACAAGGACAAGATATCATAATCATTTGAATTTGTAAATAGGGTTATTACTATTTTTTGAAGATATTCGTCATATCAATTTCAGTAGCAATCTTCCTAAGTTCCCTTAAAACCCTTGAATTTACGCGGATATCGCTACCAACCCTTAGAATTCCCTCTGCCCCGTCTGAATCCATAAGGCTTTTAAATTCTGAAAAAGACATGTCAACATTTTCCCTTGTAGCGTAGTTGTTAATGTAAATACGAGAGAAAGGTCCTAAATTGTTTTCTCCGAATTCAAAAATCGCATCAATAGGGGCCTGTCTGCTTCTATCACTGAAGTCGAACGTTGTGGAAACACCATGGCCGCGAACACGCATCAAAGGATATTTTTGCAATAGCCACAGCAAAAACTTTTCCCTGTCATTCACGAACTTGAAAGGTTTGAACAATTCCATGTCCTTTGTGCTGAAACCAAGTTTCTTCCAAATAGTGGGATTCCTTATATCCGTCTCGTGTTCATGAATTTGAACAACTTTGTCATTCCTATAATTAATCCAGAATCCATCATTCATAAATCGTATCTCCTAATAAATGTGTTTAATCAAAAGTTTTTTTAAGTAAGTACCCAATCAGCGATGTAGGATGGAAGCTTTCTGATTAGTCCCCCAACATCTTGATGTCCATAAATCAGTGTCCAGTCTAAAGACTCATCGGCGTTTGTTGACATCCGGTAAACGATATATTCAAGATATTTTCCATTCCAGAACAAATGAATTAAAATGGCCTTTCCATATGATTCAGGCTTTCTTGAAACGATCTTTACCTTTTCTGTTTTAATCCCGTAAATTTCTACGGGAAGGTGCATCCAATATCCTTGAAGAATATCAAAAAGAGGAGTCGATAACTCGCGGTATTTGGAAATGGCCATGTTCTTAAAATCAATCTTTTCTTTTCTCAACTGTTCCTCTTTTTCAGATACGGCTTTTAGAACATCTTCAATGAATTTAGGATTTTTCTTTTTCCAAAACATTCTAAATAACCTCATCTTCCTCCGTCAAACAGACAAAATGTTTTCGGGGGCAAATACTGAATACTAAAACTTTTAGTTTTAGGAATTCAAGAAAAACAGGTGTTACTTCCCCCACAGTCCCAAAGAGCCTGTTTTTAACCACGAACGGGGATTTGCATCCTTCCTCATTTTCAACAAATTTATAAGCAAGATCAGATAAGAACATTTTCCTTACAGAAACATCTGAATCGTCATCTATTTGATAAATCCTGTCGTTTTTCTTAAATATGTCAAGGGCCAACCCAAGAGAAGACATAATTACTCCTTTTCCACGAATTTAGAGCGTTTATACCGCTTCTTACTCTCGGAAATTCTGGTTTTGGGATTTATTCCCCAAGTTCTCCGAATATGTTCCGTTCCAGATTTCTTTGTTTTCTTCTTTTTCATACCCGGCATCTTATCAAAATACTTATCGGATGTCAACCAAGGAACATCTCTGCCATTATTTTTAACATATTCATCTCGACTTTTTTGATATCATATTGATACCCATTGCCAGATCGAAAGAAATAATATCCGTTATAAAGGGGAGAAAGATTTTCTATTATCGGAATCGCCCTAAAAATAACAGACTCGAAAAACCTGTAAGTCCATGTGAAATCCCCATCAGGGCATAAAACAAATTTAGCCCTTGCCATCATCCTGAAATAGCTTTCATCCTTTCCCTTTGTATCCGGGTTTCTTCCGTTCATGCTGTTCAGGATAAAAGTTCCTCTCTCTTTTCTAAAAGGAGCAAGGAACTTATCCCTTGAAGGGGTTATCAGACCGATAAAAAGAAAATTTATGTCTTTCTCCATGTTATCGTACTTCAGCATGAATTTAGGAAACAAGAGTTTAAACTCTTTTATTCCGATAACAGTTTTAACATCTTCTCTGTGATAAACCTTAATAGAGGACGTTTGATCCCCTATCTCATCTAATGCTTGCCTTGCCCTTATTTCTTGCAAATTCATTTTTCAGCACGGCAATTCATAACACCCATGGTGTTCTGTGTTTAAATTAACCGGCATACTGTCTTTTATAAAGTACGGATCTCCGATCACCTTAAGAAGCTCTCGTTCATTAAACGCCACTTTTCTTATGTAATCACACCTTTGTTTTAACTTCATTACCCTCATGTTTATTTTTGGAGTTCTGTGATATCCATAAAACCCTGCGTGGAAACATCTCGGAACATGAGCGAAACAAACAGGAAGATTGTTTTTCTCAATAATTCTTCTGATAAGACCATCCTGTTCCGCATAATTTGCGTTTAATTTACTCTCAGGGAAAGTGTTTTGAACATATCTTGTCAAATCGGAAAAATAGTTAGGGGTAAAATGGGGTTTCAGATATCTGAAAAGCAATTCTTTGTTGAAACAAGAACCTATGCCCTGATACTCGTTGCTGTGTTTTACATAATAGGCGTTCGAGTCTTCTTTGAATATCTCTGTGGTTGTTGAATTCATATTTTTAGAGACAATAGACACAAAAGGATTTGCTTTTTTATGAATTTCTTCGTGAAAGGTAAAGAAATCTTTCCCGATAAAAACGTCATCTTCTATATAAAATACCAAGTCAGAATTCCTATTATAGGATGAAAGAAGACCGTTCATAACGTTATATGATTGCTTACCGGAACTAAACCTATGGTGTTCCGGGGAAATCTTGAATTTCCCTTGAAACTTAAATTCATTTATAACCTTTATTGTTTCAAAAGACACCCCAAGATCACAGGCAAAGATATAGATATGGTTCTGCCAATTATCTGCTCTCATTATATGTTCCAAGCATATTGAAAGATAATCAGCGCGGTTAAAGCAAGGTATAACTACAGAATTCATTAGAAGCTCCCTTCTTTGAAGTTTTTCCCTATAGATTCAAAAAAATCATGATATTTCATCCCGTCTCCTGCTATATTGTTGATTGGGCGTTTGAATTCATAAGGGATATTAAATGTCTCACAAAGAATCATTACGTGAAGACTTCCGGTGATAACGCGCTCAGCATTTAAACAAGAGTTTACCACGGTGTCTATGTTTGACGTTATATCAACAAAACCGCGTTCATTTTTTAAAATATCGTTATCAACATAGTGCGGTATTATAACGGTTCCTGTCTGTAATTTGGGTTTTTTAAACAGAAAAGGCAACAACTGAACAAGATCTGAGTATCGTTCTGGACATTCTATCCCCTGATTTAACAACATTTTTCTCGTTATGGGTCCTCTTACGGATAATATTTTTTGAGGAGCTTGTTTAACGGTTTGGTTAATGTTTATAAATCCTAAACATCCGCAGATCACGTTTCCCTTAACGTCGCTCATTGAACTTCCCGTAAACATATATAATGTTTCTTCGTCTGTGTTAGACCACACTATTTCAATCCCGTATAGATGTTTAAAAACATAAACGACAATAACGTCTCCGAAGTTGTTGATATTTTTGCAATGGTAAAAACATTTTATCGACATATCGGACGCCTTATTACGGGTGGTGGAAATGACCGTATAACTCTTGCATTTTTATTCGACAGTTCAGACAACCTGAACTTAATGAAAGATTCAAAAGATTTGTTCCTTTTAAGAAAATTATCTCTGTTATTCTTCCCCTCCTCCATCAACTCTTCTTCTGTTTTTAATGTTTTAACAATTATTTTCTCAGCGATAGACTCTGAAATCGCCGTTCCCGACATTGCCATGTGCATCGGGGTTGGATTGTTATCGGTTTTTACAAGGTCAATCTTTAGGAACTCGTTCATCGGCGGGAAATCAGTTGATATAACAGACGCGCCACAAGAGAATGATTCATGTAAATAATGTCCCCATCCTTCATAACTGGACGGACAGAGATGTATTAATGACTCATTCATCCGCTTCATTAATTCTTTTTCCGGGATTCTGCCTAATACTTTTATGTTTTCGCATCCAGAGACATCCCAAACATCACTTCCTATAAAAATACATTCCGGAAGTTCCGGGTGATTACGATATGCTTCTATGATCTGT
>Ga0172381_10004046_pt1 | contig 15305 bp, 9 predicted proteins | sample Leawel6488metaG_FD_119754 | JGI IMG/M metagenome (GOLD analysis project Ga0172381, IMG submission 119754) | Leachate microbial communities from a municipal landfill in Southern Ontario, Canada - Leachate well 64-88 metaG | ecosystem: Engineered > Solid waste > Landfill > Unclassified | place...
GATCATTTTGACATGCGTGACTACCACGTGTTCTCTATGGAAACTCCGGAAAGTGAAGTGACCGATCATGGAGTGGCCCTGGATGTAAAGGATATTCCCTGGGCCGGCCGTCAATTATGGGATTGTGACGTAGCTTGCAAAAACGGGATCTATTACCTGTACTTTCCTTTAAAAGACAAAACCGATATTTTCCGGATAGGAGTGGCTGTGAGCAACCGGCCGGAGGGCCCCTTCAAACCTTTGGATGCTCCCATATACGGCAGTTATTCCATTGATCCTTGTGTATTTAAAGATGATGACGGATCCCATTATATGTACTTTGGAGGCCTCTGGGGCGGGCAATTACAGCGTTACCGCAACAACAAAGCCATAGAATGTGGTCATGAGCCTGAAAACGACCAACCGGCACTTCCATCCAGAGTAGCCCGGCTGAGTGATGATATGCTTCAATTTGCCGAGGAGCCTAAGGACGTGATCTTGTTGGATCCGGAAGGCAACGTACTGACAGCGGGCAATCACGAACGGCGTTTTTTTGAAGCTTCATGGCTGCACAAATACAACGGCAAATATTACTTTTCCTATTCCACCGGGAATACCCATAAACTCTGCTATGCAACAGGCGATAACCCATACGGGCCTTTCACATACCGGGGCGTGATTCTTACACCTGTAATAGGCTGGACAACACATCATTGCATAATTGAATCCAAAGGTCAATGGTACTTGTTCTTTCACGACAGTGTACCTTCCGGAGGCAAGACTTGGCTGCGCAGCCTGAAGGTTACGGAATTGGAATACAATGAAGACGGGAGCATCGTAACAATTGACGGCGAAGGTGTTTAAGTTCCGATCAAACGGTTTTTTGAAATAAGATCGTTGATGGCCCGGACCGATGCGGTACTGGACAATCCGTCGGCAGGGGTATTGAAACAGTAATCCAGCAGGACTTCTTCTGATGTGGAAGCAACGTGCATCCGTGAATCACTGGATGCGTAATATATCAGAACGGTCCCGTTATCCTTGCGTATCCATCCGTTCGCGAACAGCACGTTGGAGACGTCTCCAACCCTCTCTTCGCCTTCAGGTGCCATGAAATACCCGGAAGGTTCTGCTATCACCTTCCAGGGTTCTTCCAATGAAGTCACATAGAGGTAAAGCACGTAGCGCAGACCGGCGGCACATCCTCTTACCCCGTGTGCCAGGTGAAGCCATCCTTTGGAAGTTTTCAAAGGAGCGGGACCTTCCCCGTTCTTCAATTCCTTTATGGTGTGGTAATGCCTTCTATTAATTATGATCTCTTCTTTGATGCATGCGTTTTCAATATCATCCACCAGAGTCCATCCTATACCGCAACCGTGGCCTGCGTTTATAAAGCCGTCCTGCGGCCGGGTATATAAGGCATACTTCCCGTTTACAAACTCGGGATGCAATACCACGTTTCTTTGCTGACTTGCGGATTTAAGATCAGGGAGCCGCTCCCAGGTTTTCAGGTCCCGGGTTCTTGCAATGCCTGCAGAGGCTACGGCGGCGGAAAGATCTCCGGCAGGAGCCTGCGGGTCCTTCCTCTCGGCACAAAACACCCCGTATATCCATCCGTCCTGATGTGCTACCAGGCGCATATCGTATATATTGGTCATCGGGTCCCCCCATTCGGGTATCTCTAGCGGCCTGTCCCAAAAACGGAACTGATTGATCCCGTCCGGACTTTCTGCTATGGCAAAATAAGATTTCCGGTCAAATCCTTCCACCCTGGCAACCATGATATAACGACTTTTCCACAAAATTGCCCCTGCATTAAATACGGCATTGATTCCCAGTCTTTGTAAAAGAAGCGGATTTGTTTCCGGGTTCAGGTCATACCGCCACTCAAGAGGAACGTGTTCAGCTGTCAGAACAGGATAACGGTAACGTGAAAACCATCCCGAGAGATCTTCTTCCGGAATGTTTTCCCTTGACATCAGTTCCCGGTGGCCGGAAATCAAACCGTTTAATCTTTCTTGAAATGATTTCATATTACTAAAAACATTATAAGAGGCGCATTGCAACAATATACCTCACATGTTGTATGCGCCTCTTTCTTACTAACTAACCTAACCCTGACCGATATACAATCAGCAATTCTCTCACGGTGCAAAAATAATTCCGCAATTCCGATCAATCAAGTATTATTTTATCAAATATTGTTCCTTTATATAAATGATTATCAGTAAAATTATTCGTAATTTGCGAAGAGTTCTTATTTATAAGGTTAAATCCTGTTTTCCGGAGAAACTTAAACCTAATAATGAATTATGACAATAAAGTGTCATTTTCAGATAAAATAATACTTATTTTTTTTATATTTACCCTGTATATTTGAAAATTGAAAAGACTTGTGCTTGTAAACTCAAAACTAATATTTCAATAACTTAATCAACTATCTATTAACCAAAAAACTAAACGTATGAAAAACTTTCTTTGGAAACGTCTGTTTGCGGGGGTTTTTCTGTTGCTTCTTGCAACGGGAACTTCCTTTGCTGCATACGGTGATCTGCAACAGTCAGGTCGTACGGTTACATGCGTAGTTTCTGACAATGCCGGGCCTGTCATAGGGGCTTATGTTGTTGTCAGGGGAACTATGAACGGAGGCAGTACTGACGCAGATGGACGTGTTGTCCTTAACAATGTCCCGGACAACGCTACTTTAGTAGTCACCTATCTTGGATATGTTACCCAGGAAATCGCTCTGATGAACAATCAGACATTTTTGGAAATCATCCTTCAGGAAGATGCCCAGGCCCTGGAAGAAGTAGTCGTTGTGGGGTATGGTGTACAAAAGAAGAAACTTGTGACCGGTGCTACTGTGCAGGTCAGTGGTGACGACATCGCCAAACTGAACACGATCAGCCCCTTCACTGCTCTGCAAAGCCAGGCTCCCGGTGTTACTATCGTTCAGAACAACGGTCAGCCGGGCTCCGGATTTAAAGTGACTATCCGCGGTCTTGGTACCATCGGGTCATCTTCTCCATTATACGTAATTGACGGAGTGGTCGGAGGTAACCTGGACAATATCAACCCCAACGATATAGAATCCATTGACGTATTGAAGGATGCTGCTTCGGCTGCAATTTACGGTGCCCGTGCCGCCAACGGAGTTATACTGGTAACCACAAAACAAGGGAAACTTGGCAAAACTACTGTTACCTATGACGGATTCTACGGACAGCAATTCCTGGCCAAAACCCCTGACCTGCTCACAGCGCAGGAATACATGATTATTCAGGATGAAGTCCGCTTTAACGAAGGCAACCCCGCCTATGACTGGGCCAATCTCCTTCCCGCCGACCTTTATCAGTCTGTAATGAACGGATCATGGAAAGGTACCAACTGGTTCAAGGAAGCCTACAATGAAGGAGCTCCCACACAGAATCATGCTGTGGGTATTACCGGTGGTAGCGACCTCTCCAGATTCTCTTTGGGATTCTCGTATTCGGGGAGTGAAGGGATTTTGGGTAAACCGGTTCAAGCTCAGTTTGAACGTTATACTGCCCGTATCAATTCGGAACACGTGATCCTGAAAGGGCATGATTTTGACATCATCAAATTTGGGGAAACACTGTATTACACCTACACATCCAACAACGGTGTGGCAACGGGGAACATTTACTGGAACGCCATTCACAATTTGTTGGTAGCCAACCCCCTGATGCCTGTTACCAACGCAGATGGAGATTGGTTCAATTACTACGACAAACAGGATACCGGCTGGAGTTTTGACGGGAACTCAGGTAACCCCATCGGAGCCTTCTCCAACAACGGTCAGGGTCTAAACCAATCAAAAAGTTACTCACTGCGTACAACCGCTTACCTGGAGATCCAGCCCATTAAGAACCTGGTCTTCCGCTCCCAGTTCGGTTATAACATGAGTGCAAGCAATTACCGTTCCTATACGGCAATTTCCGCCTGGTCCAACAATGCCAGAACTTCCATTGACAATGTAAGTCAAAGCGGCAGCATGGGACATGACTGGAAGATAGACAATACCTTGTCTTATAGCTTCAACCTTTCTGACAACCAGTTTGATGTAATGATTGGTCAAACCGCTGAAAAATGGGGCATGGGACAGAACATCAGTGCTTCCGGTTCCAATTCAATATTCCCGGGATACATTACTCCTACAACCAACGTCAACGATGTGATGAATTTTGCCTGGGTGGACAATACCAAACCCACCGAATTGTCACAACGCGGAGCCGGAGGTTCTGTCTGGGGAGAAGGAGCCATTGCTTCGTTCTTTGGACGTATCAACTACAACTACAAAGAAAAATATATGGCTACCCTGATCGTCCGTGCTGACGGTTCTTCCAACTTTTCCAAGGGCAAACGCTGGGGTTATTTCCCCTCTGCTTCTGTAGGATGGACCATATCCAATGAAGATTTCATGGCCGGAGCATCGGATATCATCGACTTTTTGAAAATCCGCGCCAGCTGGGGACAAAACGGTAACTGCAGTATTTCCAACTTCCAATACCTGTCCACCATAGCTTTTGACGTAAGCAACGGATATTACTTTGCATCTGACAAGAAAACCCAGACAGTGGGAGGTTATGCCGACATTCTGGCCAACCCCGACGTATCCTGGGAAACCTCCGAACAGTTGAATGTCGGTTTGGATGCCCGTTTTGCAAGAGGCCGTCTGGGACTGGCTTTTGACTGGTATCAGAAGATGACGCGTGACTGGCTGCTTACCGCACCTATTCCTGCCGTATATGGTCTGAACGCACCTGCCGTAAACGGTGGTGACGTTATGAATACCGGTGTGGAACTAGCCCTTACCTGGGATGATTTCGTGGGTGACTTCCGCTATGGAATATCACTGAACGGATCATACAATAAGAACGAGGTAACCCGTATTGCCAACGCAGAAGGAATTATCCATGGTTCTGCCAATGTATTGAGCCAAGGCACTACCGAAATGTACCGTGCAGAAGTAGGATATCCCCTTGGATATTTCTACGGTTATAAAACCGCCGGAGTCTTCCAGAACTGGGACCAGGTAAACAACACAGCTGCCAAATACGACAGTGCCAAACCCGGTGATCTAATTTTTGTAGACACCAACGGGGACGGTGCCATTTCCGAAGATGACCGTACCATGATCGGCAGCGGACATCCGGATATCCTGGTGGGATTCAATTTGTATTTTGCATGGAAAGGGCTGGATTTCAGCATAACGGGTGCAGGCGCCTTCGGACAGGAAATCGCCAAATCCTACCGTTCATTTGCTGACTCTCCCCTGCAAAACTTCACCACTGATGTTTTCGGACGCTGGACAGGGGAAGGCACTTCCAACAAATTGCCTCGCCTAACTTCAGGGACGAATATTAACTGGCAGAACATCTCTGACATCTATATTGAAAAAGGGGACTACGTGAAGATCCAGAATGTACAGATCGGGTATGATTTCAAACAGGCTTTCCGCAAATTGCCTTTCGGTCAGGTTCGTTTGTATGTATCTGCACAAAACGTTTACACCTTCACCAATTATTCCGGACTTGACCCCGAGATCGGGTACGGATATGATCAGGGCTGGGTACAGGGCATTGACCTTGGCTACTACCCTTCTCCCAGAACATATATGGTAGGTTTAAATCTTAAATTTTAATTGATATACAGTATGAAAAAGATATTATTCATAGCACTTGCTGCCCTGCTGTTTTCCAGTTGTGAATCTTTCCTTGACACGGAGAGTTACACTAAGAAAAACACAGGTAACTATCCAAAAACGGCAGACGATGCCGTCCAGATGGTTACCGGGGTGTATGCTACCCTCAACAAGGTACTTGCAAACTGTGGAAACTCCTACTATTTTGCAGCTCAGCTCCTATCTGATGACCTGTACGCAGGGGGTGGTGAAAACGATAAAGCCTGGACCAGTCTGGAGCACCTGATGTATGTGGACCTTAATCAATACAACACCTTCTGGTCAGACAGGTATTCCGGCATTAGCCGGGCCAACATGGCAATCGCCAACCTGGACAAGGTGGAAGATGAGAACTTGAGAAATCAGTTGATGGGGGAAACATTGTTCCTTCGCGGCCTGTTCTACTTTGATCTGGTGCAAATGTTTGGGGACGTTCCCCTGATCACAGATGTACCCCAAAATGTATCTGAAGTTGCCGAATATCCGGCACAGGCTACCCAGGAAGAGATTTTTGCTTTCATTGCAGCCGACTTGAAGAAAGCTTCCGAAATCATGCCTAACGATCCGTATAATGCCACCATTTCCGGCGAAGGCCATGCCACACGTTGGTCCGCCCAGGCATTATTGGCGCGTGTTTTCCTGTTCTACACGGGATTCTACGGAAAGACAGAACTTCCCATGATGGATGAAGAATTCAACATTTCGGGAAGCGTAACCAAGGCTGAAGTAATCGCCGGTCTGGAAGATTGTATCAATAACAGCGGACATAGCCTGGCTAACGACTTCCGCCGTATATGGCCTTATAGCAACTCCCTGAGTGCCAAAGATTACGATTATGTTTCGGATCTGGCTGCCAACGGAGAATACTGGCTTAAGGACGGAACCAACCCGGAAACCTTGTTCGCCATCAAATGTTCCCACTTGGCCAGCTGGAGCACAACTGTTGGTTACTCCAACCAGTATTGTTTGTTCTTTGCTGTTCGTAATGCGGGGACATCGGATCAGTACAAAAACCTGTATCCTTTTGGACAGGGCTGGGGCGCCGGAACGGTTAACCCTGGTTTGTGGAATAAATGGTTGGACGAAGAACCTACCGATATGCGCCGCAAGGCTTCTATCCTGGCAGCTGCTGAAAGACCCAATTACGTTTACGGAGCCGATGCTTTGATGGAAGAAACTACTTTCTGGCAGAAAAAATTGATCGCTATTACCGGAGTTAAAGAATACGAGGCTGACGGCAGTATCAAAACCCTGTACAACAGCTTTACTTCTTCCACCGAGTATTACGGAGACGGTGAAACGGATGACTTCCAGTTGGCACACGAAACAGACCTGGTTCTGATCCGTTTTGCCGATGTTTTGTTGATGCATTCCGAGTTAACGGAAACCGCAGACGGAATCAACCGGGTACGTGAACGTGTCGGTCTTCCTGCAGTATCCTATTCATTTGAAGCGTTACAGAGAGAACGCCGGTTTGAACTGGCATTTGAAGGTCTCCGCTGGGGTGATATGCGCCGCTGGGGCGATAATTATGCTATCAGCGCACTTGAAAACCAGTTGGGTAACACAATCTGGAACCGCGGTGTTCAGACTGTCATGAAAGACCAGGGTGCCGGCTATGCAGCCCGTTACCAGGCAACCCGCGGCTTTTTGCCCATGCCTTCTTCGGAAGTGGATCTTTCCAATGGTGTATTGCAGCAAAACCCCGGATGGGGAACAGATGCTATATTCTCAAGCTGGAACTAGTATTTTGAAAACGATAAAATTTTATAATATGAAAAAAAGTATAATCCTTGCTATTTCAGCCGTTTTTGTACTGCTTTCCGCTTGTCAGCCCGTTGAGATCAGACATGAACTGAAAGGCGGCATTACGGAAAGCCAGCTAAACATATCTGCGGTTCCACAAATCAGGGATGGTAAAAACTCCAATTACATTGACCTGAACAGCGACGGCAACGGCTGTCTCTCTTCATGGGATTTCGGAGTAGGACTGTTCGTGGGAACCAAAGGTACCGTCAAGGTGATGATGAAAGGAGCCAACGACATCATTTTTACCGGACTGAATGCAGACGGCACAACGATCACCAAAACGTTGACCGTACAGGTTGATGAATTGTATGATGTAGAACCCGAATGGGCACTTTTCTGCGGACCTACCGGAGAAAGAACCTGGGTATGGGACGATGTTACCGGACCCGGTGTTTGGGGTAACGGCGGTTACAAAGGGTGTGCAGCCCCCTGCTGGTGGGTTGTACCTCTGGGTGATATCAACGGCCAGGCTCCCGGTGAAGGCGCCGGTGCCAGCATGCTGTTTACCATTGCAGGTGCCCGCGTGATCAAGAATTACAACGACGGCACAACCCAACAGGGTTCCTTTACTTTCGACATGTCCAAAATTACCCTGGATGACGGTGGCAATGTATGGGCAAAAGGGAAATTGAACACAAAGAACGTAACGGTTCTCTGCGGAAAATCCCCCAACGAAGGCAATTCCCCCGTATACAATTACGACATTTTGAAACTCACGGACAACAACATGGTACTGTCCTATCCCGAACCGGGAGCCGGTTCATGGGGAACAGCCTGGTTCTGGATGTTCAAAACACAGTAACTTACCGGGATCATTATCCTAAATTAAAAAAGAGGGCAGCTCCCGGAGCTGCCCCTTTTTTTCATTATATTTGTATGTTATGACTATAAAACGGCTATTCATCATCCCTATTCTGGCATTTCTTTTAGCTTCCTGTGCAGATCAACGTACTTATGAAATAAAAGGCACCCTGCCCCATGAAAAATACGACGGAGAATATGTTTTCCTGTTGCCTCTGGACGGTGTGATGCCCCGTATTATCGACTCGGTGCAAGTGGAAAACAAGACCTTCGTTTTTACCGGCAAAGCAGACTCGGCCCAGGTGAAAATCATTCGGTTGAGGCCTCAGTTACGCCTCGATATCCAGGAACTTTTGGTAGTCCAGGAACCCGGAGAGAAAATTTGGGTCAGGCTGGATTCACTAAGCTCTTCAGGAGGAACCCGGCAAAACGAAAGCCTTCAGGCCTGGAAAGAGGCCAAAATGAAAGCGGACCAGACCATGTACATACTCCGCAAAATGCATGCTGCCAACCTGGATGATTCTACCGGAACCGTGATCATGGATCAATGGAATAAGGTTCAGAATGAATTTTCTGAATACAACCGCATGTTCATAGAAGAAAATGAAGGTACTGCGGTAGGCAGGTTTGTTAAACAAATGACCGGAGAATGAAGCAGAATGGAAAATGGCTGGAATGGCTGGCGGCAGGGACCCTGACCGTTGTTTCTTTCCTGTTTTTCCTGTTCCTTTACCCTTACCACAATCTGCTGAAGGAGCAAATGACCTTGTTCCTTCATACACCGGATCATTTCCTTACTTATCTGGAGAAACCGGCCTGGCTCTCAAGTTATGCAGGAGATCTGCTGACACAATTCTATATAACGGCAGCCGGCGGTGCAGTAGTGGTAAGTCTGGCAATCATTGCGGTTTGGTTATTATTCCGCAAAGTGTTTCTTGCTTTTAACATGCGGCAAGCCACGGCCTCTATACTGGCCGTTATACCCGTAACCCTGGAATTTCTTTTTCATTGCGGGTTGCATTATCCCCTGAGCAGCACCTTGTCTACCCTGCTGGCATTGTGTTTTTTCCTTATTTATATTCGTATCCGCAACAGACACCTTTTTTTATGGTTATTCCTGCCGGTGTTTGTTTTGGTCTATTACCTGGCCGGACACGGTGCCATACTCTTTACATTGCTCTGGCTGGTCTTTGGACTGATTCATATAATAAAATACCGTTTGCTGCTTTTTATTCCCGCTGTATTGGGAATGCTCATACCGATGCTCCTTCGCCCGGTCTTCCTGCTCAATCAACAGAAAGCTTACACTTATCCCGTGAAAGCCCCCGTCACCCTGAACATCAGTTTTACCTGGGAAAAGATCCTGGCCCTGGATTATCACACACAAAAAGGGAATTGGTATAAAGTGATCTACCTGGCACAACAATACGGCATGCAGAACCGGGTTGCTTCCTATTATACAAACCTGGCGCTCTCTCAAAGCGATCTGCTGGGTGACTGGCTGTTCCTTTTCTACCAACCCGGTCCGGGAGCGTTATTTCTTCCCGTTTCGCAGCAGTCCACTCCGCTGACCATTGCCTTCAGCAACGAAGTCTTTTTCCGTCTTGGCGATATGAACATGGCCCAGCATTCGGCCATGCTGGGCATGATCTTTTCCCAAAACCACCGGAGTTCCCGCCTTGCAAAAAGACTTGCCGAGATACACATCGCCATAGGCGATGCACCTGCCGCGGAAAAATACCTCGGCCTGCTTGAAAAAACGTTGTTTCACAGAAAGTGGGCCGGGGAACACCGGAAACTCTTGCAGGCCACAGATATTCCCCTGAGGGAAAAAATACCCTCGATGGATACAATCCGTCTAGCGGATGATTATGTGAATGCACTTGAAATTTTACTACAAAGCAACCCGGATAATAAAATGGCACTGGATTACCTGCTTTGCACGCACATATTAAGAAAAGATATCCCGGCATTCCGGAGAACCTACGATAAATGGTACGTCCGGGAAGCTGAAACAGTCCCGGGTGTTTACGCACAGGCCCTGATAGTGTCTTTATACATGGAAGGAGCCTCCGACCAAATGCTTAAGGCATACGGAATCCAGGGTTCCGTAATAAACCATTTTATGGAATATACCAACGCGTACGGAGAATCCAAAGGAGATCCCGCAGCGTTACAAGAAGTGTACGGCAACACTTTCTGGTTTTATTACCATTTTGCCGTTTTACAACAATGAGAGTACCGGTTTACATAGGAATTTTGTGTGTTTTGGCTGTATTTACGTCTTGCAGTCATTCGCCAACCGGGGTAACGGAAAACAAACAGTTTCCTCCCATTTACCCGGATTATACGGAAGTTACGGTCCCTGTTAATATTGCTCCCCTGAATTTCATGGTCCGTCAGGCACAAAGACTGCATGTTACCATTTCTTCGGACACGAAAACCATTCAACTCAAAGGAAGGAACAGGATCCGTATCCCTATGGGAAAATGGCGTAAGATATTGCAAACCGCAGCTTCCGGACAGAACTGCTTACAAGTTTATGTTACCGTTAAGGAAAAGGATATATGGACCCGTTACGCTCCTTTCAATATTTACGTTGCCCCTGAGACCATTGATCCCTACCTGAGTTACCGTCTTATTGAACCGGGATACGAAGTATGGAAATCACTGCAACTGGCCGAAAGAAATGTGGGAACGTTCCGTGAACGCATTATTGCCGATAACAGCCTGACCGATAACAGTTGTATGAATTGCCACACTTACGGGAACCAGGACCCCGGTCTTTCGTTCTTTCATCTGAGAGGTCCCGGCGGCGGTACGGTGCTCAACCGGAACGGGGAGCTCCGTAAGATCAATATTAACAGCCCGGAAATGATTTCGCCTGTGGTATACGGCAACATACATCCTTCCGGAGATTACGGGGTATTCTCCTCCAATATTGTACTCCCCGGCTTTCATACCCAAAAAGGAGAAAGACTGGAAGTGTACGATACCGAATCCGATCTGGTCATTGTGGATTTCCGCGACAATACTGTAATTCCTTTTCCTGAAGGATTTCCCCGGGAATTCAGGACTTTTCCTGTTTTTTCCGCCGACGGCAATACCGTTTTTTATTGCAACGCCCCGCATATAAGCGTTCCGGACAGCATTAACCATTTGAGGTACGATCTGCTGAAAATTTCCTTTGATCCGGAGTCCGGAAGCTGGGGATCAAAGGCAGATACGGTAATCAAAGCTTCTTCCATGAATCTGTCCGTTTGTCATCCCAAAACATCCCCGGATGGAAAATTCCTGCTTTTTACCGTGGCATCTTATGGAACCTTTCCCATATGGCACCAGGAAACCGATATGTGGTTACTTCACCTGGATACCGGGAAAATCAATAAATTAGAAGGTGTAAACTCAATTTATTCTGACACTTACCATAGCTGGTCTTCCAACAACAGGTGGTTTGTTTTTGCCAGCAAACGGGATGACGGTATTTACGGAAAACCTTATTTTTGTTATGTGGATCAGGAGGGAAATACACACAAACCTTTTGTTTTGCCCCAAAAAGACCCTCATATGTACGACAACACGCTCAAATCTTACAATATTCCCGAACTGTCCAAAGGGAAACTGCCCTTTGGCGCAACGGATATTGAGCGTATTTATAAAAAGACACCTGCCGAAAACGTTTCCATGAAATAAAACGCTTATCATGAATAAGACTTATTACTATATTCAGAAAACCCTGCCTTTTCTTTTCGGGTTGGCGGTTTTTCTGTTTTTTGGCTTGATATACCCGCACCATTTGCATTACCATGAACAGTTTCAGCTTTTTTTAACCACTCCGGATTATTTTCTGGATACGATTTCAAAACCGGGTGGTTTTGCCGATTATCTGGGAACTTTCTTAACTCAGTTCTTCCTGTTTTCCTGGTTGGGAGCAGCCATTATTGCATTGCTGTTAATGTCAATCCAATGGCTGATACACACTATTGGGCAGAAGATCCGTCCTTCCGCGGCCTGGTTTCCCCTTTCTTTTATTCCGCCGCTTTTTTACTGGATCCTCTTGTGCAATGAAAACTTCCTGGCAGGCGGGATTATCTCCGTTTTCCTGGGTTTGATCTTCTGGCTGAATTACTTTTTTATTCGCAACACACCGGCACGCCTGACGTACATCCTGATCTCCATTCCCGTTCTCTACTGGCTTGCAGGGGGATCCGTAATCTTTTTTGCATTGGGATGTGCAATCATCCAATGGAGAGAAAAAGGATCCACTCCGGGAAATGTCGTGCTTTCTGTGGCTGTACCGGTTATTCTGGCCGGTTGTTTCCTGTTGGCAAAAACGATACTTCCTCAGTATCCTTTTGCCCGCCTGGTAATTGGAACAGACTATTTCAGGTTCCCTGTATTGTATCCCTCAGGGATCTGGATCATGTGGATTATGTGCCTGCTTATACCCTTGTCTTTTCTTATACTGCCCGGCGATTTCAGAAAAAAGAAAAACGAAGTCGTAACAGGTATACTGCTTTCTCTTACACTGGTGATCCTGGGCGGATATATGGTAGCCGTTAATACGCAAAAGAGCAAAGAGGACATTATGGCTTATGATCATTTTGTCAGGATGCAACAATGGGATAAAGCCATTGACCGTGCTGACCGCGAATCGCCGTCCTCACCTCTTTCGGTTGCCTGCCTGAATCTTTCTTTATGTAAAAGCGGCATGATGTCGGATAACATGTTCCGTTATTACCAAAACGGGCCGGAAGGTCTGATTCCTGCCTTTGCCAGGGATTTTACCATTTCCATGATCACAGGAGAGATATACTACCACCTGGGATTCATAAATACAGCCCAGCGGTTTGCCTTTGAATCCATGGAATCCCTTCCCAATTACTGGAAAAGTGCCCGTAGCGTAAAAAGGCTGGCAGAAACCAACCTGATCAACGGTCAGTACAAAGTGGCCCGGAAATACCTGTTTATTCTGCAAAGTACGTTCTTTTACAAGGCATGGGCCAATTATGTCATTTCATTTTTGGATGATGAAGAAGCCATAGACAAACATCCGGAATGGGGTACTTTACGAAAATACCGCACCAAAACCGATTTCCTGGATTCGGAAAAGGAAAAAGACATGATGCTGGGCATACTACTGCAACAGGACCTGAGTCATTACATGGCCTATGAATACCTATTGGCATATTGTTTACTGACTAAAGATCTGGATCGTTTCATGCAATATTTCCCTTTGGGAATGGAACTCCATTACAAGTACCTTCCCGTTAGTTACCAGGAAGCACTGATCTATATCTGGTCCCTGAGTAACGATGATCCTGTCAGGACAGTACCTTACCCTGTCAGCGACCGGGTAAAAAGCGAGCTGGTGGCTTATCAGAACATATATCTAAACTCATCCAATCCCGAAGAAGTTTTGAAAAAGAACCATTCGGGTACATATTGGTATTATTTACATTTCAGAAAATGAAAAAGATACTCCTCATACCGGTAACACTGATTGCCGCTTTGGTCTGGAACGCATGTACGGGAAGTATATCCAACGCAGAGATATCCGACATGCCGCCGCCTGTTTTCCCTGATTATTCAGGAGTTACGGTTCCGGTTAACATCACTCCCCTGCACTTTCAAATGACCGATAACGCTACAAAAATGTATCTAAAGGTGCAGGGAGCAAAAAGCGGACTGCTGGAAACAGGGAAACGCAAATCTGCGGCTTTAATACTTTCTGACTGGAAACAGCTCCTGGAAGATAACGCCGGAGACAGCCTGTCTATTACGGTATATGCAAAATACAAAGACAAAGGATGGATACAATATTCTCCTTTTACGGTATACGTTAATCCTGCTCCAATCAACCAATACCTGGTATACCGCCTTATAGCTCCCGGCTACGAGGTGTACAGCAAAATGGGGATCTATCAGAGGGATCTGTCCTCTTTCAAAGAGATCCCGCTGCTTGAAAACACCCTTATCCCTGGAAACTGCATGAACTGTCACTCCTTTACGGGAAACAACCCTGATAACATGAGCCTTCATATCAGGGGAGAGCTTGGCGGAACCATAATGAAAAAGGGAGAGGACATAGAGATCCTTAACACAAAGACCAAAGAAACCCTTGGAAACTGTGTTTATCCGTACTGGCACCCATCAGGAGATTTCATTGTTTATTCGGTCAATAAGACCATACAGGTGTTTCATGCCATACAGGATGAACGTGTAGAAGTGATAGACCTGGCTTCCGATATAGTCGTATACCACCCCGAAAGCAAAAAAGTTATCACAACCGAGCTGCTGGAGACAGATGATTTTGAAACATTTCCATCTTTTTCTCCCGACGGGAAGACATTGTATTTCAGTTCCTCGGCTTTTCAAAAGATTCCGGAAGATTATAAAGAAATACGCTACAACCTTTGTGCGATCGCATTCGATCCCCAAACCATGACATTTGCCGATCATGTGGACACCCTTATCAATGCCTCGGCAATGGGAAAAAGCATATCCTACGGCCGACCTTCTCCCGACGGAAAATACATCATGTTCACGTTGTCTGATTACGGCAACTTCTCTATCTGGCATAAAGAAGCCGATCTGTGGCTGTACGATCTGAGGGACGGTACCCTGAGGGAAATGAAGGAAGTCAACAGTGACGATGTAGAAAGCTATCATAGCTGGTCCTCGGAAGGAACCTGGTTCGTATTCAGCAGCCGACGTCTTGACGGATTGTACACCAGACCGTTCTTTGCCTGCATCAATGAAGAAGGAAAAATTTCCAAACCATTCTTATTGCCCCAGGAAAAACCGCTGGAATTTTACAACATGTCGTTCTTCTCATACAACGTTCCTGAATTTGTTACCGGATTGGTTGACTGGGATTTGGAGAAAATTGAAAAAATGCTGACCAAAGGGAAAAGAGATTCCATCGCATACCAAAAAAATCTAAACGATTGATTATGAAAAAAACTCTGTTCATCCTGATTGGCATGTTGCTATGCCTGCATGCAGGTGC
>Ga0172381_10004047_pt1 | contig 15303 bp, 19 predicted proteins | sample Leawel6488metaG_FD_119754 | JGI IMG/M metagenome (GOLD analysis project Ga0172381, IMG submission 119754) | Leachate microbial communities from a municipal landfill in Southern Ontario, Canada - Leachate well 64-88 metaG | ecosystem: Engineered > Solid waste > Landfill > Unclassified | place...
AGGCTTGACCGCTTGGTGTATCGGTGTACTAGTCACCTCATACAGTATGTTCACTTGTCTGCCTTTGTGAACATTGACGGCCGTTGATATACTCGGCCTGTCAGTATCTGACTGCTATTCGTGACCTGTTGACAACTTTTTCCGGTGCGTGCTATACTTGGCTCATGCCGAGACGAACTGTTGACACGAGCAAGCTGACAGCTGCTGCAGTTCCTGTATCACCTGTTGTGAAGCCAGGCCAGGAGCTTGTCCAGCCACGTGCTCAGCTGGCACGCTTGGCCTTAGGCGAGACACCGGACAGCGACGGTGACACAGCCTATGACCTCGACACAGCACATGCGCAGGCAGCCGCCGAGCAGGGCAGGGGGAGTGGGTCGAACCGCGTCCGCGACCCCGCAATGCTAGACATTATCCCATCGCCTCATTCAGCTCCAAATCAAGATTCTGGCCCTTCTCCCGCAGAAAAAAAAGAAGAGCCGATACCCTACAGTTCACCACGGTTGTCGGGCGAAGAACTGTCCGACCAGCGCACGTGTTTCGAGTATTTTCTCTCACGCAAGCACGAAAATCGCACATCGTATGAAGTTGCCCGGCTCTTCGACATACCAACGGCATTAGTTGACCGCTGGCGCAAAAAATACCAGTGGGACCGGGAAGTCACGGCGATCGAAGACAACGCGATGCTTGACGATCAGGACGAACGGAACCTGCACGACCTCGTGGGACTGGAAATGGCGACGATTCAAGGGTTGCAGGGGATCTTGGGCCGCCACAACGCGGCAAGTACCCAGCTCGAGGAGATGAAAAAGACCCCGAGACCGTCCGTAAAGCCGTTGCGCGACGCTTATGACGCGGAGAGAAGCCGGTTATTGGCCGAAACGTTGAGTCCGACGATGCTGATGAACGTCGTGGACAACCTGATGATCCTCAAAAAGGCCAAAATAGGACAGAGAAAGCGGAGACCCGGCAAGATTTTCTTCGTCATTGACCCGCAAATCAGGGAAAAACTGCTGGCCGAGTTCAACAACCGGCCCACGGCCCCCGAACCGGACGAGGAACCGCAATAATGGACGCCTTTTTACCGCTGCTGAAGGATGGCAACGTGCATGTGGTCTATGAGCGGTTCAGGCGTGGGCACAACACCATGGGTGGAGCCTTCCAGCTGGCCCACTGGGACGCGAAACATCGAAAATTCAGCGAACGGATCTCCCTCCACTGGTCCTACCGCAAATTTGACGAGTCCTGGGTCATCCGGGAGCAACGCATGAAGCGCTACTGGCCCATTATCGAGCCGTGGATCAAAGCGCGGCTTGTTTCCGACGCTCTCACCTTTGACGAGACGCCGTATACCCAGCGGAAGATGGACTGATGGAACAGACGACGAACGGCCTCTATTTCACCGTCGAACACGACTACGAGGTCGACAAATTCGTCCAGCCGCACGAGCTCCAGGTGGGAACGCTCCTCTTTGACGTTCCGTACACCTTCCTGATGGGCGGCTGGCAGATGGGGAAGTCGAGCTGGCTCCCCTTCTGGCTGACCTGGATGATGGAACAGCACCCCAACGAGAACAGCATCCTGATCTCGCCGACGTTCGACCAGTTGCGCGACGTCATGGTGCCGCTTTTGCAGGATACCGTCGACGGCACGTACTTCGAGGGGGTCTACAAGCGCAACGACCACCAGTACATCACCCCGTACGGCACGATCTTCCTGCTCTCGGCGCAGGACCCCGAGCATATCCAGGGGCGGCACGTCTGCGCGGTGGCTGGCGACGAGTGCGGGCAGTGGTCCTACGAGGCGTGGTTCCACACAAAATCACGTATCGACAGAAAAGGCGGCAGGTTCTTGGGCGCCACGACTCCCTATTTCACCAACTGGCTGTACCACGAGTGTTTCCAGTCGTGGCTGCGGCGCGACCCAAACTACGCCTTCTGGATTGGCTCGTCGCTCATCAACCCGAGCTACAGCCGCGAGATCTTCGAGCGCAACAGGGCCACCATGTCCGAAGAGGAGTTCAACCTCTTCTGCATGGGACTCTTCGCCAAGCCTTCCACCCTGGTCTTCCAGGAGTTTGAGCGGGGGACCTGCACCCGGAACTTCGCCAAGCCCAAGTTGCCCTGTCTGGCGGCCATGGATTTCGGGAACGACCCGGACCCGACGACGTGCATTGTAGGGCACTGGGGGCGTGGACCCCTGGAGTTTTACGAGACCTACTACCGGTCCAACGCTCTGGCCAAAGAGCACGCAGACGTGATCGGACCGTTGTTCATCAGATACGGCATCCACTACGTCGTGTTTGACTGCCGGTCGAAAGGTATGCAGAAGGAGCTGGCGGCGGCAATCGAAGACAAGTACCATCTCAATATCGCCTGGATCCCGGCCAAAGGCGACCTGTTGGTCGAAGACGGCGTGTGGGACATCAAGGGCCTGATCCACCAGCGGAACCTGCTCATGGACAAATTCCTGTGCAAGGACATGATCAACGAGTTCGAGACGTGGGAACGGGACAAGCACACCGGCAAATGCAAGGTGCGCGGCCCCAACCACACCATCGACCCGATCCGCTACTTCATGTGGTACTGGAGAGTCCTTGCTCGTCGCGGCGAGATACCGGAAGAAGTGACACGTGATGAGCCGAAGGTGAAGCTTTTAACCGAAGGGCAGCTGCTGGCAAGGCAGACGTTCGTCGAGGAAGGGGAACACTGGCACCAGATGCAGGACGCGCGGTATGACCCGACAGATGTGGAGGCGTACAATGGCGATTGATCCGAACGCACCAGCATATTTCGAGGAGTTGATACCCAAGGCTGCGGCGGACATCCCGCAGGAGCTGCGGCGGGATTACACGCAGGCAGTCGAGGAATCGTCTGATCAACACAAGGCCATGGCGATGTATCTCCACAAGTACGGGGGCGATACCATCAAGGCCATGGCTTCGGGGCAGGCGGAGAACCGGCCGAGGGTCAACCTGATCGCTAGTACCATCGAGCAGATGGTCGCCATGAACTCATGGTCGAATCCGCGAATCACGGCACTGCCAGTCGAAACGGGGGATGTGCTCCAATCACACGAGGTCAACGCGTTGTTCAGGCTCTGGCAGCACAAGTTCAAGCTGCGGAACCTGCAGGAGATGCTGAACCGCATGGGATTCCTTGCGGGAACTGCTATCGCACGCGTGGACTGGATCAAGAACCCCAACGCCTACGAGCGCGGCGACTTCCGCTGTTCGTCCGCCAACCCGATCAACTTCCACCCGGACCCGCACGCGACGTGCATGGAAGACCTCAGACATTGCACGTTCGACACGGTGTGGTCTCTCGATGCTGCCAATGAGCAGTGGCCCGGACGGATCCAGCTAGCCACCGACGACCTGGGAGTCATGGCGTCCGAAACACTGAAAACACTCCCTGCACGGTCTGTTGTCGTCCACGAGACGTATTACACGGCGACCGTCAAGCACCCAAAGGGTCGGTTGATCCGCTGGACCAGTTTCGGCTTGCTCGAGGACGAGAAAACCATCGACACACCGGACCACCGGTTACCCTTCGCCATCTTCTACAACGTGCCGTCGCCCGTCTCCTTCTGGGGGATCTCCGAGGTCCACAACATGATCCCGGTGCAGGCAAGCTACAACAACATCCTGTGGTACATCACGCAGTCCTTGAAGTACGTGTCGGTGAACAAGTACGTCACCAACGACAGCGGCCTCAAGAACACCGTCATCAACATGAACAGTTCGGAGCCTATCGTTCTCGAAGGCGGTGACAAGGCGTTCTTCAAGCCCGTCGAGCGTCCGACGATTGACCAGTCGAACATCGCCATGCTTGGCCTGCTCTTTGCCGACATCCAGCAAGTCTCGGGCGTCCACGGAGTCCAGGAAGGTAACCCAGGAGCAGTGACTGCTGCCACTGCCCTGCAGACGCTTGCGCAGCTTGGGTCAAAACGCATGGATACCCGGAAACTGCACATGGCCGACACCATGGGAGACGTTGCCGAACTGCTGATTGAAATGGCGGGAAAGGGCGGCCTGTACACCAAAAAGCACTTCCTGCGAATTTTAGGACAGGATACACCCATCGAACTGGACCCGGAGCATCTGCGCGCAGACTACGACATCATGTGCAGCTATCAGGAGTCGTTCCCCGAAGAAATCAACGCGCGGCTGCAGATGATGAGCCAGATGGCGGCGATGAAACCCGACCAGCGCGACCTCATCGCCCGGTGGACCGGGGATCCGTTGCTGATAGAAACGGCCATGGAATTTGCGAAGGAACTCAAGGAAGGGGCTGCGGTGAACGCAGAGCCTACCACCGGTGGCGAACAGCCGCCACAGCCGGTCGAAGCTCCTGCCCAGCCGACTGTCACGGTCGAAAACGGGAACCAGCCGCGACTGTCCGCATAGGAACGCTTGACATGGAACCAGCGATTGTGGTATACTGAGCACCAACAGGGGGTGAAGCGATGCCTGCACACGTGACGAAGCTGAAGAACGGCAAGTACAAGGTGAGCACGCCGAACGGCACGCACGCGAAAGCGACAACCAAGGCCAAAGCACAGGCCCAGGCGCGTCTGCTGAACGCCGTGGATCACGGCTGGAAGCCCACCCACAAGAGGAAATAATGGCGGTCACCAAGAAGCCACCCCTTGCTCCGATCAACGCGTCGCGTTCCGAAATGGACGCCTACGCGCAGAAAATCGGAGGCTTGCAATCGACCGGTCCCAACCAGGGCGCGGCGACGCGTAACCGCGTCACTCCCCCGACAACCCAAGCGCCACAGCCGCCAACTCCTCCTGGAGCGGCGGCTGTTTCTCCGTCTGCTTCTCGTGCGGAGACTGCAGGACCGGTGCTTGTCGCTAATCTGCTGGACATCGGGCAATGTACGCCCGGTGATCAGGTCTCGTTTCAAGTGTTGAGCGTGCAGAACGGGCAGGTGTCCCTAGGCAACCCGCTCGTCCTGCCGGGAACAGTGGCCGCAGGGCCTACAACTGAGTAGTCGCAGCGGTGCGTAACAACCGAAGGTGCGGACCTACTAATACCGGGAAGGTGGAATGATGCCAACAGAACACGAAACACCAGTCGTTTCAACAGCACCCGTAGAGCCAGTGGTCGCAGCACCCGAACCTGCAGCTGCAGTACCTCCGGTCGCGCCAGCTGCGCCAGCTGCAGAACCTGCAGCCGCGCCAGCACCGCCGCAAGCGGAACCAGCGCCGAAGGGAAAGGATGCCCAGGCTCGGATCAATCAGTTAGTCGCCCGCTTGAAGCTCACGGAGGAAGCAAACGCCCAACAGCAGGAGGAGATCAACCGCTTGAAGGCAACAGCACCTGGTGCTCAACAGCCAGTTGTCAACAGCCAACAGCGGGAGAACCCCTACCAGGCACCTTCTGTACCAGAAGGAGAGGTCACGCAGGAAGACCTCGACGGCTTGCCGCCCGTTGTCCGTCAACTGGTCGAGGATCACCAGCAGGAGAAAGCAGAGAGAGCCAAGAACCAGAAACTGACTGAGCTTGAAGAAGCGGTCGGTCATGGCTTCGAGGCGTTTCCCGAACTTGCCGGGACCGTCGACGACAGCGCGATCGCTGTTGAACTGAAAACACGGCGAGTCCCCATATTCAACGCCGATCTGGTGTTTGCCTCACAAGCGTTGCCTGTAGTTCGGAATCAGAGGGATGCGGCACTCAAGCGCGTAGCAGAACTCGAAGCCGAACTGCACAAAGACTCGGTGGCTGCTCCGGTCAACGGAAGCACGCTACCGGCACCACCTGACGGGGCCGAACCAGCATACAAGCCCGGCGAGAAGATGGCGGAAGCCCGACGAAAGGCTGCTGTCCAGAAGTAGCCGACGCGTAAACTGGCGGCCCGCAGATGAACCCTGTGGAGGCCAACCATGGCTTACGAACTTGCTAACACATTTACTGCCTATACGGACGAGAAGTGGGTCAAGAAGAACATCACCGACCTGCGGTATGCCAATCGTCCATTGTGGGAAGCCGCAGAGAAGGGGAACCTCTCACTCGAAGAGCCGACCGGCCACGAGTGGAGGGTCCGTCTCGCCTACGGCAAGACCAACCACACCAAGCCGTTCGACGACGACACCGATCTACTGACCGATGAGAACGGCGTCGACATCCGGCGCGACGAATCCGGCACCTACGGATTCGGGTACTACTGCTACTACTCCAACGCCATCATCCTCGGCGAGATCGCGGACGACCTCGAGCAGAAGGGCGATGTCCAGCTCGAATCGCTCATCGACGACGAGGTATTCAAGGTGCGCGACGATATGTTCAACACGCTGTACTCCGCGCTCTACGGCACCGGCGTGACGACTCCTACCAACAGCCAGCTCAAGACGCTGACCAGCTTCCACGACCTGCTCAACGCAGGCACGTACGAGGGAATCCAGCGCTCGGGGACGTTCACCAACGGGCAGGGTCCCTGGACCACGAACCAGTGGTGGATGCCGACGAACGGGTCATGCACCGGCTTGACCGATCTCATCTGGAACCTCAAGGAGTGGGTCCGCAAGGCCGCGCTCCGCAACAAGGGCGTGAAGTTCACGGCGATCTTCGCCAACGCGACGACCCTCAAGGTCATTTACGACCTGCAGGCCGCGAAGCAGGCGATGATTCTCCCGTGGTCCCCGCAGAAGGACGATCTGGACTGGGCCGCCGAGTTTGCTATCTCGAAGGTCCCGCTCGTCGAGGATGACAACATTCCCGACTACGAGTTCTGGGGGCTGGCGTACAACACCTTCAAGCTCGTGAACAAGATCCCCTTCCGTCTCACGCCGTGGGCCTACATGCAGCGCTACACGCGTCTGTACACCGTTCTGAAGTGGGGCGGTCAGCTGATCTCAAACAACCCTGGCGGCAACGGCACGTTCACGTACACGCCGTAAGGTGGGGAGGTAAACCATGAGCAAAATTCTGAAGCGGTCAGTTGAACACGTGCAGATTCCGTTCGATGCGGCAAATGCCGTCACGGGCCTTCTTGCCAACTACAAGGTGGGACCCGTCGCCTGCAAGGTCAAGGCGGGTTTCTACGTCAAGACCCAGGCGGACGCCGGTCAGTTGATCGACATCGGCAACACGGCAACGGAAAACGCACAGGCGACCAATATTCTTGACGGTGGTTCAGCGATCACCGGGGCACAGGGCGGACCGGGCGAGACGATCGCAACAACGACCGTTATCTGCGCCGCCAACTCGTATATCACCGCGTACAACGTGTCCAGTTCAACGCCTGCCGTAGCCACGGGCATCGAAGGCTATCTCGACCTCGAGATCATCCGCTATCCTGTGCGCGTCGGCGACGAGTAGGGGGTGACGTATGAACCGTCATCTTCTGGACATCACTGATCCTTCGGTCATCGTTGTCTCAACAGCGGGCAGCGACACCTTAGGCAAAGGCTCGTTCACGAGTCCGGTCAAGACACTGACGCACGCGCTGTCAATGGCAACCGCTGCGCGTCCGACGATCATCATGCTGCCGGGCGAGTACGCAGAGGCGGCGATGATCGACTGGCCCGACATCAGCGGACTGACCGTGCTCGGACTTGGCGACGTGGTGATCTCCAACGCTGATGCAGCGGCGGCTGTCATCGACTTCCATGTGACGTACACGGCGGGGACGTTCAGCGCTACGCTGAAAGACCTGACCATCAGTGCCGATACGCAGATCGGTATCCGGGTGGACAACGCGCACATGACGAAGAAGCTGAACATCTATCTCGACGGCGTGAACTGCGAAATGGACACGTCCGGCGACTCGGTGGATGTCGTGGACACGGTGACCACTCAGGCTATCCGCATCTACGCTCGTAACTGCTCCTTCGAGGGATTGTTCCATGTGACCGGTGGCAACGCCGGGGAACGCTATCGCTTTACCAACTGCGATTTCATCGGCGGTCTGACGACGGCAACAGCTGTCGCCTACGAGGTCACGCTGATCGGCTGCGTCATGCTCACGTCCGGCATCACCGTCGACAACGCGAACCAGCTGTCGAATGTCGGCTGCGTCTATCGTACAGACGCGGATCCTGCGGTCTATACGAACTTCGCCAACGCGTTCGCTACCTAGGCGCGATCGTTCCCGGTCCGTGGTTCTATGCCCGACACGGCGCAAGTGACAGACGGCCTGATTCGATAATCGGTCAGCCGGGAACAACAAGGAGGAACCATGGAATTCACCCTGTGCAATGAAACATTGGGAGCCAACGCGACGACAGAGGAAGACGCCGTTGTCATCAACCCTGGCGCGGACTTTGCCATCAACGCGGTCTTACTCCATGCGAAAGTCGTGGTCGCAGCAGGCGGTGCCGAGTGCGACGCCTATGTTCAGACGCGCGTCGGTGGCTCGTGGATCGACATTGCGAACTTCCACGCAACCACATCGAGTCTCGAACGGCTGTACAACCTGTCCACCAGGACGCCGGTGACTTCGATCGCCACACCTGCAAATGATGCGTCGCACATTGCGGACAACACGGCGGTTGACGGTCTCATTGGCGACCTGTTGCGCGTCAAATTAGTCACGTCCGGCACAGCATACACGGGAGCATCGAGTATCAAGGTCACAGCCGTCGTCCGGTAACTCATGGGCTGGATCACGGGTGGCGTTACCACACTTGCTGAACAGACGCAGGATGTGACTGTCCTGCAGGAAGTCACCGAGTCTGGTAACGCCATCGTCTATTCTCGGCTACTCGAGGAAGTCATGGCGCTTGACGGGTCAACAGTCGTTGTATCGACCACTGACCCTATACCGGACGTTCTCGAAGTCCCCGCGTCTGCCACGTTCCTTGTCGAGCAGGCAATCCCTGCTTCGACTATCACTGAGGTCACGCCGTGAGCATCCTGCACAAAGACTTGACGGGCGCTGATCTCCACGAGCCGAAGCCCCATGCGTCATCGCATCTTCCGGGCGGCGTCGATCCTATCCCCTCCGCATGGAAGGGTGCCTATGATAACAGCGCGTCGTATGTCGCCGGAGACATGGTTTCGTATGAAGGCGGATCGTATATCTGCATTACTGCTTGCACGCACACGCTGCCCACAGTAACGGCCAACTGGGGTGTCGTGGCAGCAGCACCAGCCGTTACAGCAATAGACGGCGGCCCATGGACGCCATAACCAGGGGGTGAGCAATGAGTGTCACGATCCAAGTCAAGCGCAACACGAATACTGATGAAGGAGCACTGGCCGTTGGTGAGTTCGGGTTCCATGACGTAGCGCTCGGCAAACTGTTCATCGGATCCACCACCGGCAACCAGGAAATCGCCACGACGGCATACGTCGACGCCGTGGCGCAGGGTCTGCGCGTGTCGGACGACGTGGAGGCGGCAACGACGGAAGCGCTGGCGGCCTGCACGTACGACAACGGAACGGCTGGCGTCGGGGCAACACTGACAGAAGACGCGGCAAATGGAGCACTGGCCGCCATCGACGGCGTGACGCTGACACTAAACCAGCGCGTACTCGTCAAGAACCAGGCGGACACCTTCGAGAACGGCATCTACCAGCTGTCGCAGGTGGGAACCGGCGCAGCAAAGTGGATCCTGACCCGTGTCACGGACATGGATCAGTCGGCAGAGATCGCGCACACGTTCGTCTTCGTCAAATCTGGTGGTACGACCTATGGCGATACGGGTTTCGTCTGCACGTCCCAGCCCGAGCTGACGACGGTTGGCACGGACCCGATCACGTGGTCGCAGTTCTCGGCAGCCGGTCACATCACAGCAGGAACCGGACTCACAAAGACCGGCAATACTCTCAACATTGACTTTGGGATTGCCAACGCAAAGGCCGTCAAGATCGACGCGGCGGACGTTGCCGATGACGAGTTCGCACGCTTCACGGCGAACGGACTGGAAAGCAGGAGCGCTGCCGAGGTCAAGAGTGACATCGGCTTGGGCAACGTCACGAACATCAAGGACAAGTTCGATGCGACGGCTGCTCCCACAACAGGCGATGACACGGCGGACGGCTACGCAGTCGGTTCCTTCTGGCTCGATGTGACGGCGGACAAGGCGTACCTGTGCCTCGATGCGTCGTCAGGAGCTGCGGTCTGGAAGGAAGTCGGCTCTGCAGGTTCTACGGCGTTCATCGGCTTGTCCGATGTTCCGGCCAACTTCACCGACGCTGGGCTGAAGGTCGTCCGCGTCAACTCCGGTGCCAACGCCCTTGAATTCGTGGCGTTTGCCGCCACGTATCTCGACGACACGGCGCACGGAACAGATGCGGAAACAGCCAAGGCTGCCACATCGAATGTCCTGTACGACCATGACCATGCGACGACCGGCGTGCACGGCGCAGGCGGGAACACACTCCTGCATAGCGGTTCAACGATTGACGGCGGAACGTGGGGTGCCTAGTGGACACGATCCAGATCACGGAGAACGAGTTGTTTGAGATCATCGGCCGTTCCCAGGTCGAGATTTACGCCAAGGACAAGGAACTGACGGCGTACCGTTCTCAGTTCGAGAAGCTAAAGCCTGCACTTGTTGAAGCCGAGGCAATGAAGACGAAAAGTGCCAACCTCGAGATTTCCAACAAGGCACTGGCGGAGAAGAATATCCAACTCGACCAGGCGCTGACCGAGGCACGCAAGGAGACCAATGCTATGCGTGTGGAACTGTCCATGAAGGCCCAGACGCAGGTTGATGCCGAGAACATCATCAAAGCGCAGAAGGCTGAACTCGACGAGACGAAGGACGCACTGGAAGAAGCTCGCAGAAATAGCGCGAAGAAACCCAGGAGATAACCGTGGCCGAAGGGACCAAAGTCAAAGCATACAGGGGCGTCCACGCCAGCCTTCCCACGCTTGAAGCCGGTCAGTTCGGGTTTACGACCGACCGGAATCAGGTGTGGGTCGGCGACGGCGTGATCAACCATCTGGTCGGACCGAATCCTGTCATCAAGCAGTTCACGACCGCCATGTCGCAGTCGGACTTCGCAACCATGGTTGCGGACATGACCATCGACGTAATCGAGATGGCAGCAGGAACGTATCAGGACTGGCATCTGTGTTATTTGGACGTTGACCGTTCGACGCGTCCGCTGCTTATCCGTCCTGCGCCTGGCGCTGCCGTGGTCTGGGATGGAACGACCGATATGTCGACCGATGGCGTGTTCACGTTTGGTTCGGTCACTGTTGCCAAGTACATCACGTTCGATCCCGAAGGAACGGGCGGTTCGTTCACAATCCAGAACTACAACATCGGTGAGACTGGGCTGGTCAACCCCGAGAACTGCCAGCATATCACTGTCAATGGCTTCCGTATCCGCTCATGCAACGACTCTGCAAACAGCGGTTCAACGCGATGGGTTGTCTACTGCAAGTCCAACGGCACGGCTGGTCCATCGGATTTGATGATGGACGACTGGGATTCCGATTCGGACACGGGAGACGGCTACATGAACCACCTGCAGGTCGATGCCGTAACCCGTGGCACGTTCAAGAACTGGCGGGTAAAAGGCGGAGCCTTCGGTGTCCACGTCGGATCCGGGAGCACGGTCATCATCATCGACGGCTTTGTGTTCGACACGGTAGACGATACGATCAACAACGGCTACGGTTCCACAATGCTCGTTCGCAACTGCGGTGCCGTTGGTTCTGGCGGGGTCACGTGGGATGCAAATACTGTCGATGGCGGTGGAAACCACTTTGTCACGACAAAGCTTCGTCTCGAAAAGGCAAGCAGCGGAGCGTATGTCGAAGTGGTCTGCGGGGATGTCAGCACGACCTTCGACGGCAACGACACCGATGGCTGGATGGATTACGTGTTCAAGTCCAACGGCGTGGAGAAAGCCACACTTTCCGGTTCAGACGGAAACTTGTCTATTGACGGCAGTTTGACAGAGGGTGTTCCGAGCCTGCTCAAACTCGCTGGCGGCACCATGACCGGGGACATCACGCTCGATGAGGGCGCGGGCATTGTTCTCGACCCGGCTGGTTCAGCAGACGAGAAGTTCACCGGGATCAAGATCGCGGGAACAGCGGGCGCGACGCTTGCCGTAGGCGACCTGTGCTATCTCGATGTGACAGCTGGCGAATGGTTATTGGCTGATGCAGATGCAGCGAGCACATCTGGTTCTGTCGTTCTCGGTATCTGCATCCTGGCGGCAAATGACGGTCAAGCGACGAAGATGCTGCTCATGGGTACGATACGCTCAGCTGCGTTCCCTGCCTCTATCGCTCTTGGAGCGCCCGTATATGTGTCAACTAGCGCCGGAGACATCACGGCAACACAGCCGTCTGGCGCTGATGATGTGATCAGGGTTGTTGGGTGGGCTGTTACTGCTGAACCGAACACGATCTATTTCTGCCCGTCAGCAGATTACATCACGCACGTGTAGAACATGGCGTCGATAGTCAAGTATTCCATTACTGGAAGTTCACTCGCTCCAACAACACAGGCATCGGGTGTGACGGGCAGTTCGATTGCCAATGGCAGCCTGTCGTCATTCGGCGCGGGAAACGACGGTTGGGCTTCTGATCCAGTGGTGAGTTGCAACCCGCCGAACAGCACAACGACCGCTTCGCTATCTGTCACAAAGAACAGTTATTGCTATATTACGATCACTCCAGATTCCGGTAAAAAAATCAGTTTCTCCAAAATTATTCTGAACGCAGGTCGTGGTGGTTCTTCGACTCCACGTGGGCTGAAGATCAGGTCAAGTGTTGATTCGTACGCAGCGGACCTGTATAGTGCTGAACTTGCAACATATGTTCCAAACTGGACACAAGTCCAGGCTTCCTTGGGCCTCGATTTCCAAGCAATCACGTCACCGATTACCTTTAGGTTCTACGTCTGGGCTCCGAGTTCAAGTTATGCGGTGGACATGGACGACATTGATTTTACCGGAGACGTTGCTGATCTATCGGTGATTGCAGGGATTACAGGTATTGCATATGCGAGTGCAAAGACAGTGAACGGAGTTCTTCTTGGCGCGACAGGGAACGTCAAAGGGTGGAACGGGAATACGTGAGTGGGGTGTATGATGGCTGAGAAGTTTGCGGGAGTGGAGCGACGAGGACTGGACAATGAGGGGAGGAGGGCAATGGATCATGAAATCCTACCGGACTGCATCAAGCGCACGGCAGAGGCTGTTGCCGAAGGGCACAGGATGGCGCAGGAACTGGACGCCAAGATCCAGGAAATGAGACGCGAACGGGAACTGCAGATGGCGGAGCTTTCCAAAGCCCTGGCGCTCCTTACCCAGAACGTCCTCTCGTTGTCCGACGCGGTGAAGAAGACCGGCGAAGACAACGAAGAACTGCGGGAGATCGCTATTGCCTCGCGGTCGGCACTCAATATCTTAATGGAAGAGCGGAAGGCGGCACAGGAACGAGCGGTGGAAGCTCGGAAGCCGTGGCAGGATTTCATCTGGGGGTTACTGGGAAAGGCTGCTTGGGTGGCGCTGGGAATTATCGCGCTGGCGCTGTACGAGTACATCAAACGAGGAGGAGTCTGATGAGCAAGTTTTTCCACGGAATGAAAGTAGGCGTTGACAAGTACGGCATCGAGGACTTCGACAACATCTTCCTGGACGGCACGAACTATGCCAACCACGGCGATTCGCAGGGTGCGGGGAAGCCGGTCATTCAAGGATTCGCGTTCGACATCTCGACCCTGCGCCACGTGTACCACGGAGAGATCAAACTGCTCGACTCGCCGTATGTGGAGTACCCTGCCGACCGGAACGTGACGTACAGGGCCAAGCTCGACGTGGATTTCCCCGTCACCAACCGGGAGATCGAAGCAGCCCGTGCGTACTGGATGGAGTCGAAAGACCTGCCGGTTACGCCTGAGGAACGCCAGGAAGCAATCAACTGGCTGAAAAGCCAGACCAAGTTCTCCGTCATCGACTGGAAGCTGCACCTTGTGGTTCCAACTGGCGGGCTGAAGGGTGCCGACATCATCAAGGCGCAGGTCGCCGAGTGGCTGATCGACCTGCCGGACCGTATCGTGACCCTCTTCGGCTCAGCGAACGACGGTCAGGTGAGGAACTTCGAGGCCGAACTGATCATCAGTAAAGACCAGGAAGAGCCGCAGGTGTTCCCTATCCGGGAGACGGTGCTTGACAGTTCTGGCCTGATCTACCTGTTCCTGACGGATCCCGACGACTAGGACATGCACCGGCTGCTGTGCCTTCTCCTGATTGCCCTGCTCGTGTTCCCGGCATTTCCTGTCGTCCGGGGAGAAGAGCCAGAACAGGAAGAGGTCCGGCTGCCGGTGAGTTTCCTCTCGTCCGAAGAACTGAAAGCAGTGCAGGAGCGGCTGGCACCAACAGTAACCAGCCGCTCGGGGAATCCAAAACCGAGGTGGATGATGATTGAGTACAAGGACTTGAACCAGATGTCGGCGAAGCCCAGAGCGTTCGTTCTCAAATTCGGGGCTTTAGCCGAAACGATTGCCTCGAAATACGGCCTCAACGCGGCGGTTGCTCTAGGGCAGGCGGGCATGGAGTCCGGGTGGGGAACGTCTGCTGCCTGCCTCGAGGCCAACAATTTCTTCGGCATCAAGGCGCAGCCCGGCAAACCCACATGGATGGACGGCGAGGTTGCCTATCGCAAGTTCAACTCGCCGAGCGAGTGCTGGGAAGAGTACGGCCACATGATGACTGCCGACGATCACCCGTACCGCGAGGCGCTGGGCTGGAAAAACTCCATCTGGCACTACGCGGACATGCTGCGAGCCTTGGGATACTGCCCCAATCCCGACTATGCTGCAAAAGTGCTGGGGGCGTGTGCGGTGTTTTTAGACCCGCAGCTGGTCGAAATCGAGGAAGCGCTGGGCAGAATGGAACGCAACAAGATCATCATGCCACCCACGCCTGTTGCACGCTATGAGCCGATCACCCGCCAGCAGCTTGCCGTGATCCTCATGCGCTACTCGCAGCACAAGGGCGCATGGCTTGAATCTCTCATCTAGGAGGAACCATGGAACATCTACCAACTGCATGGCTGTGGGTCGTGGAGTTCTTTGCTCCACTCATCGCCAGTGTCATGCTCAAGAAAGAATGGGATGGAAGGGTCAAACAGCTGATTGCCATGGCGTTCAGTGTTGCCTGCGCGTTCCTCATCATGTGGGTCGATGGCACGTTGTCCGGCGTGCTGGCAAACGGCAGCCTGCCGTATATCCTTGGCGCGGTCTTTGGTGAGGCGGAACTTGTCTACAAGCAGCTCTGGTCGCCATACCTGTTGACGACCCCCGTGGAGAAAGCGGCCAACGCGGAACTCAAGACCGTTCTCTACGTTCAGAAGGCAACGCCTGTCATTACGGCTGTTCCCGGAT
>Ga0172381_10004048_pt1 | contig 15303 bp, 9 predicted proteins | sample Leawel6488metaG_FD_119754 | JGI IMG/M metagenome (GOLD analysis project Ga0172381, IMG submission 119754) | Leachate microbial communities from a municipal landfill in Southern Ontario, Canada - Leachate well 64-88 metaG | ecosystem: Engineered > Solid waste > Landfill > Unclassified | place...
TAACCCTGATACGGACCCATCAGAATATTATGAAAAGGTTATGGAGCCCGTAAAAAAATCATTCATCTTTGACTTTCTATCGAAGGATAAACCGGAACCTAAGAAGAAACGGGAAGCCATGGAGAAAGCCGGAGAGATACCACAGAGAAGATCCACAGACAAGAAAACATCTTCCACAATGGATATCCAAGTCACACCAGAAGAAGCGGCGCTTCCTGAATCAGCATTAATTCAACGGTTACAGGGCGGCTACAATGTCCCGTATGAACAGGCAAAGACGATGGCGAAGGATATTAAGGCGGGGAAGATACCGAAGAGTACACCTACAAAAGAAGAAGCTATTGCGGAACTTAAACGTAGAGGGAAATTATAAGTGTCTGATTTAAGCACATATACAGATGATGAATTGAAACAGATAGCGGGGCAATCTCAATCAGTTGCAGCCTCCATGTCTGATGATGATTTAATGAAGATAGCGAATCAACCATCTTCTTCCGGTCCTCAGTTAGTGCAAGGCACAGAACCCACCATCTGGGACAAAGTGACAAACGTATTCAGAGACAAGCCAAAGGAAGCGGCAAGGGCAACATTGGCACTTGTGGACTCTGAAACCCTGGGAATCAACCCAGGAACAGCGTACAGCTTCAAAGACTCTCTTGATAAGTATTACGACATTGACCCTGAAAGAAAGGCAAAGAAGCAAGCCACATTGAAGGCTATCCAGACGTTCAATGACACTGGAACCGAGGACGGATGGGGCGAAGCCATATGGAAGAATATTCAACAAGTTCCCTTGAGGATGCAGGCGGCGGCAGGCCGATTAATGCAGATGGCAGAGGAAACCATAACACCGGAAACCATCAAAGCATCACTTGGCGGTATGTCTAATGATGAAGCAATGGAAGTATTCAAGCACATTGCCAGGGCGAGAGAGGAAAAGAACGTCCGTTCAATAGGGCGCGACTATGCTCTTGAGAAAGAGAAACAGGCCGATGCTCTTTCGCCTAATATTATGCCTGGGAGTTTTAAGGATGTTGTCGGACAAGCCACACAATCAACATTGAATAATGCCGTTTTCCTTCTTCCAGGGTTTGCTATCGGAAGGGTTGCACCTTTGGCATTAATGGGTGCTCAGTCATTTGGGCAGACATACGGAGAACAAAGGGAAGCCGGACAGGAGCCTACAAAAGCAATCTTACCGGCGCTCGTCAATGCCGTTGCAGAAGCAGGGACGGAATTTATACCGACAGGCATTTATCTGAAACCATCGGCGGGACTCGTCAAGAGATTGATCGAGGCTGAATTATCAGAGATAACAGGGGAAACAGTCAACCAGATCATTAATGATGTTGTAGACAAAACGACAATCAAACCAGGTATGACCCTTGCCGATGCTTTAGAAAACATTCAAACCACAATTCAGGTAACGGCGCTTTCAACACTCGGAATGACCGGCGCTTCTCATACTGTCAATAAGGTTATAGCAAAGTCTATGCCTGATGGAGAAATGAAGCAAACCCTCAATGAAGCCGTGAAAGACTCGCTTAATCGTGGGGCCACTCCACAGGAAGCATTGAAAGCCGGAATGGATGTAATCAAGGCGACTCCTGAAGGTCAGAAATTTGTCGAGAAGAAAATGAGCAAACTGATTAATCAGGCTGAAAAAGTCAAGGTTGAGATAGACAGGATAGCCGAAGAAACCAGAAATCAGGAATCTCCCGACCTCGATACTCAGATTGACAGTGTTTTCTCAGGTGAAACGAATCTCGATGAAATAACGCTCTCTACAATGCCTTCTGATGCACTTTCTCAAGATGGGATGGACAATCTATCAGGGGAAGGCGTTCAGACGCAAGGAATAGAACCTACCATCACCTATGTTGATAAAATGACCGACGATATGAAGGCCATTGATGCCGCAGGGCTATACGATAAAGAAGGCAATATTACCGTTCTAAAAAGAGAAAATCCATTTACTCAGGATTGGGTTGTTAATCATGAGTTGGGACACAGCATATATAATGATGTTAGACCAGAATCGGTTGCGGTGGATATGTTAAATAATCCCAAAATATGGGAACAGGCAAAGCAAACATCATCGGTTAAATCAAGTTTTATTAGACACAAAAATGAATCGTATGGGGCAGAAGGGGTTGATTGGATAGAAGCTCTTGCCGATATGAACGCGGAAATGAAGGTAAAACCGGAAAACTTTGGAGAAGAATTACATGATTATTTATTGTCATTACAGAAAAAATCTCTTTTAAATAAAGTAAAAGCCTTTAACGACAAATTGGGCGAATCGGGACAGGTTGACCTTACACCGATCATAGATATAGGTCGCTCAGTGTGGCAGGAAGGAAAACAGACCTATGAAGAATTTGTTGCTCGGATAAAAGAGATTGCCGGGGATATTTGGCAGAAGATTGAACCGTATATAAAAGATGTATGGAATACCATTAATAATGAAAAAGGGGTAGTCGGTCTTGATATTGCCAAAAAAATTGATATGCCCGTTGCCTTGCCTAACGACAATAAAGATTTTACCGAAGCCGTTACCAACACTCCAGGCGCAGAGGTAACAGAAGACGGACTAATAATAGATGTATCTCGTTATCAGAAACCGGAACAAGGGCAAATGGAATCGGTAAGAACAGGGGTATTTTATCTTCCTCAGAAGAAAAGCCCACAGGCTACATATTACACAAGACAAAGTAATGAATATGGAGGAAAGGAAAAGATAGAAGGGACTACGCTTCTAAAAAATCCGATTGTTGTAAAAGCAGCTACGGGCGGACGCGCTCCCGAATTGGCTTATGACTTACTAAAGGGGAAGGGAGCATATCAAAAAATGAGAACGGCTGTTTTAGATAAGACTTTTGCCGGTTTTGGGAAAATGGCAACTGTTTATGATATTGAGGAAATTCTTGATGAATACGAAGGAGACTCCTCTTTAGCAGATTATATATTACAGTACAGTAGTAAGGGCAATCTCCTTGCCTATGCGATACAAGAAAATATAGTAGCCAATGCGGTGAGAAATTCTGGGCATGATGCAGTACTATCTTATTCAAAACGTAAGGGACAATGGGTTTTAGCAGAACTTTTCGATGTAAGAGAAGATAAATACCCCGATGCGTTTGGGTCTTATTCTTTGCATCCAGACATAGAAGACCTTGTAAAAGATGTTGTAAACATTATCAATAATGAAAAAGGCTCAATAGATTTAGCCCCGCTTGTGACCCTCGGCAAATCTATCTGGTCAGAAGGTTCTCAATCCCTCGAATCCTTCACCACTCGCGCAAAGGAACTCTTAGGCGATACATGGGATAAGGTTAAGGATTTCATCAAGCAGGTATGGGAACAGGTAAAAGCGTTCAATGAGAAGTTGGGGGAGCGGGGGAGCTTTTCGAATAGACCTCTTGCCGATGAAGTTAAGAAAGCGGGCGGCCTTGACCCTGATAAAATCAAATCTTCCTATAATTGGAAAGACGATATAAAGGGTTTTGGTTTGACAAACATCACAAAGAAGGGCGGTGTTGCCCTTGATGATCTTGCGACTGAATTACAGGGCAAAGGATTGTTAGGCGAAACACCGAATAATTACGCAAGCCCCGGCGATTACCTTCTTGATATGCTGAAACAGGAAAAGCAGAATCAGGTAAAAGAAACCATTACCCGCTTGACAGAAGAAGAAAGAGAGGCTATAAAAGAGATAGAGGGCCAATGGCGTGAAGAAGGCATATCAGAACAAGAGATCAATAGACGAATTGCTGAAGCGGTTGAAATCACTTCGGACAAAGAAACTGGCGGCGCAAAAGGCTCTTCTAAGAATGATCTTGTTAAGAAGCTCCGCGAATTAAGATCAGTAATCCCCACCTCAAAAGTTAAAACCATTATCAGAAGAAACACCGGACAGGTAAGCCTTGCTGATCTCGTTCGTGAAGATGAAGCCTTATACGCGGCTTTCAAGAAAGCTGAACAGGCAGGCAGGGCGGCATATCGGGCAGGGAATCAGGCAGGTATAGCAGAGCAAAAACAAATCATAAAAGAACTCATTCAGAAGGCACAGCGGAAAGCCGTTGAAAGATATGAGAAAAACAAGGACATTAAGAAGATTAAAAAGCTCGCAGAAATGAAAGGTGATATTGCCGTTGATTATCAGAAGAAGATAAAAGAGTTAATGGAAGGGTATGACTTCAAGGCTCCCACTGAGGAAACAAAACAGAGATTGCAGAGTTTATCTGATTATCTGGTACAAAATGGGGCTCCACTCGGTATCAATCAAAAGAGAATAAGCGAGATCAAAAGATTGTCACAGCTTCCTTTAGGAGAGATGGACCCGCTTATCATAAAAGAAATACGGAATCAACTTGAACAACTTACGAAGCTCGGAAAGCTCAAAGCTCAAATGAAGTTTAAGTATAAAGCAAGGGAACGAGCAAAAATAGAAAAAGAGATCCTCGATACCACTAATAATATTGACCCTACCGTTGATTTTACGAAAGACCGCAGACGCGACAAGATAAAAGTCACGGGAACTTATTATTATACGAATACCCTTCATGGTCCCCGGGTTACGGAAATGTTCGATAACTTCAAAGACAACGGGCCACAAACAAAACTTATGAAGATGAAGGGGAGGGCAGAACAACAAGCGATAAAAAATGCAAGGATCAGAAATCAAAACTTCCTTGAGTTTTTACAGAACGAGAAGATAGATTCACTTCCTGAAGGTTCTGACAGTGATATTAGAATGAACATTGTCATGCGTTATCGTGAAGGTGCAAGAACTCAGGCACAAACCTTGATGGACCATTACAAGATAAAAAACCTTCCGACGTTGACACCGGCAGAAGAAAAGATAGTCGAATATATCCGCAAAGATATGCAGGACAACAAGGATGATCTTGTCGCGGTGTTTGAAGAAGTGAACAACGAGATATTCCCTGAGATGGAAACATACCACTTACCCTTGAAATATGTTGGCGAAGAAGAACTGATACCAGACACGCAGGTACAGGGAAGAAGTAGGACAGTAAACACATTCCAAGGATTCAAACATGAACGTATGGCAGGCGTAAAGAAACTCCCTCGCGTGGGCGTGATGAAACTCTATGAAGAAGCGGTCAACGAGCAGGAATGGTACAAGAACATTCAGCCAGTTATAGAAGATATTAAGTCAGTAGTTCTTACCGATGAGTACAAAGAGAAGGCCGGAGAATTTCAACATGATTGGTGGAAAGATGACCTTGATACGCTGGCCCGTAGAGGTTGGAGCGCATCTGCACAGATGACACCCATATCAACTTTCTTTTCTTTTGTCCGGCACAATATCAATACCGCTATTCTGGGATTTAAGGCAACAACTGTATTAATGCAACCTTTTGCCGTGTTTGACGGTATGGCCTATGTAAATGCGAAGAGAGGACCGAAAGCGGCGGCGCGGGTACTGGCTGAAACAACAAAGAATTTTCTCATCCCTGGAAGGGCGGCTGACATTATCGCTCAATCAGAAGCATTGATTCAAAGGAAGGGCGGAGAATTAGCCTTGTCTGAGGAAATGGACAAAGCGAACAATAACACCTTCAAAGACAAAGCCACTCGATGGGCCTTCAATTTAATATCAAAAGCTGATGCAATGACGGCAGCAGGGACACAGGAGGCAGTCAGAAAGATACTTATTGAAGAAGGAGCCACGGAAAAAGAAGCCCTCGAAGAGGCTGAATTTGTTATGCAAATGTCACAAGGTGATTCATCTGTATCATACCGTCCTCACATATTGTCAAAGGGAGAAGGTTATAGAACATGGTTCACCTTTCAAACCTTCATCATGAATAGATGGGGCATGATAATACACGATCTTGCGGTTGGTAAAATAGCAAAAGGTGCTTTCAATGAGAAGATGTTAGGGCTTTTGTCGCTTGGTATTTTGATGATGGCGGGAGCCTCAGAAGATGAGGCCCGTAAATGGATGTATGAATTGATTCAGAGAAAGAAATTACCAGAAGATAAAAACAATCTTGCAGTGAAAACCTTTGTGAACCTTGCCAGCACTGCCCCAGTATTCGGGAATATCCTTGACGCGGCGGTATCGAAAAGGAAAGCAGGGCCGCCACTATTGGGAACGGTAATGACAGGAGCAGAGGGAGCATACAACATATTTAATGGGAAAGAAACCAACACAAAGATTAAGGGTGGCATGAGAGCAACCGAAGCGGGATTGTCAATATTCCTCGGTTATCCTGGCACTGCTCAATTCTTCGATCTATTGGAAAGTACCTTATCAGATCAAAATAACGGAGGAAGAAGATGAAAAAACTATTAATGGTACTGGCTATTTTGGCAATGTTTTTACCTGTCGTGTCTCATGCTCAAGGGGTTTGCTTTCCGAGTGGAGCGAAAGACGACGACGCATTGATTTACAAGGGCAAGGGTACACTGTGCAGTCTGGCAATCACAACGGATGGAACAAACCAATGCTCGGTTATTTTCTATGATGCTTTGACAGCAACGAGCACGGCCATAACACCGGTTTTAACCTGTCCGGGTCCAAGCACTTCATCCGGCCCGAATACCTGTATATGGGGAAATATCGACTTAGGCGCTTTCACGGGAATATACGCCGATATGACGAAAGCCGGGGGAACTTGTAGTTATAACGTAGGACGCAGAAAGGGGCATTAACTATGAAAAAATCATTCATTTTCTTTCTATCCCTCTTTTTGTTGCTATGCAGTGTCCCTTCCTTGGCCACGGTCACGGTCGAAACAAACAAGGTTCAATATAGTTGTAACGGGACCACGACGGTATATGCCTACACATTCAGGATTTTGGAAAACGATGATCTTCTGGCAAAGGTAACATCCAGTGCAGGCGTAGAATCCACACTTACTCTAAACACAGACTACACCGTGACCGGGGCAGGAACGTCAACTGGTGGCAATCTTACCCTGACAGCAGGATCAAAATGTCCGTCAGGTTATACGCTTACCTTGCTAAGAAATACGGAAATAACACAGGAAACGGACTATGTAGACGGAGAGGCTTTTTCCGCTGAATCCTTGGAAGGCGCGATTGACAAGATGACCATGATCCTGCAACAACAGCAGGAGCAGATTGATAGAGAGAGAGAATCAACAATCACAGTTACCACGATCGATACTTATTCATATGTGTCTGAATATGCAAATCTCAATAATGCGATCTCTGGATTGGGAGCGGGGAAAATTCTTGTCTGTGATTCGGCTACATCATTGACCTCTAATACGGCTATACCAGCAGGCGTTGCTTTAGATGCTCGTAACGGGTGCATGATTACTACAACCGGCTACACTCTCGCTTTTACTGGTTCTCTTGAAGCTGGCCGTTACCAGATTTTCACAGGAACCGGCACAATTAGCGGGTTGAAGGAGGCATACCCTGAATGGTGGTATTCTGGTGGAGGTTGGGAGACTGCCTTTAACTCTGCAATGTCGGCCTCAAGCAATATTACCCTCAGTGGCGTTCAGTACGATTTCAACGCTGGAATGACATGGACTGACGTGAATGTTGTTGGGGTTCCAGGTGCAACGATATTAAGACCATCTGCATCGGTAACTGGAACATTTCTCAACATATATAATCACACGGAATGGAAAAGTATAAGCGGATTGAGGATAGTAGGTACAGACTGCCCGACCGCTACCGGAATAGTCATAGCTTCAAACGACCCGTTGATATTTTCCGATAGGGTCCACCTGTCCGATGTTTCAGTTTACTACTTTAAGAAAGGAATCGTCATAAATCTTGCCGTGTTGACAACTCTTGATAGGTGTACTTTCCGTGGTAATGGGAGCAATGAAATAAGCAATGACGCGGCAGTTTATCAAATCCCCAATATGACAACTATCAATAATTGCGCTTTTATGGAATCATCGGCTACGCTCGGAACAGGGATAGGACTCTATGTCACCTTTGGAAATGGCATAAACATCACTAACACAGAGTTTGAGAGCAACGATAAGGAAGGACTAAAAATAAAAACGAGTAATACAAATTGGGGCCATGTGGAATTGGTATTGGGTGATGGCAACTGGTTTGAAAATAATCAAAATAGTGAATCTCATCCTGAGAATTTCTACAATATTGTCGTCGATGGGTCGCTTACAAGAGCAAGCATACCTTCGATAGATTTTACAATGAGAAGTAATTTCTTTCATATAGGTCCGGTATACGCAAAAATAGCCCATCTTATAAAAGTAGACAATTTAGTCATAGAACCATTCCAAACACTCCCATATGCGGTTGTTGTCGATCAAAATCTATTCAAGTTCGAGGATAACTGTCATGGAAAGATCAGTCTTAACCGTAGCTTCGGACTGTGGAGACAGAATATAGAACTTGTTGGTTGGAATTGGTTGGAGGCCGAGGGCATAGGGATAGAGGTTCTTACCGGGACAGATCGGGCAGTCAATTCCTCCACGCCCGACATAAACATTGGCTCATCGTTTGTTACTCAAAATACGACACCAACGACTATTACCCAATTCACAGGTACATGGACCAACAAGAGATTCACTGTTACTTTTGGAGATGACAATACGACAGTTAAATTCTCCAATAATGTTCTATTGTCAGGTAATGGGAACGTGGATTGGAAACCGACCTTGGGCGATAGAATGGAATGTGTCGGGGATTCGTATTCCTGGGGGTTGGGACAAGTTGGCGGGTTCCAGTGTACAGTCATACCACATACTACCCCAATAGCAGGGCTGATCAGATTAGGAGCTACAGGTACATCACCCATAGAAGCCGATGCATCAACAACCATTGCAATAGGTGTGCCTGCGGGTTCAAGATTATTGGGTACACAATTCAGCGTTGACTCTGCTTTGGCTACAGGAGAATTATGGGACGCTGCATATTCAGGTGGCAGTACAACTACCCTCGCCACTGGTCAGGCCGTAGCATTGGGAACAAAAGTAAATGCCATGCACGTTGATGAAATATCTTCCGGTTCTACCAACATCGTTATCACTAAAAATGGTGGTGGTAGCTTTACCGCTCAAGGAACCATCTCGGCGGTAGTTTATTATGAAAAGTTTGCTACACAAGCAGATACGGCGATAGTTATACCTCCCGTTGCTGATGTGGAACCCACCGCAACGGCGGTTGATGACTTCAACAGGGCAAATGAAAGCCCATTGACAGCTACAAACTGGTATGGGAATCCGTGGACTTTGTGGAGTACATATCCCCTCAAGGTAGTATCAAATGCAGCGCAAGGGACATCGGGCGGTTATTCCGGCGCAATATGGAAAAATATATCAGCAGCAGACATGGAAGTTGTTTTGCCTCTCACTGTATTACCTCCAAGCGGTTCCTATATAGTACTATTGGCTCGTCATGTTTGGGCCGATCATACCGGATATGAAGCTGAATTTAATATGACAAGTTCTACAACGATGTCAGTTAAATTTTGCAGATGGGACAATGGAGGTGCGGGGATAGTTTATATCGGCAACCCTTGGAACGGTTTTGACGTAGGAACCGTGGCCGCTGGCGATCTTGTGGGATTCCAGGTTATCGGCTCGACTCTGTATGCCTGGGTATATCATGGTGGCGTGTGGAGAAAGGTGGCCCAAACTACGGATGCAACTCACTCAGCAGCAGGTTTGGCAGGTTTCGGAGTATATGAAGGAACGACAACTGGATCATTCACGGATTTCAGGGCATTAAGTCTTGATTAAGGGAGGTCTTATGCTGAAAACATTATTTCTCGCAGTAACCATTTTTATGATCTCCTCGATATGGTGTCAGGCAGATGACTTGTATGATCTATCGAAGACTGAAAAGTATTCACAATATGCGGCGTTTGATTGGGGTTTTGGATTTGGTTCGGGAACCGGAACGGGAGGCCCCACATACTACTTTTTACGTGAAGATGGAAGTGCCATGTTGAGAGAAGATGGATCTAAATTTCTCAGGGAGGATGCACCGTGAAGAAAATATTTATAGCAGTTTTATTTCTCTGTTTACTCATTCCATCTGTCAGTTTTGCCGATGCCAAAGGAAGTGCCGATGCAACGGTGGTTCCAGCAGGTACAGACTTAATCCTTGGTATTCAGGGAGGAGTGAATAAGAATTTTACCCCTGATGGAATATTAAGCATCCTTGGCCTTACCAAGGGCACCTACACAAACACCTATCTTTGCACCTACACGACAGCTGGAACCTTGCTTAATTGCAATACAAATCCGGCATCATTTCAGACGGCATTGACCTATCCTGTAACCGGCATAGCGGCCCCTACTGCTGGATACCTGACAAAGTGGGGAGCATCAGGTAACACCCTTGCCGATGGGCCCAAGATTGGAACCTTTACCGATGCTAAATGGTGTTCATATTCAACGGCTGGCGGGTTGGCTTGTACTGAAACTGCCCCTGCTGGTTCGGGTGACATTAATGCGGCTACCGCAACGGCTTTAGCGGCTAACCCTGATGATTGTGGGGCTGGTGCTATGGCTACGGCAATAGCGGCAAATGGGAATCTCACATGCAGTGCTTCATGGGCGGCCCCTTCCGCAATAGGAAGTGGAACCCCTGCGGCTGGGACGTTTACGACACTCAATGCTGGTGGGACAGGTTTTTCTGTTGATGCTGATGGAGATGTTATTGTTAAGAGCGTCACGGCAACCAGAACGGCAACTGGAGGGGTTAGAACGCTCTATGAAGGAACTGGCGGTGGGGATAATTTCAGATCGGAAAGTGTACCTGACGCATTGGCAGCAGACTTAAATCTGAGACACGCCGATGCATTACCAACAGTAGACCAATTTCAACTCTACCCCGCTCCTTCTGCGGGGGTATCTGCTTATACCTGGACAACATACGGAGCATCTAAGACCCCCGTTATTGATGATCCTGATAACTTCGCGGCAAACTTCACCGGGTCAAATCTCTATGGCGGTACGTTTATTACTAATGCGGCAGGAACAGCGGCACTTCCAGACGCAACGGCAGGGATGAACTTCACGATAGTTCTCGAAGGCACAGGGGCAACTGTTCTTGAACCACTGGCAACAGGGACAGATGATACCATAGTTCTGAACGGAACGGCATTAACTCAGGGGCATAATATCACTTCCTCAACTTCGGGAGCAATGTGTGTTTTCCAGTATAGAGCCGCTAATTCGTGGATGGCAACATGCAACGGGTTCGTGGATGGGACGTAAGGATATGACAAAACAAAAGAGAGGTGATGCCACTGTGATAAAGAAGATGCCTACGGCGTTGATCGCAATATTATTCTTCTTCCTTCTATTTGGTAGCTTTTTCGGGACTGAAGATCCCGTATTCGCAGGTACTTTACAAGAGTCATTGAGAGCGGTCATTGCAGCTAAAAATAATGTACCGGCAGGCGGCGGTGGCTCCTGTACTACTTCAGACGATACCGAATTATTAGAAACTGTCACGGTGGTAAATATTGATACAAGTTTTGATGTTCAAGCCGCTACACGATACAGAGCGCAAAGTTTCAATGTTAATTGTACTGGAACTTTTATGCTTACTGCATATAATTTAACTTTGGTTCGGACTGTAAACGGTAATAATTTCGTTGCCTCACTATTTACCAATAGTGGCACAGTACCAGGCAGTGAGGTCGCCGACACAACGGTCACAAAGGCGTGGACTTCTGTTTCTTCATCACTAACATCCTACGAATTGGCATTGGCATCCCCGAAAAGTGGGTTGGAGTGTGGCACGACTTACTGGTTGGTGGCTCGCAGCGACCATGCTGACGCACAAGGCTCGATTGGCGGAGATATTGACGGGGGGTATGCTGATGGGTTAGCAGGGTATGATCTATCGTATCCGTCTTCGTGGGATGTAACTACTCACGCAACAAGAGATATTAGAGTTGTCATCATGGGGTGTCAAGAATGAAAAAAATACTATTCGCTTTAATTTTATGTTTAATAACTATCCCGCTTTTTGCGGCAAATTATGCACTCGAAGTTACTCAACCTCAACCATCGCTGAATACCGCAAACCGATATTACAAGGCATATACGGGGCTTGAGTATAAGGTGAGAGTGGGAGTCATCGGCGGTCTGTATCCGTATGTGTTTTCATTGACCGCTAATCCAGATGGAATGACCATTGATGCGGCAACGGGTATTATCACATGGACGGCGGCAAGTGTTGTTGAAGCGGGAAGTCCTCACGCCGTTACGGTATCGGTTACAGATCAGGAGAATACCACTGTCACACGTTCATGGACGATTACGGTCAATACGACAGGGGCATACTTCCTTGACGCAGTGGCAGGGCATACGGTGGCAAATGGTGGGCTTGGAACAGCCGCTTCACCGTGGCAAACCCTTGACGACCTTCTGGAAGCGGGAACGGTATCTGATAACACAATAGCGTACTTCAAGACAGGAACCTACGACACTACTGGATTGGCGGTCACGGATAGCGCAGATCAATCGGTAGGCGGTTATGGAGATTATTTTCGTGTGGTAAATGCAAAACCGAATATCTGGGTTGCATATCCAGGTCAATCTCCAATTATCAATTTTGGTTCAACTGCATACGATGACCCTGCACCTTTCATTGTCAATGAGGATACCGACCTGTATGTATCAGGCTTCACAATTTCAGGTTGTTTTAATATGTGCTTTCAGAAATTAGGAAGCAGAGCTGTGTTTGCTTGGAATACTTTCACCGATCTGAGGGGTGGGTATGACGGTTCAAACTCAGCAATGATTATGACCGCAGGGGCAGGCGTGAACGCACGATATTACACCTATATGCACAATAATAGCTTCGGTGCTTTATACGCTAATCCGGCCCACGTGGGAGGTTCGTTCTTAAAACTATACGGGGAAACTAAGTCTATTATTGAAGCAAATACCTTTGACAACACAGACGGGACGGCAAGTGACGCTATGGAGGGCATAGCATGGAAGGCATATAACACATACAGCGTAATGAGAAAGAATACCGTTACCGACACCCGCACTCATTCGATAGGTGGGAACTCAAATTACAATGCAAATATGACTTACGAGTTTAACCTTGTTAAAGATTGCGGTGACTCGGTTTATGGTGTCATCATCAATAGCAATGGGACGGTAACAACACCAGAATACTGGTATAGAAATACTTTTGCGTGTCCTGTAAATATCAGGAATGTGGGGGCAGGAAATGGACCATTCACCTTTACCAATAATGTATTTCAGAACGCCGCAAGCACCTATACGGGATTGACTTACTACAATGTCACTGTCCCATCACGGATAGCGAGGGCTGATGATCTCTACGGGGCTTCGGGTATCGTTGATGCTGATGGATTGCTGACAGGGGAAAGCAGAACAACCTATCTTGGAACAAGAGGATGGGAAACCACAGGTGACGAGACACCAGCAGAAGATATTACCGCACCGACCTTGACAACGAAAACAATCAATTCACTCGGCACTACCCTCACACTTGTATTTAATGAAAACATCTCTATCGGCGCAGGGGGGAACGGGGGGTTCACACTGACACCTTCGGGCGGTGCGGCTACTGTATCCTTTTCAAGTTCATCTGCTACATCACTGGTCTATACAATCAGTAGGACAATTCAACAATCTGAGACAGTTACAATAAGCTATACACAACCGACGAATGGCGTTGAGGATACGGCGGGGAACGACCTTGCCAATATTACCGATTCAGCAGTGACAAATTCATCGACGCAAATCCCATCTCCTAATCTACCGCCATCGGTAGGGGGCGGGTGTGTACTAAGTGCGGGAGGCTCGTTATGAGAACAATGAGGGCAACTATGAAAAAAGCAATCCTTATTATCTTCTTCCTTGTCCTGTTGCCGTTTAGTGGGGTGTGGGGATCGACAAAACTTGACATTATAAGCCCAGCGTATATCGGGAGCAGAGTTATGGCTACTGATGGCGTGAGTCTGTACGGTATTTCATCGACAAATAATGTCATAAACAAAATATCAGCATCTGATTATTCGGTCACTGCTGGTCATGATTTTGCAGCAGGCGCAGTCAGTAGAATATGGGGATCATCCACTGAAAATCTTATATTTATCTCGCATTGTGCAGCAGATGGTGTTTGTACTTTATATCGTAGCACTGATGGCGGAGCAAATGTCACGGCGGTGCTTGATCTTGGTTATAACGCTACTGATGGGCATTTTGCAACGGTGACTGCATTGGAGCGAGGATTTTTAGAGTATGATGCGACTACGTTTTATATTGGGGAATACAATACAAATGCTTCCAGATCAGCAGGTTCTACGAATGATACATATACATCACAAAAAACTCTATATATGAGAAATGTAAGAGTTGGTAATTCTGCTGTTGCATCGGAAACAAATTCAGTAGTGTTACGCCTTACACGTATGGGAAATATCAGGAGATGTATTTTTGAGTCTGATGTTGCTACACACAACAACGCTTTAATCAGTACGTCAATTTCATTGTCAGTCTTAAATAATAATTTTATTGGATATAAGGATTATGGCGTATTGACTGATACCACGTATGCCGGTACTCAGCCAATTGTCAAAAACAACATTTTTTATGGGGGAACTACTAACCCGATAAAAGATGCCGCATCAATAACGGAAACGGGTGTTGATTACAATATCTATGACAGAGCAAATAGTAATGTTGTTGATGGTGGACATTCTGTTACTGCCGACCCCCTCTTCATCTCCTCAACCGACTACCGCAGAAGATGCCAACTAAGGGATGGAACAGACGTTTGTGCAACACTTGTCACGGCTTCAGATATGTCATCCAATGCAGTCTGTACGGATAGTGCATATGTCGGCCCTGGCACTGTACCTTTGATCGGGGCTTATAATTTATGTGTAGGTGGCGGCGGTTTATTCAACTCATGGTTTAATTTTGGATTTTAAGGGGGTAGGGCAATGGCAGAAGAGACAAAAGTAACATTAAAAATGGGACTGATAGCGGCGGCGGTTGCGTCTCTTCTGGTTATGATTGGAGGTGCAATATGGAACCAGCAAGGGCGGCTTGTTGTGCTTGAGACTAATTATGGTCATCTATGCACATCACTCAATGAGATACAGACTTCACAGGATAAGACATTTTCGGCACTCATGGAAGTCAGAGACAATCAAATAAGATTGCAAAGAATGGAGAAAAGATAATGGGGCGAAAACTATAACTCTCAAAAAGTGTCCCGAACACGAACGGGTTCGCATCTTCGGCAAATGGACAGGCAAGGGTGATAAACACTTTGAAGATCACTACGGACCTACACTGGAACAGA
>Ga0172381_10004049_pt1 | contig 15301 bp, 12 predicted proteins | sample Leawel6488metaG_FD_119754 | JGI IMG/M metagenome (GOLD analysis project Ga0172381, IMG submission 119754) | Leachate microbial communities from a municipal landfill in Southern Ontario, Canada - Leachate well 64-88 metaG | ecosystem: Engineered > Solid waste > Landfill > Unclassified | place...
CAGCGTAAGCTGGAGGATGAATGCGTCTCAATTGAAAGGCGATCCTGCTACGGACGGGTTACGCCCTGCGAGGCACGAAGTGAGTGAAAAGAAACCGCCTGCGTGAGCTGGCGGAGCTTCACTGTTACTATTGTCTCATCGACGTCCACGTTTCCACTCTGTGCCCGTCATTGGTTTCTTTCCCGGTGGTTGTAATTGCATAACGTAGAGGTTCGATGCGTTTTTACATGGCAGCAGGAGTGCGTCTTCCTGGGATTCCAGAGATGTTTCCAGAAGTTTGAGTTCTTCCCCCTCCATCGTGCAGAGCACGCCGGGCCACGGGACAAGCGCGCGAACGTGCCGATCAATTTCTTCCGCAGTCATCTGTGCCGGATCCACGATACTATCCTTGCGTGTGAGTTTTTTGCAGAAGGTCACACCTGTTTCATCCTGTTCTTTGGGGCTGAGGGGATGCTTGAGAGTTTTTAGTAAGAGCTCAGCGCTCATGACACTTAAACGCTCATGGAGCGATTCCGCCGTCTCACGCGGATCAATTTCCGTATGCTCTTGTGCAAGAATCGGTCCTGCATCAAGCTCCTCCACCATCTGCTGAATGGTGACGCCGGTTTCTCTATCGTCCTTTAAAATCGCATGTTGAATCGGAGAAGCGCCGCGCCAGCGAGGCAGAAGCGATGGGTGGACATTAACGGGGGCAATGCTCGGAAGCGCAAGAAGCGCAGGTCCAATCATCTGACCGTAAGCCACGGTGACCAGAAAATCGCATGCGGGGATCTCATTTTCAAGGTCATTCGTGTTCTCCGGTTGCACCACAGGGATACCGTGTTGTTCCGCTTGTGCTTTTACAGGTGGTGCAGTGAGGACTTGCTTGCGACCTACGGGCTTATCTGGCTGTGTGATCACGAGCTCAACAGAGAATGCATCATCATCTATGAGCGCCTGGAGCGATGGCACCGCGAAAGTAGGAGTTCCGCAGAATATGATGGTGACAGGGGATGGCATCCTGCATAGTGTACACTGCTTCCATGTCCAAGCGACCTGCCATGCTCGGCTCCGTTATTCGCAGCATTATTGCGCCAGCACTTCGGGAATGCCCGCAGGAGTGTGGCATAGTGACTATTACGGAAGTTTCTGTTTCGCCGGATTGTTCGTATGCCACGGTATACATCAGCGCGATGCAGAATCCTCAAGATGCAATCGCATTCTTTGAGAAGCGTTGCCATGCGTTGCAGGGGAGTCTGAGTTCTCTCAAGCGCAAGCGTATTCCGCTTCTGCGCTTTCGTATTGATCCGCGATCCGAACGTGCCGAACGTATCGATAGACTTCTGCAGTAAGTCATCAAAATGAGACAACTACACATTCTATCATTGCCCAACACCTTTCTGTGTAGTGCAACGTTTCCCTGTTGCTGTGGAGGGTAGAGCTTTCTAGACTCACTCCCTTAACCCTCTTTTATAATTCATGACTATTACGCAGAGTGCCGCCGATCGCATACGTCCTCTTATGAAAGAGGCAAAGCGCATTATCTGCGTATGCCATCGCAATCCAGATGGCGATGCTGCGGGGGCACTCCTAGGCATCGGTTTGCTTCTGGAACAGGAGTTGCGGGGCACACCGGTTATCTTTCACTGCCTGGATGCCGTACCAGAAACATTTCATTTTCTTCCTGCTGCACAGCGGGTGGTGCAGACATGCACGTTTCAGGAGGGTGATGTCATCGTGTTTCTGGATGCGGCAGAACCAAAACTCACAGGTTATCATCAGACACATCCGCATCTTTTTGATGGAACGTTCTCCTCAGTAAATATCGATCACCATCCAACGAATTCACAGTTTGCAACAGTGAATCTGGTGGAACCTTCCGCGGCATCCAGTTGCGAGATTGTTGTCATGTTAGCTGATCTGCTGGGATGGCCACTCACAAATGACATTGCTACCTGTTTACTCACGGGTGTCTATACGGACACAGGTGGGCTCCTGCACAGCAATACGACAGCCGCAGTTTATCGAACCGTTGCCCGCCTTCTGCGCGCCGGTGCACGCCAGCAGGAAATTGTGCAGGCGGTATTCCGCACGGCAAAGATCAGCACACTAAAGCTCTGGGGTCGCGTGCTCGAAAAAATTATTCTTACAGAGGAAGGCGGTGCCATCTCTGCGATTACCGCAGGAGACTTCCGTGCAACTGGTGCGCATTATTCTGCACTCACTGGCGCCATTGATTATGTCAATGCTGTGCCGGGTATGCGGTTTTCCCTCATTCTCTCCGAACGTGATGGTGCAGTGAAAGGATCGCTGCGCACACTGCGCGATGATGTGGATGTATCGCGCATGGCGGGCAAGTTCAAAGGTGGCGGACACAAAAAAGCTGCCGGGTTCTCCCTGCCGGGAACGCTTAAGCCGGAGATTCGGTGGAAGGTGGTTGCTCCTCCTCAGGATTCATAGGAGTATCGTCATCTTCCGGAGAAGATTCTTCTTTATCCTCCTCCTGTTTTTTTGTGTTTGAAGGGCTCGGCTTGGTTGCCTGCTTGAGCGTGATATTCCGCATTTTTTTCAGGTCGTCAGCAGAGCGGACGCGTCGTGATTGTTCCTTTGCTTTCTCTTCCTCCTTGCTCTGTTCCGGCATGGGGGCATCGGATGCTTCTCTTTGCGGTATCAGTGGTTCTTGTGTCTCTTGTGGGATGGGGTCCATAGCATCTTCCAGTACGTCATCTTTTTGTTCCTCTTTTTCAGCGAAGGGCTCCTGTGCCGCATCTTCATATTCAAGGTTCTCTGTTATTTCTTTTTCCATCTCCTTCTCAGCCTGCAGAGACTTCTTCGCATCATTCACCCTTTGATCGTTTTCAAATTTCTTGCGATGTTGCTTCACCAGCATCTCTTCGGGGTTTGTGGTGATAATTTCCGCTTCTTTGGGGCTCGCTACGATCTGAATTGCCACGTGACGATTGCCTGCAAAGAAGAGACCTTGGCCAACTTCTGAGTTGAGGAGCAGATATTTCTCACCATCTGTGAGATAGAAGATCTTCTGCAGATTATCCACGGCAGTAGGGGATTGTTTGAGAAGAACTTGCAGAGAGGCATTCGTGATAATCGGTTTTCCGTATGGGGAGTTCACAAAGTCTTCCACATCCTGCGTGATTGTGGTGACGCCCAGATAGTACTTGCGAGCACGCTTGATCAACCCGTAAAGGAAACGGGCGGAATCTTCGTGCTGAATCAAGCTCCATGCCTCGTCGATCACGAGCATACGTTTCTTTAAATCCGCTCGAATGCGGTTCCAGATCAGATTGATGACGATGTACATGGCGATGGGGCGTAGCTGATCCTCCAGATCGCGAATCTGAAAGACGACCATCTGATTATCGAGTTCCACGTTCGTTGGCTGATCAAAGAGTCCGGCATAGCTTCCCTCTGTGAATTTGGAAAGAGTCTTGGCCATGTTTTCACCGCCTTCCGTTGTCAGTAGAACATCCACCAGATCGTGGAGGGTAGGTGGTTCGGTACTTGCCAGATTCTCCGTTGCCAGATTGATGTTCTTCAGTGCGTAGGTATCCAGAATAGCCTTATCCAAAATACTATCCTCTGACGGCGTCAGCGTACCGAGCATCAATTTGAAGAGTCCATGCAAATTGATCACAGCAGCACGCAGAGTTTCACCGACTGCCGCTTCCTCGCCACGTACGGCTTTTGGCAGATCGAACGGATTGATGCGATTAGAACTCTCCAGAGAGATGGGGATGTGTGTTCCGCCGATTGTCTCACACAATTCCCGGTACTCGTTCTCCGGGTCAATAACGTACATTTCCGTCTCGAACATCAGTGATCGCAAAATTTCCAGTTTCACAGCAAAGGATTTTCCTGCACCGGAAGTGGCAAATACCGTCGCATTTGCATTAGGAAGATCAAAACGGTCGAAAATGACCAAGCTGTCATTGTGACGATTGATACCGTAGAGAATTCCATGGTCATCCGTAAGATCGGAACTCGAGAACGGGAAACATGCGGCCGCAGGAGATGTATTCATGTTGCGATTCGTCTCCAACTCGTCAATGCCAAATGGCATAGTGGAAATCCAACCATGTTCCATTTGCATGTAGGCTGGCTTGGTAATGACCAATTTTCCGCCCAGCAGGGATTCCATATCCGTTTGGAGCTTTTTGAGTTTTTCCTTATCGTCGGAATACAGCGTCACGTACAAGCCGATCTGGAAGAGTTTTTCGCGTCCGCGCGTGAGCAGGTCACGCAGTTCTTCGGCGTCCTGCAGAGCGGCTTCCAGTGCAGGATCGCGCACAATACCGCGCTGTTCCAACATACGAATGGAGGAGCGCATCTGCGTTACTTTCTTGCGCAACATTTTCATGACGACCTTGTTGTCTGCAGGATAAATGAACTGTGCAATGTTCATGTGCGCGTCGAAGTTAATCTCTTCGGAGAGCCAGTTAGGGTAGATATAATGCGGCCAGTTGATTGCAAACATCGTGCGCGCATGAAGATCATTGAGCATGATTTCATCCCGCTTTACTTCCATTCCGGAAGGAGCAATCAGATCCAGAGTTTTCTGCAGTCCCTCTTCATAACGCTTGAGTGCCTCGCGTTCCGCATCAGTCATGTTACTTGTCCCCTTGGCATACTTTGCCTTTGCAAGAGTTTTCTCTGCTTTGCGTTGTAGGCCCAGCAGTTCGTCGATGGCAGCAAGCATTACCTGACTTGCCCGCACATGCTCTGCCAATGGTGTGGCTGCATCTTCATTAGCCATAAATCTTCTTATTGTAGCGCAAAAAGCCACTTTCTGCCACGGTGAGAAGTTGACGTTTTATCAATATATTGAAAAACAATGAACTGTTCTTCGCTTGCACAGGTCTTATTCCTTATTTCCCTATCAGAATCCCCAAATCTTCAATGCCTGGTACTTCAATGACCTGAAGTCCGGCAATGAGAATTTCACGGTTCTTGGTAATGGCATTTGCGCGTTCCACACCTATTTTTGAGAGCTTTTCTATCATTTTAAGCACTTGTTTTGTCTGACTTTCACGGCTCTCCGTCTCTGCGAGTTTCCCCTTCCATTCTGTGAGTTCTTCTTGCTTGGGGCCAGCTAAGGAATAATCCTTAGCTTTAAGAGCTAGGTTTATCTCTCTTTCAATCGCACGCACCTGCTTACGCTGTTCGCTTCGCACACCTCCAATATCTTCGAGCGTTGTTTTCAGTTGTGCGATTTTTTGCGCGACGAGTTCATTCATTTGCGTTAGCCCATGCAGGTACTGATCGAGTGTAGTAGCGCGATCGAGCGAACGGTTCAACGTATCGACGATATCTACTTGCAGGATAGCACCGTATTCCTGCAGGAGCGCAAATGTTTCATCTTCTGTAATAGAAGCATCACTCTCAAATATCTCCAAAAGCACATTGATGCCTTCCAGAGCACTTCTGGTTCCCATAGAGGTGTTCTGTGTCAGGTAGATACTCGTATAGGTTCCTAGTGTTGCACCCGGCCGCGTATCACCACTATCGGGACTGATAGAGGTATTTCCAGCGAGTACTGCAGCAAATACTGCGCTTTTTGCTCCACTTACTTCCAGAGAACCTTCATATACCGAAGAGGGAGTGGCAATAGGTGATTCTGTCTCCTGGCGTGTGCAACTCAGGAGGAGCAGACAAACCAGGAACGATGAAAGGATGTGTAGAACTCTCATTCCTTATAGTATAGAGGTTTTTGTGCTTTCGAACAAGATATTTGCACGCTTTACGGCTTACTGTTCACAATTTTTGCCCTGGTGGTTTCCACTAAAAACAGTGCATACAATTTGTGCTCAAAACATGAGGAGATTTTTTGAGCAAGATCAAATTTTGTTTTCATGTGGAAGGTTGGGTTATTCGTGGTAAATTCCCACCGTTCTCTGAGTAGTATATTTGTTCAATGAGTGATTTTCTCACAGTAGAGGCCAAGCGAATTCTTGCTGAAACATTCGGCAAGAAGGACATAAGTCTCTCTTGGGAATATTCCCAAAAAGAAGGACACGGAGACCTTTCTTCCTCTATTGCACTACAACTTGCCAAAGACATTGGTACAAAGCCACAAAAGATTGCTCAGGTCCTTGCGGACGGTTTGTGCTCTCTTCCCGACGTTGAACGCACGGAAGTTGCTGGCCCAGGATACGTCAACGTGTGGCTGACGCCTGTGAAGCTCCTCTCCATGCTGCAAGAAACACAGAATGTATGTGTCCCGCAATCAGTGAAGGAGAGTGATGCACCTGTCATCATTGATTACTGCGGACCGAACATAGCCAAACCCCTGGGGGTGCACCATTTAGGGACGCACATCATCGGGCAGGCACTCGTGAACCTCTATCGGCACACGGGATGCAATGTTATCGGATGGAGTTACCCTGGGGACTGGGGAACGCAGTTCGGAAAACTTGCGGTTGCTTATGCACGATGGGGTGAAGGGAAGCCTGTTGCGTCGTATTCCATTGACGATCTCTTGGCGCTCTACGTGCGTTTCCACGAGGAAGGAGAGAAGGATTCTTCGCTTGATGATCAGGCGCGTGAGGCGTTTGCGAAGATTGAACAGGGGGACAAAGATCTGCGTGCATTCTGGAAATCCGTAGTTGATATCACGATGCAGGCGCTCAGCCGTACCTACGAACGCTTGCATGTTTCCATTGATGTGGAGACGGGGGAGAGCTTCTACCAGGATAAGACGGAACCGATTATTGCGGAGGGGATGAAGAAAGGTGTTTTCACCGAAGGAGAGGGTGGAGCGCTCATTGTTGCGTTCACCGAAGAGAGCAATTTGCCACCGCTCATGGTGCGCAAGGGTGACGGTTCCACACTATATGCAACCCGTGATCTGGCGATGGTGCGTTATCGTCTGGATACGTACCATCCACGTGCTCTCTACTATGTCGTAGACGTTGCACAGAGTTTGCATTTTCAGCAACTAGAAGCTGCGTGCCGGATGCTCGGATGGGACATCCCGGAGTTTGAGCACGTGGTCTTTGGCCGCATGCGTTTTGCGGATGCAGGGATGAGCACGCGTAAGGGAACAGTCCTCAAGCTAGAAGAAGTGCTCGATGAAGCAGTTCGCCGTGCAAAGAGCGTCATTGAGGAGCACGGTGACAGCGTACAGACGGACGATCCGGATGAACTTGCGGAGATGATGGGGATTGGTGCCATTGCGTACGGCATTCTCAGTCAGAATCGCAAGATGGATATTGTCTTCAGCTGGGAGAAAGTACTGAGTTTTGACGGTAACAGCGCGCCGTATCTTCAGTACACCCACGCACGGTGTCGGTCGGTTCTTGAAAAAGCGCAATCTTCAGATCGCGTGCCGCTACCTGATGTGTCATCGCTCACTGCGTACGAGCGCAATCTCACAAACATGTTGTTGCAGTTTTCGAGTGTTCTTGTGAGTGCGCGTGACACGCGCATGCCCCATCTGCTTACGAATTACCTCTTTGGCCTGTGCCAGGAGTTCAACACCTTTTACAACGAGGAACCCATTCTCAAGGCGGAAGAGCCTGCTCGTGCTCTGCGCCTTGGCCTTACATCCCTTACCGCTTCTGTCCTTAAAGCCGGAGCAGAAATCCTTACGCTCCGTGTTCCTGATCGTATGTAATTCCCCCTCTTCCCATGGCTTACGCCTATACCTACCGTCGTCGCCGTCGCTCCTTCTCCTCGGGAGGTCCACTAGTTGCATTCCTCATTGTTGCTTCCTTTGGCATTCTGTTTGCCGGTTGCGGCGCCCCCAAAGATGATGAGCCAATGGAAGAGTTCACATTCACTGCCGATGACGTTGCACGTTTCCGCGAACTCACGGGACAAGAGGAAGGATCAACGACATCCGTAGAGGCACAACCATATTTGGATGCGGAAGAGGGCGGTATTGAATCAGAAGAGGAAATGCCGGTTTTGGATCTTTCTCTTGTTTCAACGTATGACTCCATTCGATCGGGGCCCGCTGCCACGGGGGAAGATCTCTATCGTGTCACGAATACATTTTTGAATGTACGCAGTGCACCAAATGTCACAGCAGATTCATCCGATCGTCTGGATAATGGAGATGTCATTACGGTTCTCGAATTCGTTGATGCCGCTTGGGCGCATGTGCGGCTGCCCAATGGGCGCGAGGGGTATGTGGCGCAGCGGTACATTGCCAAACTCACGTCCGAGGCGAAGCTCGCCGAAGAAAAAGAAAAATTCAAAGATCTCTACTTTGTCGATTTCGGTTTTCTCAATGTACGCAAGGCACCCGACGGCCAGAGTGACAAAATCGGGGAATTGCCGGGGCAGGCGTTTGTGAAAGTTTTGAGTAAGGATGATGTATGGGCGCGCATTCCGTTTGAAAGCGGCGAAGGCTACGTTGCTGTGCAGTATCTTTCACCGTTTCTGCCGAATTTTCTGGTGAGACAGGAACAATTTGCTCTGCCAGTTTTGCACTATCGTCTGGAGGAAGAGGGGACACTCAGTGCATTGCCTGCGCATCTGGATCTCCTGAAGCAAGAAGGATACCAAATCATAACACTCCGTGATTTTCGTACACTCCTGTTGGAACAGGAAGAGCGTGATGTACGCTTGGAGCCCCGCTCCGTTGCACTCGTGATCTCCGGCATTACGCCGGAAAATGTCACAGAGCTGTCTGATGTTCTGCGTTCCAGTAATGTAAAAGCCACACTCTGTGTTCAGACACAATACGTTGGACTCACAGGTATTACGGAAAAAACAATTCTGACGCTTCAAGCGAATGGGCATGATATTCAGTCTGGAGGGCACACAGGTGATGATTTGCGCTCGCTGACCAATGCGCAGGTAGAACTGGAACTTAAGCAAAGCCGCAAGATTCTGGAGCAGTACACACGAAAGCCGGTCTTTGCGATTGCGTATCCTCTAGGAGGAGCCAATGCCCGCGTGGAAGCGAAAGCTGTTGAGGCAGGATATTTGCTTGGCGTTGGCGCCGCGCAGGAGCGCACCTTCCAACGCGAACAATTCCTCAGGCTTCCGGCATTCGTCATTTCTTCATCAGCAACAGCAGAAGAAGTGCTTGGATTAGTAAAAGGGGAGTGACAGGGTTCTTCTTTTCGCGAGAATTTTCCTTATTGCCCCAGATAATTCTGGAACTTATTTATCAGAGAATCTTTCTGTTGTTCAGTGACAATTGCTGCCTGTTTGGCTGCTGATGCAGATATCTTCTCCAGAAGCTGATCGCCGTACTGATACATGTACCAGAGGCTCCATACCAGAACAATAATCGGGATCAGACTGATGAGCCCCTTAAAGAAGCCGCCGAACGTGCGCAGGCGGTCACGTTTATCAAGGCGGCGCAGGTGGAGCAGGATTTCCTCAAGTTTCTCTTCTGTGGAAGTAGGAGTGGTTTTCTTTGGCATAAGGGAAGCTTAGCAGTGGTCAGTGGTCAGTGGCTAGTGGTCAGTCATGAAGAGATTTCCTTTCCATGCTGATCGCTTTTCAAAACCCTCGTTTCCATTTTCGCCACAACTCAAAAGCACGAGTAGCGTAGTATGGTGGCTTGAGAGGCACATCAAAGCAATGCATGAGTTCCATCAGCTCGCCGCCAAATCCTGTCTTAAATGTAGTGACACCGCGGAAAGGGTGTTTTTTTACGCCTTCCGGAGCGATGCCCCAGAAATTGTAAAGATGATCACCGCGTTTCAGCGCATCAGTGATAGCGGTCCACTGTAGTAAGTAACTCGCAGGGATCTTTGGGTACTTGTGTGTACTGGCGCCGTGGTGATAACTCGTTTCACCGCCAAAATGCATGTGTACCGAACTGGCGATAACTTCGTTGTTATATCGTGCAAGGTAGAGTGTGCACGCGTTCTGAGCCGAGAAGTGGCGTACCTGCGAGCGGATGAATTCAGCGGGGTAGGGGACAAAGTGATGTCGCTTGCGCGTCTCCTCGTAAAGGCGGAAGAATTCCTCGATCTCCTCGTTGGGATTTGCCGATGCAGTTACGCTTACGCCTTCGCGCTGTGCTCTGCGAATGAGATTTCTATGATTCTGGCGCATATTTTTTAGGATTTCTTCCTCGGTTTTGTTTTGCAGATCAATACACCAGATGTGTTCTGCGAGTAAGTGAAGCGGAGATGGCTTTGTTCCAGAAGGCGAGGGAGTTGATGTTGGCCAGAAAGGACTGACTCTTATAAAAGAGCAGTGATGTTCTCTGGCTATGGTTTTCAAGTCTTTGAATAAAGCATCCAAGGTCTGACCCCTGACCCCTGACCCCTGACCCCTCAGAACAGGTCCATACGCAATAGCGAGATGCTTGCCTCTCTTTGCCGGAACGACCACAGCCTGGCAGATTCCAACCAGATCATTTCCTTCACGTGCTTCAAGTCGCACAGGTTCTTCGCCAACGTCTCTATACACTTCGCCCATCGTCCAGCTTTGCAGAAATGGGGAGTATTGCTGTGCTTTCAGGAATTCATCCCATTCCTGTTGATTGGTGGCTTCTTGAATCGTCATTGCAGATATCCTAGCGCCTGGGGAATGAAATGAAATGAAAAATGAAAAATGATGAGCAACACAGCCAAGTGTGCATTATTCATTATTCACCCGCCTTCGCAGGATGCCTCCAGCGTAAGCTGGAGTCAATTGAAAGGCGATCCTGCTACGGACGGGTTATGCCCTGCGAGGCACGAAGTGAGTGAAAAGAAACCGCCTGCGTGAGCTGGCGGAGCTTCACTTTTCATTTCATGAGGCTCTCAATCATCTCGCACAGCCTGCATGCCTGTCGCATCGTCATTGTTGGATGCGTTGGTAGGGTAACGACGCTGCGGGCAACTTGTTCCGCATTCGGGCAGCTTCCCGGCCGGTAATTCATAGCACTCTGATTTACGGAGTGCGGGCAAATCACGGCTTGTGTCCAACCATCGTGCAAATGAATATTGTGCTTTTTGAGCGTGGTGCGCAGGATTTCTGGTTTTGAAACAAAGAGGGGAAACTTCTGCATCGGCAGATCGTCTTTTATAGCTGCGGGAAACTTCCAGTCATGCTTGCGGGCTTCGGTCAGATAGTAGCGCGTGAGTGCACGACGATGATCATTTACGGCCTGATGCCGTGTGAGCTGAAATTGCGCAAGATATGCACAGGCATTAGGCATGGAGTGCAGAACCGGCGACATTTTCCCGCACTTTTCCTGCGTTGTAAGAATGGGAATGAGCATGTGGAGCTTCTTCATCACAAACAGGAAGAGTTTTCCTATCTTCAACCCATAGAATGGGCGCGCGATCAGGTACATGCAGGGGTAGAGGAGCAGGCGCAGGACGACGGAAAAAGGGATGGCAGCGGCTTGACGTTCTTCATGCGTGAGCTGTGCGGAGACTGCCGCCGATCGTGAAATAACTGCGCCACCAATGATGCCTGTTGCCGCCTTATCCCTGCCGAAGCTGAAGAAGGCAAAGTCACCGGTCTGTGCGATGCCGGATGGACCGGATGCATCCGGTAGAATGTGTGCACAGTCTTCAATGAGTGCCAGCTTGTGTTCGTTGCAGATGGCGCGCAGTTCTTCCAGCGGTCCTGGGATGGCGAATGTGTGCTGGCAGATGATTGCCCGAGTGCGATGTGTGATGGCACTGCGCACGCGTTCTGGATCGATGTTGAGTGTTTCCTTTCTGATGTCTACGTAAACGGGAACACCTCCGGCTGTATGAATGGCATTCGGCACCGCAACGCAGGTGTATCCCTGAATGATCACCTCTTCGCCCGGTTTCAGGTGCATTGATCGTAAGAGAGCACAGAGTCCTTCTCTTCCTGATGCAAAGAGGAATGCATCTGCATGGAATTGTTCCCGTAATCGTGTGCGCAGCATGTTCTGACTTCGACCTCTCTGCCAGCGCCACGGAGCGAAGGAGATGAGTGTTCTCCTCCACCAAAAACGTGCGTCTACATGAGGCGCGAACGTATGGTGAATGGGAGAAAAAAGACTCATGGGAGCAGGGATTGTATGACATGCTCTGGCATCCGGCCAACACAAACCAGGAGTGTATCCTGTTGCACAGAAGGGATTTTCCCCCCTTTCCGAGGTAATTCCACACTCTGTCCGTAGCCACGAGCGAATGGTCGTGCGTTTTTGCGATTGAGAAAAATGACTCTGTGGAATATCCCGGCTGCGAGTGTGCCAAGCTCGGCATGGGCGCGATCCTGTTCTTCGCCAAGTTCCATCAGGCCGCTTGTCAGGAGCACCTTGTGTTCAAATGGTTGTATCTTTGCCCAGGCAATGGCAGCCTTAAAACTTGTAGGACTCGTATTATGGGTGTCATCTAAAATCGTGATGCCGGATTCTTCCCGTACGGAGAATGTGTGTTGTGCAGGACGGTAACTGCGCAAGCGTTCTGCAATGCGTTCCCGGCTGATGCCCAAATGTTCTGCAACAGCAACGGCAAGGAGGATATTGGTGATATTGTGCGTACCGTGCATGGGGACAAAACATGCGGTATCACCGATGCGGAACTGAAGACCATGAGAAGTTTCCTCAATGTCGAAAGCTTCCATGTCTGCATGGCCGCCCGTTCCTACCATAGTGACAGGACAGGCGGCATGAGCAATGATTTCTCTGCATAGGGAACTATCTGCATTCATGAATGCATGTCCAGTTTTAGGCAGAGCATCAAGCAATTCTGCTTTTGCAGAACAGAGCGATTCCTGGGAACCAAAGAGCCCGATGTGCTGACGACCGATAAAAGAAACCACACCGAGTGTCGGTTGAACAATGGAGCAGAGAAGGGCAATTTCTCCTGATCTGTACGCTCCCATTTCTACAACAACTACTTCTACCTCCGGATGAGAGAGCAGTGCCTGCCCAAACCACTGAGAAACTCCCATCTCCGTATTGATGTGTTCAGGGGTGAAGAGAATGTTTTGCTCTTTGAGAATGTGCGCCAGGAGTTCTTTGGTAGTCGTTTTCCCCACACTCCCCGTAATGCCGATCACAGTGAGTTCCGGTCTCCCATTGCGCACAGTCCGTGCTCTCTGCATTACGCGATTCTTCAGCAGCGTATCAACAGGGGACCACAGTAGCAGAGCCACCAAGAGAAAGAATGGTTGAAGAAGTGGCAGCAGGGGGAGTGTGTACATATTTGTTGTCAGAGCAGCCAAAAATGTCAGAAGCATGCTGGTGATGAACAGTGCCTGTGCTTTTTTAGTCCATACAGGATGCGGATGTCGTCGCAGAATCAGTTGCAATGCCGCAACGGTCAGGAGTGCCGCAAGAGTGACAGAAGGCCACTCATGCTGAGGAATGATGTGCAGAGAGCCTGCAATGCCGAACATGGCAATGGTGGCTGGTCGTGCAATGCCAAAGAGTTGGCGGAGAATTCCTTCACTGCGCAGATGTTCGCGCAGGCGGTCTGTGCGCCACTCTTTTATCTGCCACAGGGCGGCGAATGTTGCGAGCGGCGAAATCGACGCTGCAACGGTCAATAGAGCAAGAAATAAGATAGTCATGGATGAGCGAGTGTATTATGAATCACAGCCGCAATAATGTTGGCACGGTCACGGTGAACCCCATGACGTACGCCGGGGAATGTATGAAGTGTACTGCCGGCAATAAGCCGATGCATGATGTCTGCATCGGCCAGAGGCGTCATACGGTCGTCTTCTCCCCAAAAGATATTTGTGGGAATGCGAATATCTTTCAAAATCGGCCGCAGATCCTCACTCGATACATTGACGAGCGTGCGCTGCATCACCGGCGATGCGCGTTCGTAATCGTGCACGCGCATGAGCTTGTACAGCACAGTGCGGCCCAGAGGCTTCAGGGCACTGAAGCCGGGAATCGCCAGGAGCACTTTTCCTCCTTTTGCCAGCATGAAGCCTGCAAGACGTTTGATGTGACGCGGCCGCTTAATGCCTGCAGCAGCACAGAGGAACAAATGTTTAATCTGCAGATTGCCGCGCACGGCGAGCTTGATGGCGATGCGTCCACCGTGGGAATGTCCCAAGAGGTAAATCGCTGGTCGATCCTCGGCTGCCGACTGGCGTGCCACCCACTGTTCCACCCATGCAGCGTACTGATCCACCGTCCACGGTGTTGCAGGTTCCGGTTCTGCTCCAAAGCCCGGAAGATCCGGCGTGAGCATTTCGATATTTGCCCCTTGCAACGCTTCGCGGAGTTCCGTGAAGGACTCTTTGGACCCCCCCCATCCGTGCAGGCACAGAAGTACAGGTTTGTGCATGGCTGCAGTATAGAGCAATCCCCGCAACTCCGCGCAGTGCTCCTTTTCCTTTCTTTTAGAGCTCTGCCATACTGCTTACGGATTCCATTGCCGTATGCATCTGAAAAATCCGCGAAAACGATCACTATTCCTCTCGGCACCGCTGGTTCTGCTTGTCACACTCGTGCTCCTTGTGCGTATCGGGGCGTATTTCCCCCTCCGGACGCAGGTTGCACCGCATCAGCGCACGCCAGCCCAAGAGGACATGCTTTCCGTAGAGGATATTGATGAGGCTCTTCTCCATGAGCGGCTTCTTCTTGCCGGAGATTGGTTCCGTTCCATGGCGAAAGAGACAACGGGTCTTCTGGAGTACGAATACCGTCCCGATAAAGAGCAGTATTCATCCAAGAACAATCATGTCCGCCAGCTGGCCACTGTGTGGTCTATGACGGCGCTCGGTGCCGTTTTGGAAGACGCAACACTTCTGAACATTGCCAACAATGTTTTAGAGAACTATCTGCAGCACATGTCGGTGTGCGAAGAAGATTACTGCTTTTTGAATATTGATGGAGATGCCAAGCTTGCGTACAACGCATTCGCATTACTCACATTGGGCGGCCTTCCGGATTTCCCCGATCGTTCCCTGTGGCAGGAGCGCCTTGCGCGCGGTATTCTGCGCCAACAGCAGCCGGACGGTTCCTATGGTACGTACTTCCGTTCGCAGCGTGCAACGGGGCAGGATTACTATCCCGGTGAGGCCATGCTGGCACTCATGGTGCTTTACAAAGAGACAGGCACTATCGCATACCGTACATCGGTTGAATTGGCATTCCCGTACTACCGCGAGTACTGGCGTGCAAACCGAAACACGGCATTCATTCCGTGGCATACGCAGGCGTATGCACTCCTCTTTGAATCAACGGGCGATCCGCAACTTGCTGCATTTCTCTTTGAAATGAATGACTGGCTCATTGCCAATTATCAGATTACGCAGAGTAAGGATATCGCCACTATCGGCGCGTTTGTGCGTGGCGATCCGCGCAATGTGACTTCCGTATATGCGGAGAGTATCAATGAGGCGCTGCGCATGGCGCTCCTGATTGGTGACACGCAACATGCAGAAATGTATCGCGAAAGTATCC